>Ga0214919_10012204_pt1 | contig 10594 bp, 6 predicted proteins | sample LL1503_MetaG_FD_177994 | JGI IMG/M metagenome (GOLD analysis project Ga0214919, IMG submission 177994) | Freshwater microbial communities from Lake Lanier, Atlanta, Georgia, United States - LL-1503 | ecosystem: Environmental > Aquatic > Freshwater > Lake | place: USA: Georgia | collected 2015-03-15 | reverse complement strand
GCCGTCGCCAAGGACCGAAGGGCCGTCGCTAGGCACGCCGTAGAGAAGGCTCTCGAAACCGTATAAAACTATGTCTCGAATCGCACCCCGCAAAGCCAGCGTAGCGTACTCGGCCCACGTGCAGTTTGCGTAGCGCAAACTGCAAAGCGTAAGGCCTGAAGGGCCGTCGCCAAGGACCGAAGGGCCGTCGCCAGGGCCTCTAGCGCCCGCGGCTAGGTTCCAACGCGAGTTCGACCATCCGGGTCAGGAGTGCTTTCTTCGAAACCCCCGACGCCTCCCAGGCCAGCACAAACGGTGAGCTGGCATTGAGGCCAGGCATGGTGTTCACTTCGTTAAGAAGCGGTCGCCCTGTGCGCGCGTCCCAGAACGAATCAACCCGGCAGATACCTTCCATCTCGAGGGCGCGAAACACCGCTTCGGCAAACCTTTTCATCGTTTGCGTGTTTTCGGGGGACAAGCGTGCGGGGATGATGTCTGGCAGGGATTGGGGGCCGTATTTGCTGTCATAGCCAAAGTTCTCCGGGGCACTGGTGTACTCCACCACAACCGAACTCTCCAATTGATCTTGGTGACCAATCACTCCGACGGCGTACTCAATTCCCCTGACCTCGGCCTCGATGAGGACTAGGTCGTCGTACTCAAAAGCTTCCACGAGGGCACGGTGGAGTTCCTCTAGATCTCGAACACGGTTGACCCCAATCGAACTGCCGAGTCGGACGGGTTTAACAAACAAGGGGAAGTTGACGCCATTGCTCTGCAGGGTTTTCAGAACCTCGCCCTCGAAGGCTTCGGGAGAGCTCTCTCGACTACTCCTGGAAACCTCGAGTCCGAAGGTGGTTGCCAAACCGCTGTGTCCGGCGGCCAGCTTTGTTAGCACCTTGTCCATCCCGAGTACCGAACCGACAAAATTGCAGCCCACATAGGGAATGCCTAAGGTTTCGGCGAGGCCTTGGAAACCGCCATCTTCGCCCAGCCGACCGTGAAACACGGGAAAAAGCACATCGGGCCTCGCGGGTTGCTCTGCCAACGCAGCACTCCTGAGCCGTGACATCCAGTCGCCTACCTGGTCGCTTTCACGGAACAACAGCACTTGGTTGCGCACGAAGAACTCATCGATGGTGGTAAGAAGTTCTGTGGGCGTTGCAAAACTTCCGTCGGGGTGGATGTATTGCGCGCAGACATCGAAACGTTCCCGATCGAGAAAGATCAACACAAACATTGCCGACTTAAAACTGATCCAATGTTCAGGACTGTTGCCACCCAGCCATACCGAAACCAGCGTTTTGACCGTGCTCAAACTGTGTCCTTGTAGTGAGTTTTCAACGTCCGGTTAACCTGGAAGCGTGCCAGTCCAGCCTCAACTTCGGCCTGGAAGAAGCGTTCCACCGTGACTCCGCTTTCTACGAGCTTCTTAAGAAAACCTTCGCCTGGAACCAATTTCGGCGACACTTCCAACAAGACTGCTTGTGCCGAATCACTCGTTTGAGTGGATACCAGAGCCCAGCCTGAAAAACGCAGGAAGCGTTGGGAAGTATTCTCGGCCGACTCCCTCCCCTGGGCGTTTAGCCCTGAATAGAGAATACGCTGGCTTATCTTTTCCCCCACTAACAAGGGCTGAAGGCCGTTTTGCCGGTGGGCCCATACGAATCCCTCTGCCGATGCGCCCGCGTAGGCGAGGCCCAAAAATTCAAGCATCCCCTGCACGTGCCCAGCGGACGAAGAAACCAACGGGAAGACGAAATCGGAACCAAGTCGTGCCAAATCCCTCAGGCCTCCTAGTTCCTTAACGAAGACTACCGGCCAGTCTGGAGCCAAATGGCCAGGCTCGTCTGCCCGGTCTTCGCTGACCAAAAAGACCGGTCGCTCGAGGTTCACTTCGTTTCTTCTGAAAGCTCGGTTTTGGTCCGGGGCTTCAAATTGGCGCTGAAAAGGGCGAACAGCGCGGCACCTGCGGTAATAACCACTCCAAGAATGGCCGCACTCCTCAGGTAACCGAAACTTGTCATCATGGTACCCACCAGAATGGGAACAAACACCGTGAACAGTTTTTCCCAAGTCAGAAAGATCGAGAGGAACTTGGTTTCACCATACTTCTCTGAGGCCTTAGTCATCGAAAGGTACGAACTGATCACAGTGTCGAACAACAACCCTCCAGTACCGATGGCCGCAACAACGAAGATCATGGACCAAACCCCACTTTGAACGAAGAACACCGACAGGAACAGGCCTGTCACGAGGTTTCCGAACACGATGAGATTCTTTTCGTTGCGAGTACGGTCGGAATACCGTGCGAGCAAGGGCGAGGCGAGGCTGAATAGCCCATAAATGGTCAGCACCCGGCCGATATTGGCTTCCGAAAGTCCCGACTCGCTCATCGCCAACGGGAGGGTGTATTGGAAGAGGCCGAAGAAAGCGAGTTGGACCGGAATCGAGGCGAAAAGGAGGGTGGCCAGGGTTGTCCTGTCCCGGAAAGGTGCAAAGAGGTCACTCCACTTGGATTTAACGGCCTCTACGTTTGTATAAACCGGTGGTTTGTGGGGGTGAAAGAAGAACACGAAGATGCCCATCACCACCGACAAGGCAGCCGAGACCAACAGGCCGTTGCGATAGCCGAGGTGGGATACCAGAATACCTCCGAGCACAACGGCGCAGATACTGGCGGCCGCGAAACCGGCTCCCCAAGCAGCGAAACCCGAGGTGCGGTGCTCTTTGTTCGTGGTTTGGACCACCAAGCCTGCGCTAGCTGCCAACACACCGCCATAACCTAGGCCTGAAATGAGGCGCATAAGCATCAGCAGCGGCAGAGATTCTGAGAAGGCCGACAAGAAGTTGCCCGCGAGGAGCATTGTTCCCGAAACCAGAAACAAACTCCGCAGACTGAACCTGTTGGAGAGGGCTCCAATCAGCGGGACAAAGACTACCACGCCAAAGAGGTGGGCCGAGAACGGTAGGCCCTTTACGGCGTCGGCGCTCAGGGACAGGAAGAGCACCGGCGAACGGGTGTAAAGATCAGAGATAAACAAAGGCATGAACGACAACGGAAGCAATTCCGCCATGAAGAACAGGAACGCGGTGAAGCGAATGATCTTGATGCCCACCTCGGTTTCAGGTACGTGAATCTGAATTCTTCGGTCGGGACGGCGGGAAAGAAGGCCGAGAGCCAACAGAAACTCCACGCTAAAAATCAACGAGACCAAGGTAACCGTCAGGGCGTCGAGCAATCGGTCGAGGAGAATGGCATCTAGAAACTTCTGGTCGACACGACTGACCAGATACCCCCACAAGGTTCCATCTGAGCCCTTGAGATCCGATCGATACCAGCCAGTGTCGGGAACATAATCGATGGTAGCTATGGATGGGGCCGTTGCGGAAGCGTTCGGGTAGATGCCCACACGGTCGGCACTATAGAGCACTTTTCCCTGAGGGTCCGTGAGCCAGAGTCCTGCGGATTCCGGCGCGTCACGAACCTGATCACCGAGGATGGTTTCCACATTTTTCCAGTGCTCAGGAGCGATTTGAAAGTCGATCAGACGCTTCAAGGCAGCGGTCTGCGAATTGACCAAAACCTCCACGTTCTTCTGGTAAATCTTCACCAGAATCTCGGTGAACCGGCCGTTGGTTGACCCAGCATAGCCCAAGATGGAAACCAGCAGCACACTCACAATGGCAAGAGAGATGCGGGTAACAAGCTTGATCTGAATACGTTTCTTTCCTGGAACAGGAGATTCCGAAGCCTCGGCCTTTTCGCGGATGAGCCTGAAAAACAAAGCCGTAAACAAAGCCAGAGACACCAACAGGAAGACGGATACGACGACGAGGCCCCACCTGGCTTCACTTTCCAACTGAGTCTTGATGCCTTCGCGACTGAAACCTAACCAGACTAGCCCCTTGAGCTGGGCTTTGTTGAAGTACAGTGGTAGTGCCAAGAGCACTTGGTCTCCCTGAATGATGAACTTGAAAGCCCCGGATTTGTCGCCTTTGAGGCTGGGGAAAACGGGGTAGTTCTTGGCTTCCACATTCGAGAGGTAGTCTTTTCCGTCCATGGCGAAGCGGTCGAGCGTGGGGCTGGTGAGCGCTAGGAAATTGATCCCCTGATAGCGGGATTTCAGATCCGCGAAATCGCGCTCGGTTCCGCTGTAGAGCGATAAGGGCTTTCCAAAGCCCATTCCGCGCTCAAACGAAGTTTGAAGGTCGCGGGCTGCGACAAGTTTTTGAGAGATTTCTGCCTGGGTCAGGGCCTTTTCAGTGCTAGCCTGCACTTGCAAATGGTTGAGAATCTGGGCCATGCCAATAATGACAAGGCCGCCAACAAGCAAATAGAGGGGAAGTTTAGGTTTCATGGGGCCACCTCACTGGTGAAGGTCGATGCGAAGACTTCGTCGGCACCGAGCACGACGTCAACAGGGATGTCAAAGCCAATGCGCCTAGCCTCAGCGAGGTTCAAGGCAATGTGGGGCATGTGGGCATTCACCTGCGGTAAAGTGTTGGGTGCTATACCCGAGAGAATGCGAGTGAGCTTCTTGGCACTGTAGCGACCTTCGATGATCTGAACTGTATTGGATTCGCCAAGCATGGTTCCCATCTTGACGAAGTCCGGACCCTCCATGATGAAAGTGGGAATCTTGTACTGTTCGGTTAGCGCAAGAATACGAGGCAGGCTGGCGGAAGTGAGACCCGCCTGGATGGCGAGGTAAATGGCGTCCACCTTGGTCCCTAGCGACTTAACCGCAGCCAGATAAGCCACTTCCGCCTTGGGAATGTCCTTCGGGTCCGGAGGGTCTTCCATGACGTCGGTATTGGGAACCACCTGAAAGCCAAGGTCTTTGCCTGCCTGCTGAACTTTGTCGAGGGCTGCATAGGCCCGGCCTGTATCGGTATCGGTATAAATCAGACCCAGGCGTTTGAAGCCCACCACACGGTGAAAAAGGCGAATCTGACGGTCGTAAACCTCCGGATCAAAACTGGCCGAAACCAGAGGAGAACCAGAATCCGTAGCACTCACAATAATTCCCGAACCGATGGGGTCAGAGACGCTCTCCACCATCACGGGAACCTTGAGCTGGCCGGCCTGTTCCAATTTTTTGACGAACTTTCCGGCGCCGGTTCCCAGCGAGATGACGAGGTCAACTTGGGAAGCACCGCCGAGGAGCGCCTTCATCTCGGCGGGAGCCTCCACTTCTTCTGTCCAGTTTAAGTCGACGAAGGCTTCGGGGACAAACTCCACATAGGCCGAGTTGCCGCTCCACGCCTTGAGAATGTCGCGGATGAACGGACTTTCCGGATCCTTAGGCTTATCTGGCAACGGTACTTTCTCAGCCCAGCCTAAATCGACCAGACCATCGCGTATACTGATCAGTACGTCGTTGTAGGCAAAATAGTTTCCGCTTTGGATGACACCAATGCGGAACACCTTGCCACCATCCTTTTTAAAGGGCTTCGCGACGTCTTCCGTCGTTGCCGGTGCGTTCGCGAGCGTTTCGGTTTTTGAGGCAGTACAACCCGCTAAAATCAAGAGCGCAGTAAAGAGTAACCCAACCAAACTTTTCATAATGTCTCCTGTTCAATAACACGCAATTGCAAAAAAGGCGAAAGAAAGCTGCGGGCCACCGCCTCGTACGCCGCATGGAAACTCACGCGTCCTCCAACCTCTGGAACTTCCACCCCAGTACAGTCCAAAACGGTGTACTCATGAGTCTGGCCTACCAGAAAAGTTTTTTCGTTTAACGGACGTAGCGCCGACATCGGTGCCAGGTTTTCCCCGCCGTCGAGCACGGCCCGTTGCCGCAGCCCCGTTACCAGAGAATGAATCTTCTGGCCAAAAGCATTGAGGCCCGCCTCCCCGGGGGGCACGTCCCCAACGTTCTTTTTCCAAACTTCCAGCACCTCAAGATCCAACGTAAATACCCCTTCCTCGAGTTCCATAATCGGAACCCCTTTACTGGTGTTGTAGCCGAAGAAGGCCGCCTCTCCTAGTCGGAACTCGGTAAACTCTGCAGGAAACCCTTGGCGCAGGTCTTCCCAGTAGACCGTACCCCCCACCGAAAAACCCGGTAGTGGCTCTGCGCTTAACTTTCTCACACGGCGCAATCCTTCAGCGCAGCGTTCCATACTTTCTGTGGTCGGAATAACTCCCGAGAGGCACCCGAGATTTACTCCCAAGCCCTCCACGGTTATTCCCTCAAAACTGGCGATAGTCTTTACCACCGCGGGCAAGTCGTCCCAGGGGACCCCATCCCGCAGGTCTCCCGCCTCAACCATGATTGAAACCCTCAGTGGTGGCAGCCCAAGGCTCTCGCGGGCCTGAGCAAGAGCCTGGGCTACACGGGTGTCCGACAAAAAAACTCGGTCGCAGTGGCGCGCGGTTTCCAGTGCGTTGGAAACTCTGGGGCGCAGATGGGCCCGTTCGGTGACCCCTCGAGGAAGCTTGGCAAGGTTCACTGCATGCAGATCAGCAATGCGGGAAAGCGCCGGGTGGTTGATCAGGGTCAACAAGTCGGGACGAGACTGGATGACTTTGGTAACCAGCAGAAGGCTTAAGTTGCGAGTTTGGGCAAAAGCCAGCACGGTATCGAGATTCTGCCGGAGTTTCTCAAGGTGTAAAAGAAGTTCAGCCAACTACATCCCCCATAACTGGTAGGTGTCGTCACCATCCTCGAACCCTCCCAATTGTTTGGCGCGCTCCTGTAAACTTGGCTCGAGGGTGGCGTAAACCTCTTCGGTGAACACCATGCCGATTTTGTGATGTTTGGTTTCTGCTTCGAGCTTGTTGACTAGATCAACTGCCGGTGAAATCACAGTGACCGAAAGGCGCTTGGGTTCGCCCACGACCCCGAGAATAAGCTCTTCCCTGTGCACACCGACGCCAAAGTTGATCTCCACTTTTCCTTGTTCCACACGATGCCGATTGAACTCCTTGAGGGCTTCGCGCATGTCTAAACCGGCCTCTACCGCATCTTGAGGGCGACCAGGGAACAGAGCCTGAATCGCGTCACCTATGTAGCGGTCGATGAAGCCATTGTGCGCCCGGATGACTGGGCCCATAACATTGAAGTATTCATTGACGAAATCGAAGTTTTCCTTAGGCGTCATGCCTTCTGAAAGGGAGGTGAACCCACGGATATCGCAGAAGAATACCGTCATATCGGCCTTGACCTGGTCCCCGCTGTGCACCTGTGACAACTCTTCCTTCTGCAGGAAATCCAAAAACGCCTGGGGTACAAACCGCGCGTTGGCATCCCTCACCTCGGTCAAACGTGTGAAGAACTCTTTTAACCGCGTGCTCATGGTGTTGAAGTCGGTGGCAAGGTCACCGATTTCGTCGCGGCGCCGCGTTTTCACCTTGATGCCGAGCTCACCTCCCATCAACTGGTGAGAAGCATCTCGCAGGTAACCCAAGGAAAGGAAAATCAGGATATCGATAATGGTAAGAAGCACCAGCACGGTGGAAACCACAGCAAGAATGCCGTAGAACATCTCTCCCAGAAAAAGCTGGGTGTTCTCCGTCACGGTGTTGTAGTTGTGATACACCTCGAGCACACCGGTAATCGCGCCCCCTGAGTCACGGATAGGAGCCATCGCGGCCAGATACTGGCCATACTCGTCGCTGTAAAGTGCCGACTCGACCGTGCCACCGCGAGCGGCCGCAAAGTGGGCGGGCTGGGCTCCACCGTAGGGAAACATAACTCCATAGTAAGAAGACGAGTTCTTGACGAAGTAGAAACGATTGTTTTCATACTTGTAGACCACGGCCCGCAGATCCTTGTCCCAGGCATTGGCGTTTGAACTGAGCACCTGGTCGTATTGAAGACCAAGGGCAACGTGGGCAGGTGACTGCCAGTCGGAAGCGCTTTGAATCCTTGCAACCAGCGAGCCGTCGATCAAGCGCGCCCCGAGTTCGGCCGTCAGTTTCAGTTTGGAGCGCAGTTCTTTCTGCAAGTTCTGATCCCAAACCCCATAGACAGCAACCGACCCCACACTTACCGAGAGAATCACCACAGGGAGGTACATGAGAAACTGTGTGATGATCAGTGAGGTTTTTTTGGCAAACATCCGTCGGATCAAACCAACCACCGACCAGGTTGCCAGCAGCAAGGCCAGAAAGTCGGCCGTCAGAAACGCAAGAGTGATGACCAGCTCGAAGCCGTTCTTGTTGCCACCGCTCATCACTTGCAAGCTTTTGTCGGGGCTCAAAAGGAACACGAGGTTGTTGAACTTGTCGACGATGGCCAATGTGCCCGAAGGGCCCACCGCGATGGCTTCGATCGAAGGGGTATTGCGACCTTTTTTGAGAACTGTTTCTTCGGTAAAGAGGGTTTCCAACTGCAGGGAGTCGAGCGTATCGGCCCGGTATACCGCAGTTTGGAGGTTATCAAGCAAATAGATTTCACCCCCCGGCCCTGTTTTGATGTCCCAGGTTTTTCGGATTGCGGGTCCCGCGAAGGGTGGGGTGGAAATGGCGTCTTGCGAGCCTAGGAGGTGAAGTCCACCGGCCCGGTCGGCCCCGATGATGCCTTGGGGAAGGTGGATGGCATTGGTCACCAAATCGAGGGCCGCTACGGTGGTAAACACCGTTTCATGGTCGGCCACAGCCGTACTTTTGCCGGAGGGGTCTAGGTCGCGCTTGAGGATCAGCAGCTTACCGTTGGTCTGGTAGGAGTAGTAAAGGAAACCATCTTTTACCTTGAGACTGCCGATGTGCTGATCGTCTGAGGGGGCTTTCGACTGATCGTAATCTACGTGCACCAAGACCCCGGCAAAGGACCCTCCCGAGGTGAACTTGACGATTTCCTCGGCCTGAAGGCTATCGTCGGGGTTACGGATGTAGTTGTACGCCAGGACTCCGCCATCCGGGATGGCCGCAAGCCTGTAGGTCTCGTAAAATCCACCGGATCGCTTGCCGCCGCTGACCTGCCAACGCTCCTGACCATCGGTAGACAGGCTTACAATCCTTCTGGAAGCGTTGTCGATGACATAAAGGTTATTTTGGCTATCCAGATCGGCGTAAACGGGGTAATTCAACGTCACATTACGAAAAATTTCTCCTGAAAACAGATCGTCGGTGGCCGGGCGACCCCATACCAACGCTATGACCAGGAACACAACCGCTAAGGGGAAGGAAAAAAGCAGGCCATCTTTGAACAGGCGAAGGTAAGTTCGAAGTTTCACTAGGGGTTTGACGTTCATTCGTTCCTCATTTCTCTGTGATTTTAACCGCTGGCGACCAAGGCTCGGGAAGCCCTTCGGCCAAAAGTTTTTGGCACCGTTCGGTGTGGCGCCGTATCACTGGGTCGTGGGGCAGAACCGCGGCTAAGGCTTCGAACGCTAAGAGCGCATCCTGCACGTTGCCAGCCTCCCAAAGGTCAAAGGCGGTTTCATAGGAGGGAAGTTGTGCCAAAACGGGCTTCGCCACACTGTCTTCGGGGTCTAGGGGCTGGCAGATCAACAGCGGTTCTTTCTTGCCTTTGACCATCACGTAGTCGAGTTTCCGGAAAGGATTGCGCTGCTTCCAATCGGCCATTTCGTCACCGGCAATGAGTTCAAGGGTAGAGAAGGTAATTACACACGACACCTGATAAATCCGCCCTATGCCATTGAGGCGGCTTGTCAGATTCACCGAGTCGGCGATAACCGTGCCTTCCATGCGCTCTTCTTCTCCGACAATGCCCAGCATGAGCGGACCATGGTGAATCCCGAAGGTAAACTGAAGGACCTCGCTGCCTCCGCGAGCACGACGCACATTGTACCCTTCGAGCTTCCGGCTTATGGCTCTCCAGGCGGCCAGGGCGTTTCGTGGCTCACCCGGAAACAGGGCCATGTAAGACTCACCCATGTATTTGTCGATCGAACCTTTGTTTTCGCGGATCAGAGGCACCGCGCCGGCCAAATAGCTGTTGAGGAACTTGAACAGACCTTGGGCCGACATTTGGCCCGTGAGCTTGCGGAAGTTCTGCACACTCGAGAACATCACGGTCATTTCCCGCTTGGTCTGATGGCCGAGCTTGAGTTCCGTGAGGTCTTCGACGCCAAGTAGGGCAATCAAGTCACTGGGCACAAACCGTGCGCTAGCCTCGGTCAAGGCATTGATGTTTTGCATGTAGCCGCGCAACCGGCTCGACATCGTCTCAAAATCCCGGCTCAACTGGCCGGTTTCGTCCTTGTTTTTCAGGGTTTCGGAAAGTTCCAGATTTCCCTTGGCAATTTCTCGGGTCATGCGGCGCAAGGAATTGACCGACCGGAGCAAAACCAGCGTGGCCATGACGAACAGCAAGACGATAAAACCACCCATGATCAGAGCCGTATTAAAAGCGCTGGTTAGAGAGAGTTTTTCGAGCTCTAGCTGAAGGTCAGCGTACCTCCCGATTTCTATGACCCCTAAGGGCTTGCCGTTGGCATCGTCGAGGGACGCGAAGGCGGCGTTATACATTCCGTAGTCGTCGGAATAGTTGGTGAAGTACTTTCCGCTGGTGCTGAACAGCGCCTTGGCTCCTTCAGGCAATAACGTGTAGGGATAGTCAACACCAAAGGTTCCGGAGTTTGTGTAAACATAGTACGGCAGCGATCGGATGTTGCGGTAGATAGCCAGGTAATTGAACGC
>Ga0214919_10012203_pt1 | contig 10594 bp, 9 predicted proteins | sample LL1503_MetaG_FD_177994 | JGI IMG/M metagenome (GOLD analysis project Ga0214919, IMG submission 177994) | Freshwater microbial communities from Lake Lanier, Atlanta, Georgia, United States - LL-1503 | ecosystem: Environmental > Aquatic > Freshwater > Lake | place: USA: Georgia | collected 2015-03-15 | reverse complement strand
GCCGGAAGACGTGGTGCGCTTGGGTACGCATACGGGGGTGGCTTTGGCGGCGGTCTTGGGGCGTTGACAGGTATGTGGCTTTACCTCCTCCAAGGCGCAGCGTTCGGCTTTGCCGCCGCCTCCCAGCCCGGTCCGTTTCAAACCTACTTGATCGCGCAATCCATCAGCCACGGCTGGCGGCGCACGCTGCCGTCTGCCCTGGCGCCACTCATTAGCGATGGGCCCATCATCGCGCTGTGCTTGCTGGTGCTGAGCCAGGTGCCGCTGTGGATGGAGCAGGTCTTGTACGGCGTGAGCGGTGTGTTCATTGTGTATTTGGCCTTCGGGTCTTTTTGCGCCTGGCGGGCTATGGACCCGCAGGCGCAAGACCAGCCGCTGGCGATGCCCACGCGGCATATCGGCAAGGCCGTGGTGATGAACATGTTCAGCCCCGGACCGTATATTTTTTGGACCCTGGTGACCGGCCCGGTGCTGGTGGCCGGCTGGCGCGAGTCGCCCGCGCACGGACTGGCTTTCTTAGGCGGTTTTTACGCCAGCATCGTCGGCGGTTTGGCGGCCATCGTACTGGTGTTCGGGCTGGCGGCGCGGTTTGGCGGGGGTATCAAGCGCCACATGCTGGGTATCTCGGCGCTGGCCTTGCTGGTGTTTGGCCTGTACCAGTTGAGCAAGGCCTTCTCCTGAAAATCGGCGCGCGCCTCACGCGCCGCGCGCCACCCAGTCCGGCAGCTTGAGGCGCTGCACTTTGCCCGAGGGTCCGCGCGGCAGGTCGGGCACAAAGTGAAACACCTTGGGTGTCTTGTAGCGGCCCAGGTGCGTGATGCAAAAGTCGCGCAGCGCGGCCTCATCGGCCGACTGCCCGGCGCGTAGAACAATGCACACCATGATCTCTTGCCCGTAATGCGTATCGGGAACGCCGGTGGCCGCGGCGTCCAGCACAGCGGGGTGGCGCAGCAGCACTTCATCAATCTCACGCGGCGCGATGTTCTCGCCGCCCTTGATGATCAGCTCCTTGATGCGCCCGGTGACGAAGAAAAAACCATCCGCGTCGCGGTGCCCCAGGTCACCGGTACGCAGCCAGCCGTCGGGCGTGAAGCTGGCTTGCGTAGCCGCATCATTTTTGTAATAGCCGCGCATGACCTGCGGGCCCCGGATGGCGATTTCGCCTGTGCTGCCGTCGGGCACGGGCTGCAAGCCCGCGTCGATTACGCGGGCCTCGCATCCTGAGGCACGCCCGACCGAGCCGAGTTTGCGCAGCGCTGGCTCCAGTGGGTTAGAGAATGCGGGCGCAACCGTCTCGGTCAGGCCCATGGTTTCGATCACGCCAATACCAAAGCGCGTCTCAAAAGCTTGCAGATGCGCGGGCGGTAAAGCGGCCGAGGCGCTGCGGCAAAAGCGGATGCCGAGCAGCGATTCCTTGGCTGGTGCCGCGCCCTCGAGCAGGTAGGAGATCATGGTCGGCACCACATTGATCCAGGTACAGGCGCTGCCGGTGGCCTGCTGCCAGAAGCTGCCCGCCGAGAAGCGCGACGGCATGGCCAGGCTGCCGCCGTGGGCCAGAGGGGCCAGCATGGTCACGGCAAAAGCGTTGATGTGGTAGAGCGGCAGCACAGCCAGCACGCGGTCCTGTGGGGCGAGTCCGTGCTCGCGGCTGATGTTGTGCGCATTGGCCGCTAAATTGGCCTGGGTTAGCACTACGCCTTTGGGCACGCCGGTGGTGCCCGAGGTGTACATGAGCAAGGCCATGGCCTTGGGATCAGGGTCGGGTGTTGCCGTGCCGTGGTCCGGTAGCGGGTTGTTGGCCGGGTCGAGGTCGGCGCTGCACACCAGCAGCGCCACCGAGCGCGCCAAGGTGGCCAGCACAGCGCGCACCGCGTCCGCCCATTCGGGGCTGGCGATCACCAGCTTGCAGTCGCTGTGGTCCAGCACGTAGCGCATCTGCTCGGCGCTGGACAGCAGGTTCACCGGGTTGACGCACCAGCCGCCGTGCAGCGCACCTAGCAGCAGGCGCAGGGTGTTCAGGCCGTTGGGCATCACCAACGAGACCGTGTCGCCCGGCTGGATACCCTGCGCCATCAGCAGCGTGGCCACACGTTGGCACTGTTGCTCTAAACCGGCGTAGTCGATGCGGTCTGCGTTCTCCGTGGCCAGGGCGTACAGGGCCTGCGGCTGCGTGCGGGCCTGCTGCGCAATCAGCGCACGTACAGTTGAAGTCTGGTTCATGCGCGCCCGTATTGGGCGAAGTAGCCGCCTAACAATTCGTCCTCGGACGGCATGCGCTCGGGTATTGGGCGGGCCACGCGGGTGATGTTGAGGTAGTGCCGGTAATTCATGTTGTCGGAGAAATTGTTTTTGCCCCAGGTGCCGCAGCCCATGCTGAGCGAAAACGGCAGGCCGTTGTCAAAGCTGCCGCCGGTGGCGATGCAGTGCGCCTGGTCCACGATCACCCGCGCGACCGGCAGGCGCAGACCCAGGTCCAGCGCGCGTTGGTGTAGCGCGCTGTGCAAGCCCACCGAATGCCCCGCGCCTTCAAACGCGTAAATCTCCTCGACCCGCTGCATGGCCTGCGCAAAATCGGGCACCGTGTAGACGCTGAGCACCGGGCTGAGTTTTTCGCCTGAGAAGGGGTGGTCCGCGCCGACGCCGTCCTCATCGACCAGCAGCACGCGGGGTTGCAAGGCGGCAATCTCTGCCAACCCGGCGCGCTCGGCAATCACCGTGGCGTTTTGCCCGATGACGGCGGCAGAGAGCTTGCCCTGCGGCCACATCAGCGCCTGCAGCCTGGCTTTTTGCGCGGCGTTCAGCAGCACCGCACCACTTGTGCGCAGCGCGGCCAGCAGGGGTGCGCGCACCGCTTCCACCACGACCAGGCTGTTCTCAGACGAGCAGCTGGTGGCATTGTCAAAAGTCTTGGAGCGCAGAATGCGCGCGGCCGCCAATTCCAGGTCTGCGGTCTCGTCAACAATGCCCGCGACATTGCCCGCACCCACGCCAAATGCCGGCGTACCACTGGCGTAGGCGGCGCGCACATTGGCTTGCGAGCCGGTGGCCACCACCAAGTCGCAGGCCGCCATCAGGGCCAGCGTGGCCGCTTTGCCAATCGGCTGCGGCAGCATTTGCACCAGATCGCGCGGCGCGCCGATACGGTCAAAAGCGGCGTGGATGTGGTCCAGCAATGTCGCGCAAGTGGCCCAGCCTTTGGGCGAGGGCGCAACGATGACCGCGTTGCGCCCTTTGAGGGCGTTGATGATTTTGTTGGCCGGTGTGGCCGCCGGATTGGTCGAGGGTGTGACCGCGCAGACCACGCCCACCGGGCGGGCAATTTCGGTGACGCCGGTAGCGGCGTCCTCGGCGATCACCCCGACGGACTTGGCACCATGCAGATCGCGCAGCAGGCCCAGGGTTTTGCGGTAGTTCTTGCGGATCTTGTCTTCTACGTTGCCGACGCCCGTATCGGCCACGGCCAGCTCGGCCAGCGCGCGGTTGCGCTCCGGTTCGATGATGGCCCAGCCAGCGGCGGCGACCAGTTCGTCCACGCGCGCTTGGTCATAGCCATTGGCAATGGCCTGGGCCGCCCGTGCACGCGCCACCAATGCTGCGACTTCCGGGTTAGCGGCTGCCTCCGCAGCGTCAGGGGCGTGCGCCATTTAATCGGCTTTGATGTTCGCGTCTTTGGCCAGCTTGGCCCATTTGGGCAACTCTGCGGCAATCACTTTGGCCAGCGCCTCGGGCGTGCCGCCCACGGCGTCGGCACCCTGCTCGAGCAACTGGTTGCGGATGGCCGGTTCAGCCAGCACGGTGTTGAGCGCCTTGTTCAGCTTATCGACGATGGCACGCGGCGTTTTCGCTGGCACCAGCATGGCGTACCAGGAGTCGACTTCAAAGTCTGCAACGCCGGCTTCCTGCATGGTCGGCACATCTGGGAAAGCCGGGCTGCGCTTGACGGTGGAGACCGCCAGCGCGCGCAATTTGCCGGCCTTGACCTGCTGCGCGGCAGCGGGAATCGAGACCCAGATCAGCGGCACCTGGCCGCCCATCACGTCAGTGACAGCCGGGCCGCCGCCCCGGTAGGGGATGTGGACCATCTGCGCACCGGTGCGGATCACCATTAACTCGCCCGCCAGGTGGCCGGGTGATCCGTTGCCCACCGAGGCGAAGGAAAACTTGTCGGGCGCCGCCTTCGCCTGCGCGATCAGGTCGGCCACCGTACGCACCGGTATGCCGGGGTTGGCTGCCAGCAACTGGGGCAGCGAGGCGACCGTACCGACCGGTTCAAAGTCTTTCAGCGTGTCGTAGGGCAGCTTGGGGAAGATGGCCGGGTTGATGGTGTGCGAACTCAGCGTGAAGAGCACGGTGTAGCCGTCCGGCGCAGCTTTCGAGACGATGTCGGTTCCCAGTGAACCACCGGCACCGCCTTTGTTGTCGATCACGATGGACTGACCCAGCACGGCTTGCAATCGGGGCTGCACGATGCGCGCGACCACGTCGGTGCCGCCGCCGGGCGGGTAGGGAACGACAAAGCGGATGGGACGTTCCGGGTAGCCGTCGGCCAGCGCGCCCATCGGCGCGGTGATGCCCAACACAGTGCCCAGCGCCACCAGCGCGGTGCGCACGACCGTATTCGTTTGCGAAAGCAGGTTCATCGTGACTCCTCATGTAGTAATAGATGACACCGTTCCATTGTGCACGGTGATCGGTGCACGCGGATCTGGGCTTGCCCCGGCAGCTTCAGGCAGCTGTAGCCTGACGCACCGCGTGCTCCCAACGCTGCATCAGCGCGGCGGCCGCGCTTGGGCTGATGGACGGTTCAAAACGGCGCTCGATTTGCCAGAGCTGGGAAATTTCCGCGGTGTTGCGGTACACGCCTGTGCTCAATCCGGCCAGATAGGCCGCGCCCAGCGCGGTGGTTTCGGTGACCCGTGGGCGCAGCACGGGGATGCCCAGCAGGTCGGCTTGGAACTGCATCAGCAGGTTGTTGACGCAGGCCCCGCCGTCCACCCGCAGCTCCCGCAGCGGCGCAGCCCCGGCCGCCTGCGCATCGCGGGCCATGGCTAGCAGCAGCGCAGCACTTTGGAAAGCGATGCTCTCCAGCGCCGCACGGGCAATGTGGGCGCGGGTGCTGCCCCGGGTCAGGCCGGTGATGGTGCCGCGCGCCTCCGGGTTCCAGTACGGCGCGCCCAGACCGGTGAAGGCGGGAACCACCATCACGCCGCCGTTGTCGGGCACCGATTCGGCCAAGGTCTGCACTTCGGCGCTGCTCTGGATCGCGCCCAATCCATCGCGCAGCCACTGCACCACCGCCCCGCCGACAAATACGCTGCCTTCGAGCGCGAATTCGGGCCCGGCACTGGCCTGCGCTGCGCTGGTGGTAATCAAGCCGTTGGCCGAGGTCTGGAACTGCGCGCCGGTATGCATCAACATGAAGCAGCCCGTGCCGTAGGTGTTTTTGGCCATGCCCGCGCTGAAGCAGGCTTGGCCGAAGAGTGCGCTTTGCTGGTCACCCGCCATGCCGCCCACCGGCAGGGCGTGGCCCAGGTGCGAGGCCTGCACTTCACCAAACAGGCTGGCGCTGGCCTGCACCCTGGGCATCAGCACTGCCGGAATGCGCAAGGCCTCCAGCAGTTCGCCGTCCCAGTCGTTGTGGTGCACGTTAAACAGCATCGTGCGCGCAGCGTTGCTGACGTCGGTGGCGTGGACCGCGCCGCCGGTGAGCTTCCACAAAAGCCAAGTGTCTACCGTGCCAAACATTAAATCGCCGGCCAGGGCCTGGGCGCGCGCGCCATCCACTTTGTCCAAAATCCATTGCAGCTTGGTGCCGGAGAAATAGGCGTCCACCAACAGGCCGGTTTTTTGTTGGATGACCGGGGCCATGCCCCGGGCGCGCAATGCGGCGCAGGCGGGTTCAGCGCGGCGGTCCTGCCATACGATGGCGTTGTAAATGGGCTGTCCGGTGTGGCGGTTCCAGACCACGGTGGTTTCGCGCTGGTTGGTGATGCCCACGGCGCGCACCTGCGCAGCGCTGATGCCGGCTTTCTCCAAGACCTGGCGGGCGGTGGCTAGCTGGCTGGACCAGATTTCCATCGGCTTGTGTTCCACCCAGCCCGGCTGCGGGTAGATCTGCTGGATTTCCTGCTGCGCGATGGCGACGGTGTTGCCGCTGGCGTCGAACACGATGCTGCGCGAGCTGGTGGTGCCCTGGTCCAGGGCGAGGATGTAGGTCATGGCGGGTCTGCCTTTGCGGCGCGGTTTTCAGCTGGTCGAAGCCAGTTCGAAGCGTACCTGCGCGTCGGCCAGCAACTGGGGAAAGGGGTCGGGCGGCGTGGCGTCGCTGAACAGGCGGTCGATGGCAGACAGCGGCGCCAGCTCGACCATGGCCGAGCGCGTGAACTTGCTGCTGTCGGCGGCCAGCCAGACTTCGCGGGCGTGGGCGATGATGCTTTGCGAGACCTTGACCTCGCGGAAATCAAAGTCGCGCAGCGAGCCGTCGGGCTCAATCGCCGAGATGCCGATCAGGGCGATATCCACCTTGAACTGGCGGATGAAGTCCATCGCCGCCTCGCCCACGATGCCCCGGTCGCGCGGGCGCACCACACCGCCGACCACGATGACTTCGCAACTCGGGTTGGCGCTCAGGATGCTGGCTACGTTGAGGTTGTTGGTGATGACCCGCAGCCCGCTGTGGTTGACCAGCTCGCGGGCGATGGCTTCCACCGTGGTGCCGATGTTCAATATCAGCGAGCACCCATTGGGTACGGCGGCGGCCACGGCGCGGGCAATGCTGGCCTTACCCGAGGCGTTCAGCACTTCGCGCTGACGGTATGCAATGTTTTCGACCGTTGAAGTAGGCACCCGCACGCCGCCATGGAAACGCGCCAACAAGCCCTCGTCGGCCAGACGCTGTACGTCCCGGCGCACGGTTTGTAGGGTCACGCCCAGGGTGTCGGCCAGGTGTTCGACCGTGGCCGATCCCTGGGTTTTCACCACGTCCATCAGTGTGAGTTGGCGGGGATTGGGGTTCATGCAGCGACTTTAAATCGAACAGAAAGGAAAAAACCTAGGGTAAACACCGAATAGAAAAGAACAAATACGAACAATAATTCTGGCGTTATTGCACCAAAGTGCAGCACATCGGACACACACGCAGGGATATGTGATGGAGTTGGATCTTCGGGGTATCAGCAAAAAAGTGGGAGCGCAAACCTGGTTGTACGGGCTGGATTTAGCCTTGCGCCCGGGCGCGGTCACGATTTTGCTGGGTGCCACGCGTGCGGGCAAAACCAGCCTCATGCGCATCATGGCCGGGCTGGACGCGCCCACCACGGGCAGCGTGCGGGTGGATGGCGTCGACGTCGTGGGCGTGCCGGTTCGCCAACGCAATGTGTCTATGGTCTACCAGCAGTTCATCAATTACCCATCCATGAGCGTGTTTGACAACATCGCCTCGCCCCTCAAACTGCGCGGCGATACCGACATTGCCCAACGCGTGCAGGCCCTGGCGCAGAAGCTGCACATCGAGATGTTTTTAGACCGCTACCCATCGGCTCTTTCCGGCGGTCAGCAGCAGCGGGTGGCGCTGGCGCGCGCCCTGGCCAAGGATGCGCCGCTGTTGCTGCTCGACGAACCCTTGGTCAATCTGGACTACAAGTTGCGCGAAGAATTGCGCGACGAGCTCACGGCTTTGTTTGCGGCATCGAATTCCACCGTGGTCTACGCCACCACCGAGCCGGGCGAGGCCTTGCTGCTGGGAGGCTACACGGCGGTCATGGACGCCGGCGAATTGCTGCAATACGGCCCGACGGCTGAGGTCTTCCAGCGCCCACAGTCCATCCGTGTGGCCCGCGCGTTCAGCGACCCGCCTATGAACCTGCTGGCAGCTGCTGCTGTCGCAGACGGCCTGCAGCTGGGTGGCGCCCTGACCCTGCCTTGGGACGGCCCGCTGGTGGCAGGTGCCTTGACGGCCGGTCTGCGCGCAAGCGCCCTGCACGTGCAGGCGCGCCCCGGCGACGTGGCGCTGGCCGGAGTGGCCGAGCTGGCCGAGATTTCTGGCTCCGACACCTTTGTCCACCTGAGTACGCCCTTGGGCGCCGTGGTGGCGCAACTGGTGGGCGTGCATTACTTTGAATTGGGTGCCGCAGTGACCATGCATTTCAGTCCCCAGGACGTGTACGTCTTTGACGCGCAGGGCGCGCTCCTGCGCGCGCCGGTGGATCTGCAGCGCGGCGCGGCGCGGGGAGGGGTTTGAGATGGCGCGCATTGAACTCGATCTGGCCCACTCCTACAAAGCCAATCCCCGGCAGGACGAGGATTACGCGCTGCTGCCGCTGAAGATGACGTTTGAGGACGGCGGCGCGTACGCCTTGCTCGGCCCTTCGGGTTGCGGCAAGACCACCATGCTCAACATCATGTCGGGATTGGTCGTTCCGTCGCAGGGCACCGTGCGTTTTGACGGGCAGGATGTCACGCGTACCACGCCCCAGGCCCGCAACATCGCGCAGGTATTCCAGTTCCCGGTGATTTACGACACCATGACGGTGGCCGAAAACCTGGGTTTTCCGCTGCGCAACCGCCGGGTGCCTGCTGACCAGATCACAAAGCGGGTGGGTGAGATCGCCGAAATGCTGGACATGAGCGGCCAACTCAACCAGCGCGCCTCGGGTCTGAGTGCCGATGCCAAGCAAAAAATATCGCTGGGGCGCGGCTTGGTGCGCTCGGATGTGTCGGCGGTGCTCTTCGATGAGCCGCTCACCGTCATCGATCCGCACCTGAAATGGCAGCTGCGGCGCAAGCTCAAGCAAATCCACAACGAGCTCAAGCTGACCCTGATTTATGTCACCCACGACCAGGTGGAGGCGCTGACCTTTGCCCAGCAGGTGGTGGTGATGACGCGCGGGCGGGCCGTACAGATGGGCCCCGCTGCCGAGTTGTTCGAGCGGCCGCGCCACAGTTTTGTGGGTTACTTCATCGGCTCGCCGGGGATGAATTTTTTGCCGGTCACATCCGACGGCAACAGCCTGCAGTGTTGCGGCGTGCCGCTAGGTCAGGCACGTGCCGGGCAGAGCCTGCCCGCAGGCCATTTGAAACTCGGCGTACGCCCCGAATTTGTCGAGCGTGTGGAGCCCCACAGCCCTGGTGCTTTGCCGATGGTGCTGAAACAGGTGCAGGATGTGGGCACCCATTTCATTTGGAGTGCCAGCATCGACGGGCATGGCGTGAAAGCCCGCTTGGCAGTGGGGGCCGGCGCCACGGCACTGGGCGAAACGGTCTGGTTCCGAGTGCTGGGCGATAAAAGCTGCATCTACCAGGATGAGGAGATCGTGGCATGAGCGACACCACCAAACCGGTTAACCAGCAAGCCTGGTTTTTGATTTTGCCGGTGCTGCTCTGCGTCGCTTTCTCGGCCATTTTGCCGCTGATGACCGTGGTCAATTACTCGGTGCAGGACATCATTTCTCCCGAGCGGCGTATTTTTGTGGGCACCGAGTGGTTCTCGGCCATCATGCGCGATGAAGAATTGCATGACGCGCTGTGGCGGCAGATGCAGTTTTCGCTGGCGGTGCTGCTGATTGAGATTCCACTGGGCATCCTGCTGGCGCTGTCGATGCCGGCCACCGGCTGGAAGTCCTCGGCCACGCTGGTGCTGGTTTCGCTTTCGCTGCTGATTCCTTGGAACGTGGTCGGCACGATATGGCAGATTTTTGGACGCGCCGATATCGGCCTGATGGGCGCAGCCTTGCAGGGCATGGGCATCGATTACAGCTACACCGGGAACGCCGCCCACGCCTGGTTGACGGTGCTGCTGATGGACGTGTGGCACTGGACGCCGCTGGTGGGTTTGCTGGGGTACGCCGGGCTGCGGGCGATTCCTGACGCCTATTACCAAGCGGCACGGATTGATGGCGCCAGCAAGTGGGCGGTGTTCTGGTATGTGCAGCTGCCCAAGATGCGCGGCGTGCTGGTGATCGCGGTGCTGCTGCGCTTTATGGACAGCTTCATGATTTACACCGAGCCTTTTGTGCTCACGGGCGGTGGGCCGGGTAACTCCACCACTTTCCTGTCCCAGTTCTTGACGCAAAAAGCGGTGGGTCAGTTTGACCTCGGTCCGGCAGCCGCGTTCTCGCTGATTTACTTCTTGATCATTTTGCTGCTGTGCTTTGTGCTGTTCAACTGGATGCAGCGCGTGGGCACCCAGCCCAAGGAGGGCGGCAATGGCTGAAACCCGTTTCCAGAAGCGGTCTATCTTTTTGATCGCCTACATCATCTTTGCGCTGCTGCCGGTGTATTGGATGGTGAACATGTCCTTCAAGACCAACGGCGAAATCGTGGCCAGCTTCAGTCTGTTTCCGCAGCATTTCACCTGGGAGAACTACCGCACGATCCTGACCGATGAGTCCTGGTATTCCGGCTACATCAACAGCATGATTTACGTGGCCATGAACACCGTGGTCTCGGTGCTGGTAGCGCTGCCCGCAGCCTACGCGTTTGCGCGTTATCGCTTTTTGGGCGACAAGCATGTGTTCTTTTGGTTGCTCACCAACCGCATGACCCCGCCTGCGGTGTTTTTGTTGCCGTTTTTTCAGCTCTACACCACGGTGGGTTT
>Ga0214919_10012202_pt1 | contig 10594 bp, 7 predicted proteins | sample LL1503_MetaG_FD_177994 | JGI IMG/M metagenome (GOLD analysis project Ga0214919, IMG submission 177994) | Freshwater microbial communities from Lake Lanier, Atlanta, Georgia, United States - LL-1503 | ecosystem: Environmental > Aquatic > Freshwater > Lake | place: USA: Georgia | collected 2015-03-15 | reverse complement strand
GCGATCGCATCCTTGGGGATGTGCGTTTGTCTCGGCCGATGAAGATCGTGATTGACAGTGGCAATGGTGTGGCCGGTGCCTCCGCACCTGGGATTTTTCGCGCCCTGGGCTGCGAAGTCATTGAGTTGTTCAGCGAGGTTGATGGGCAGTTTCCCAACCACCACCCCGACCCCAGCAAGCCTGAAAACCTGCAAGATTTGATTGCCGCTTTGGCCCGCACGGGCGCCGAGCTCGGCTTGGCTTTTGATGGTGATGGCGACCGCTTGGGCATCGTCACCCGCGACGGCCAAAACATTTACCCCGATCGGCAAATGCAGTTGTTTGCCCAAGATGTGCTCTCCCGCGTGCCCGGAGGCACCATCGTCTACGACGTGAAGTGCTCGCAACGCCTGGCCCCAGCCATTCGAGCGGCCGGGGGTGAGCCGCTGATGTACCGCACCGGGCATTCGCTGATCAAAGCCAAAATGAAAGAGATCGACTCGCCTTTGGGCGGGGAAATGAGTGGCCATATCTTTTTCAAAGAGCGTTGGTTTGGCTTTGACGATGGCACCTATGCGGGTTGTCGCTTGCTGGAGATCCTGAGCCGCGCGCCCGATGCCAATGCTGTTTTGCTGGCCTTGCCCACCAGCCACTCCACCCCCGAGTTGAATGTGCCTTGTGCCGAAGGCGAGCCCCACCGAGTGGCCCAAGCCCTGCTCGAAGCCGTGCAGGCGGGACGCTTGCCCCAGCACCCAGGGGTGGGTGCACCCAGTGTCTCGGGTATCGACGGCGTGCGGGTGGATTGGGGCGACGGCTTTGGTTTGATCCGCGCATCCAACACCACCCCGGTGCTGGTGCTGCGATTTGAAGGCCAAACACCGTCAGCGCTGGCGCGCATCCAAGCGGACATGATGGCCTTGCTGAGATCGGTCAAACCCGACACGGCGGTGACGGAGTCTGCACATTGAGGGTGCTGGTCGTCAAGCTGTCTTCGCTGGGCGACGTGATCCAAACCCTGCCTGTATTGCACGACATCTTGGCCCTTCACCCGCAGGCCCACATCGATTGGGTGGTGGAAGAGGCCTTTGCCGATTTATTGCGATCCGTGCCTTCTATCTCGCGGGTGATTCCCATCGCCCAGCGGCGTTGGCGCCAGGCTCCTTGGTCGCCGGATGCGCGGCACGGCTGGGCGGCTTTTTGGGCCGACTTGCACCAGCATGCCTACGATGTGGTGATTGACTTTCAGGGACTGATCAAATCAGCGCGGGTGGCCCGGGGTGCGCGGTTGTCATCTGGTGGCTATAGCATCACTTATGCCAATGCCAGCGATTGGTGCGCCTACGAGTGGCCCGTGCGCTACATGCTCAAGCGCTGTGTGCCCATGGAAAAAACCATTCACGCGGTGGCCCGCTACCGTAGTTTGGCGGCTCGCGCCTGGGGCCAGGACCCAGCCCCTGTGTTGGCCCAGTCCGCAGCCTACCCCTGGCCGCAGCTCAGCGCCAGTCATCCGCGCTGCATTGTTTTGGCCCATGGCACCACCCGAGCTGATAACGCTTGGCCCATGGCGGATTGGCTGGGCTTGGCGCAGCGTTTGGTCGCTGAAGGTTGGACCGTGGCCTTGCCCCATGCCAATGACAGCGAGGCGCAATGGGCCGTCCAACTGCAATCCGCCATTGGCAAAGCCTGTGAGGTTTGGCCGCGCATGGGCTTGGCCGATCTGCGCCAACGCATGGCCGACTGTGGTGGCGTGATTGGGGTGGATTCGGGCCTGGGCCATTTGGCGGTGGCCTTGGACTTGCCCACCGTCATCATCTTCAGCCAAGCCCGCGTGTCGCGGGCGGGCCCTGTTGGGCGTGCCCACCAAACGGCGGTGGGCGGTAACACGGCACCAGAGCCCCCAGCGGTATGGGCTGCATGGCAAAGCGTGTCTTTGGTTGAGCGCCCGTTGGAGGCCTTGGCCGTGACAGGCGCCACATCGCCGAACGACACCACTTTCACATCTCCCAGCCACGGACCCGTGCCGCCATGATGCGCTGGGTTTACAGCTGGCTGGTGCGGGCCATGGTGCCGCTGCTGCGGCGCAAACTCGCCCTGCGCGCCCGCAAAGAGCCGGTTTATGGCCAATGGATCGAAGAGCGCTTTGGCCGTTATGAAGTCGCCGCCCAGCCGGGTGCCTTGTGGATCCATGCCGTGTCCCTGGGCGAGACCCGCGTGGCAGCCGTGCTGATCGACGCCTTGCGCGCCCAGCGCCCAGGTTTGCGTTTGTTGCTCACCCACAGCACGGCCACGGGGCGTGTGCACGGGCAGGGGCTGCTGCAACCCGGCGATGTTCAGGCTTGGCTGCCTTGGGACACACCCGCTGGCGTAGATGCTTTTCTGCGCCACTTTCAACCCTGCGCCGGGGTGTTGATGGAAACCGAGGTTTGGCCCAATCTGTCAGCCGCCTGCGCCCAAGCCGACGTGCCCTTGCTGTTGGTCAATGCCCGCATGAACGAGCGATCGCACCGCCTGGCCCTGCGCTGGTCAGCCTTGGCCATGCCCGCCTATGCAGCCTTGCGCGCCGTCTGGGCCCAAAGCGACACCGATGCACAACGTCTGCGCGAGGTGGGTGCCCCTGTGCAGGGGGTGTTGGGCAACCTCAAATTTGACGCCCGCCCCGACCCGCATTCCCTGGCATTGGGGAGGTCTTGGCGCAGCGGGCTGACGCGCCCGGTGGTGATGTTGGCCAGCGCCCGCGAGGGCGAGGAGGCCATGTTGCTTGACGCCTTGCAAGTCCAACCCACTGCGTGGGCTGCAGCGCATTGGCTGATCGTGCCGCGCCACCCGCAGCGCTTTGAAGCAGTGGCTGAATTGATCGATAGCCGGGGTTGGCAGGTGCAGCGGCGCAGCCAGTGGGGAGCCGGGCCAGCCCAGGCCGTGGGCGGTGATGTGATGCGCATTGACGTCCCCAGCTTGTGGCTGGGCGACAGCTTGGGTGAGATGGCGGCTTATGCGGCGCTGTCAGATGTGGCCATGCTGGGGGGTAGTTTTGTCCCCACGGGTGGGCAAAACCTCATCGAACTGGCTGCGTGTGGCTGCCCCGTGGTGATGGGGCCGCACACCTATAACTTTGCCCAGGCGGCCCAATGGGCTGAGACCTGCGGCGCTGCGCAACGGGTCCAGGATATGCCTGCGGCTTTAAATGCCGTTGTGACCTGGTTGGCCCAACCCATCCAGCGCGAGCAGGCGGCGAAGGCCGGCCTGTCATTGGCGCAAAGGCACCAAGGGGCAGCGCAACGCACGGCCCTGGCCTTGGTGCCGTGGCTGGCTTGAGTTGGGTTATTTGGCCAATAGGTTGTTGACGATTTGCAAGTCGTCGGCCTTCAAGCTGCCATTGGATTGGCGCAGTTTGAGGTTGCCCAACAAGACGTCGTATCGCGCTTTGGCCAAGTCGCGCTTGGTTTGGAACAACTGGCTTTGTGAGTTCAGCACATCGATGTTGATGCGCACGCCCACGCTATAGCCCAGTTTGTTGGCGTCCAATGCCAACTGGCTGGAGTCTTCGGCAGCTTTCAAGGCATTCACCTGCCCCAATCCAGAGACCACGCCAAAATAGGCCGCTCGGGTGGCCTGCGCCACACCCCGCTTGGCCACTTCCAGATCGGCTTGGGCTTTGTCTTCCAATTTCAGGGTTTCTTTGATGCGGTTGTCGCTGGAGAAGCCGGAAAAAATGGGCAAGGTGACCAAGACGCCGATCGAGGAAATACCGATGTGTGAGTTCTGAAAACCAACGAACGTTGAGCCACTTAAGCCGGAACCAGTCGTGGCCGTTCCATCCAAGTTTAAAGAGTAGGTGTAACTGGCTTGCAAATCCACCGTGGGTTTGTGCAAAGCCTTGGCTTTGTCCACCTCGAGTTTGGCCACTTCCCAGTCGAGCAGGGCTTTTTGAATGGCTGGGTGAACGCGCTCGGATTGGCTGACCCACTCATCCACGATGGCCGGCGCGGGGCTGGGCAAGTCGGTGATGTTGACCAAGGGCTTGGGAGAAACATCTTTTTTGCCCACCAACATGTCCAGGGCCATGCGTTTGACGCGCAAATCGTTTTCGGCGGCAATTTCTTGGGCGATCACCAAGTCGTAACGGGCTTGCGCCTCTCGGGTATCGGTGATGGTGGCTGTGCCCACCTCAAAGTTGCGCTTGGCCGAAGCCAGTTGCTCATTGACGGCGATTTTTTGCGCCTTGACAAAGGTCAGGCTGTCTTGGCTGGCCAGCACGTCAAAGTAGGCCTGGCTCAACCGCACCATCAGGTCTTGTTCGGCGATGGCGAGCACGGAATAGGCCTGCTCGCGCTGGCGCTTGCCTTGGACATAAGCGACTACGTTGGCGGGGCGATACAAGGCTTGGCTGGCGGTGATGCTGGCATTTTGGGTACCAAAAATGCGGTCATATGCAAAGTTTGTATTGCTAGGAAAAGTCGTGGCACCGATCAAAGGATCGGTGAGCGATGTGATGTTGGACCGCGACACACCGGCCGTCGAGGTCACCGTGGGCAATATGCCGGCGATGGCCTGGTCAGTTTTGGACAGCGTGGCGTCCATTTGGGCTTTGGCCGACTGGTAGGTGGCGTCGTAGCTGCGGGCGGCGTCATATAACTCAACCAGGCTTTGGGCTTGGGCCCAGCCGCTCAGGCCCATCAATACCGCAGCGTGAACGGGGAGGTGGCGAAACTTCATGGATGTCCTTGGGGTGTTCAAAATGATCCGTTGGGGGTAGCGGACAAGCGGATGTGTGGGCAAAGTTTAAAAATGAAAAGCACTGGGCTGGGCAAAGCCCGACAAGGGCGGTACCAGAGTGTCCCACAGCACCTTTGTGTGCCATGACTGAGGGCCCACTCGGGTGAACAGTGTGGTTTGCATCACCGGCTCTTCGCCCACGATGGCGATCAAGCGCCCACCCATTGCCAACTGGTCCAGCAAACCTTGGGGCACTTCGCTGACCGATCCACCCAACACGATGGCGTCAAACGGTCCTTCGCTGGCCGCACCCAGGGCACCGTCTTGGGCCCGAACTTGGGCGTTGGCGATGCCCGCTTGGGCCAAGTGACGCATTGCCGTTTGGGCCAAATCGGCATGGATTTCAAAGCTGAGCACTTTCTGCGCGCGCAAGGCGAGCAAGGCGCACAGGTAGCCGCTGCCCGTGCCGATCTCCAACACAGACTCTGTGCCAGTCAGCGACAGATCGTTGACCAATCGGGCATCGATCCGGGGGGGCAGCATGGTCTGGCCATGGGGCAAGGGGATTTCGGTATCGGCATAAGCCAGCGCTTGGCAATCGGCCGGCACAAAAAATTCGCGCTGGAGTTGCATCAAGGCGTTCAAAACGGCTTTGTCCAGCACCTCCCAGGTGCGGATTTGCTGTTCCACCATGTTGAATCGGGCTTGTTTTGGGTTCATAGGGCAATGTTGGCGTGTTTGAAACGATTTTAAGCGCCACCATGGTCGGTGCCGCTGGCTGAGCTTGGGGTGCCCCAAGACTTGCGCGCCCATTGGGCCAAGTCGTCCATGTAGCAGTAAATGACCGGCACCACCACCAGGGTGAGCAAGGAGGAGGTGATGACCCCGCCAATCACCGCTTGGCCCATGGGGGCGCGTTGTTCCGAGCCTTCACTCAGGGCAAAGGCCAGTGGCACCATGCCAAAAATCATGGCCAAGGTGGTCATCATGATGGGGCGCAAGCGCACCCGGGCGGCCAGCAGCAAAGCCTCGGTGCGGCCCAGGCCAGCTTGCATTTGGCCGTTGTCGCCCAGGTGGGGTTCGCGCGCTCGGATGGCAAAGTCGACCAACAAAATCGCATTTTTGGTCACCAAGCCCATCAGCATGACAAAACCAATGGCTGAGAACATGGACAAGGTGGAGCGGAAAAACATCAGTGACAGCACCACCCCGATCAAGGTCAGGGGCAGGGAACTCATCAAGGCCAGGGGCTGTAAAAAGCTCTTGAATTGGCTGGCCAAAATCATATAAATAAAAATCACCGCCAAAGCCAGGGAGGACAGGGCATAAGAGAAAGACTCTTCCATGCTTTTGGTGGAGCCGCCGATGCGAAAGCGGTAACCGGGGGGCAGGGGGATGTCGGCCATCACGCGCCGGATGTCTTTGGACACCTCGCCGCTGGAGCGCTGGTGGGCATTGCCACTGAAGGACACCTCGCGGGAGAGGTCGCGCCGGTTGATTTGGTTGGGGCCCGTGGCCGTCACCACCTGAGCGACTTGGTTCAAGCGGGCATTGCGTTGGCCACCGTCAGCGGCGTTGGGCAAAGAAAAGGGCAGTCGCTCCAAGTCTTCGGGGGTGTTGCGGTGCGCGGGTGCCAGCCGCACGATGACGTCATAGGTTTGGTCGTCGGGGGCGCGCCAATTGCCCACCGTGGTACCGGCAATCAGGGTGCGCAATTGGGTCCCCAAGGTGGCCACGCTCAGACCCATGTCAGAAGCGGCGTCTTTGCGCACCACCACCTCGATGGTGGGTTTGTTGGGTTTGGTGCTGGAATCGATGTCGACCAAGCCGGGCACGGTTTGGAGTTGTTGCATCACCCCCCGGCTGATGCGCTCGAGCTCGGCCTGTTCCGGGCCCAGCAGAGAAAATTCGATGGATTTATTCCCCCCGCCCACGGCCTCTTGCAAGCCCACATGGGTGACGGTGATGCCGGCCACGCGGGCCAAGCGCTCGCGCAGTGCGGCAATCATCCCGTCCAAGCCTCGTTTTCGCTGTTTGCGATCGATCAGGCGCACCAAGATATTGGCGTAGACCTTGCCCGCCGCCACGCCGGTGTTGATGGTGGACAAGGTGTACTTGACCTCGGGAAACTCGCGCAAGATGGCCTCCACTTGCAAGGTTTTGGCTTCGGTGGCCTCCAAGGACGAGCCCATGGGGGTGTAAAAACTCACCGTGATTTCTGAAAAATCGGCCTTGGGTGCAAATTCGGTGCCGAGCAATGGCACCAGTCCCAGGCTGGTCAAAAAAGTCGCCAAGGCGATGGTCAGGGTGGTTTTTTTGAAGCGCAGGGCCCACGCCAGGGTGCGTTGGTAAATGTCGGCCAAAGCCAGGGTGCCTTGGTCAAACCAACCGGTCACCCGACCAATGCTGCGGTCATACCAAGATTTACCCGGTTTGCTGCCATGCGTGGCGATGCTGGGGTCGTGCCAAATGCTGGACAACATCGGGTCCAGGGTGAAACTGACGAACATCGAGATCAACACCGCCGCCACGATGGTGATGCCAAACTCGTGGAAAAACTTGCCGATGATGCCGCCCATGAAACCAATCGGCAAAAACACCGCCACGATGGAGAACGTGGTGGCCAACACCGCCAAACCAATTTCTTGGGTGCCGTCCAAGGCGGCTTGGTAGGGGGATTTGCCCATTTGCACATGGCGCACGATGTTTTCGCGCACCACGATCGCGTCGTCAATCAACAAGCCCACGCACAGCGACAAGGCCATCAGGGTGATCATGTTCAGGGTGAAGCCAAACATGTACATGAACAAAAAAGTGCCGATGATGGCGATCGGCAAGGTCAGGCCGGTGATGACGGTCGAGCGCCATGAATTGAGGAACAAAAACACAATCAACACCGTGAGCAAGGCCCCCTCGATCAGGGTTTGGCGCACATTGTTCACCGCCACCCGGATGCTGCGCGCGCCGTCGCTGACCGGTTCCAAGCGCACACCCGGCGGCAAACTCGAGGCCATGTCTTTGATGGCTTGGTTCAGGCCATCCACCACGCCAATGGTGTTTTCGTCTTGGGCCTTTTGCACCGACATCAGCAAGGTGCGCTGGCCGTTGTACAAGGCCAAGCTTTCGACTTCTTGGCCAGCGTCTTGCACCTGGGCCACTTGGCGCAAATACACCGGCCCACTGGCTTTGCGCGCCACGATGACCGCGCCAAAGTCTTCCGGCCGGCGCAGGCGCGCATCGATTTGCACCACCCGTTCTTGTTGGGCCGAGCGCACAGTGCCCAGCGGCAGGCTTTGGTTTTCTGAACGCACGGCATTGACCACTTGGTCGGCAGACACGCCCAGGGCCTCCATGGCTTGGGGGTTGAGCAAGAGGTTGATTTCCCGCTTGGTGCCGCCCACCAGGCTCACCGAGCCCACGCCGCGCACGTTTTCCAAGCGTTTTTTCAGGGTCTGGTCGGCCCAGTTGGTCAGCTCGACCGGCGACATGGCGCTGGCGCCGGGTGCCGGGGCTTGGGCCACCACGGCCAAGGAATACACCGCCTTGCTGGCCGGGTCAAAACGCAGCACCCGGGGGTCTTTCACCTCTTCGCGCAGCAAGGGGCGAAGATTGGCGATTTTCTCGCGCACGTCCTCGGCTGCTTTGCGCCCTTCGATGTGCAGCTGGAACTCCACCACCACCACCGACGTGCCTTCATAACTGCGCGATGTCAAGGTGTTGATGCCGGCAATGGCGTTCAAGCCCTCTTCAATTTTCTTGCTGACCTCGGACTCCACCACTTCGGGGGAAGCGCCTGGGTATTCAGTGGTGACCACCACCACGGGAAAGTCGACATTGGGGAACTGGTCCACCTGCAAGCGCTGATAGGAAAACAAACCCAGCACCACGATGGCGCACATCATCATGGTGGCAAACACCGGGTTGTGCAGGCTGACGCGGGTGAACCACATGGGTCAAGGTGCCTTGATCGGGGCGTTGACTTTGACGGAGAGGCCTTCGCGCAGGCTGCCCACCGCACCGCTGATGATGGTGCTGTCTGCATCTGCGCCGCTGATGCCCACCCAGGTGTCGTTGCTGCCCTCTGTTTGGCCGCGCGGCCCCAAGGTGACGTTGCGGTAAACCACTTTGCCATTGAGCAAGGTTTGCACATAGGCTTGGGTGCGCTCCGTGCGAACTGCCGATAAGGGCACGGCCAGCACCTGGGCTTGATCGGTGTCGATCAGGCCCTGCACGAATTGCCCATGGCGCAGGCCTGGCAAGGACGCCAACGACAGGTAGACCATCACGCTGCGGCTGCCGCTCTGGGTGCTGGGGCTGATGCGGATCACCTTGGCTGGGGCGGGCAACTCTTGGCCTTCAACCCGCACGCGAGCGTTTTGACCAGTGCGCAAACCCAAGACATCGCCGGCGCTCATGGGCACTTCAACTTCCAATCGGCTCAGGTCGACCAACTCCAACACCTTGGCGTCAATCGCCAGGCGTTCGCCGGGTTGGGCCAAGCGTGCCGACACCTGGGCCTGGATGGGCGAGCGCAGCACCGCGTCCTCCAGCGACTTGGCCGCCACTTCGGCCGCTGACAAGGCCGCTTTATGGGTGGCTTGCGCCCCTTGCAAGGTGGCCAATGATGTCTCGAGCGCGGTTTTGGAGATGAAGCCCTGATCCACCAAGGCCTTGTTGTTGTCAAACTGCCGTTGGGCGATGTCAATTTGGGCCTTGGCCGCGTCGGCCTGGTCTTTGAACTGTTGCAGGCGACGCAGGTATTCGGTGGGTTCGATGCGTGCCAACACTTGACCGGCGCGCACGCTGTCGCCTTCGCGCACCACCAAGTCCATCAACTCACCGGCCACCCGGGCCTTGATCACGGCGCTGTTGACCGCTTTGATGCTGCCGGTGAAAGGCACACCCACCATCAAGGCACGGTTAGAGAGGGTCATCACATCCCCTGAGGCGAGTTCGTAAACCATTTCGACCACCACGGGCGGCGGTGGAGGTGTGGCACTTTGGCTTTTGTAATACCAAGCCGCTCCCAGGCCACTGGCCAAGACCATCACCACCAAAGTTCTGGATAAGAATTTATTCATGTTTTCAGGCCCTCTGGGGCGGTGTAACCAGCCCATGCAGCAAGACATCGATTTGATGTTCTAAAAAGTCCAGCGGTGCCATGGACAGGCTGGAGGAGTAGGCGGTCATGCTGTTTTCCCAAATCATTAAAAAAATCATGGGCGCGACGATGGTGTGCACCGCAATGTTGGCGTCCATGGGGCGAAATTCACCGTTGGCCATGCCGCGCTCCAAAATGCGCCGCAACAATTGGTTGCCTGGGCGCATGACCGACTCGACGTAAAAGGCCAGCAAGTCGGGGAAGTTGCGCGACTCGCTGAGCATCAGCTTGCAGATGCCGCTGGCAGGTGTGGAGCCGATTTTTTCCCACCAACTGTGCAGGGCAAACCGCAGCATCTCCGCGCTGCTGCCTTCAAAGCTTTCAAAGGCCTGGTTCCAGGCCGGAAAGTGCTGCGCCAAATTCTCGCTGACCACGGCTTTGAGCAGGTCTTCCTTGGTGGGGAAATACAAAAACAAGGTGCCCTTGGACACCCCTGCCAGAGCAGCCACGTCTTCTACCTTGGTGGCGGCGTAACCCTTTTGCACAAACAATTGCAATGCCGCCTCCAGCAGTTCGCCGGGGCGTGCGTCTTTTCGCCGCTCGCGTTTGTGGGTCAATTCGGGGGTCATTTGTTTACTGACTGATGGGTTATTAATGTAACAGACGGGACTCAAGATATGGATGGCGTTGGCCCTGGGTTAGCGTGCCACCCACAAGCCCAGTCGCTCGCGGATCACATGGCGAGAGGTATTAAGGGCGCCTGTATCGGGGAACCAATCTAGAACAGAGTTGCCAGCACCG
>Ga0214919_10012200_pt1 | contig 10595 bp, 8 predicted proteins | sample LL1503_MetaG_FD_177994 | JGI IMG/M metagenome (GOLD analysis project Ga0214919, IMG submission 177994) | Freshwater microbial communities from Lake Lanier, Atlanta, Georgia, United States - LL-1503 | ecosystem: Environmental > Aquatic > Freshwater > Lake | place: USA: Georgia | collected 2015-03-15 | reverse complement strand
AAGAAGGTGAAAGCGTTGTCTTAACACGCGAACCTGGTGGAAGTGATCTAGGAATAGAGATTAGAAAAATTCTTCTCTCTCACTCAACCGGTGAGATCTCACCACGTGCTGAAGCTTTGCTCTATGCCGCAGATCGCGCTCACCATGTTTATAGTGTTATTCGCCCAGCGCTGGCTGCAGGACAGGTTGTAATTGGTGATCGATACTTTGACTCATCTATTGCATACCAAGGTGCAGGACGAGTCCTAGAGCCCGGTGAAGTGGCAAGAATCTCTAGATGGGCAACAGAGTCTTTGTTTCCAACGCTAACCATCATTATTGATCTGCCAGCAGAGATTGGTTTAGGGCGCTTAAAGAGTAAAGATCGCCTTGAATCACAACCTCTTGCTTTTCATGAGCGCGTGCGCCAAGAGTTCTTACAGTTATCCCTGCTTGACCCTGAGCGCTACTTCATCGTTGATGGCAACAAATCAATTGAAGATATCCACAGTGCCATCATCACTCGCGTGAGTGAGATTGGTGCTCTCAAGCGCAATGCACGTGAAGATAAAGGCAACTTATTGCTGCGCCCAATTAGGGCTGCAAGTAAAGCGGTGAGAACAACAGCTAAGAAAACGAGTGTTGGTGCAACTAAGGCTGTGAACAAAGCTAAGCCTAAAAAGAAAGCAAAAACAAAGAAGTGAGTGTTTTTGAAAATCTTGTAGGACAAGAACATGTTGTTGAGATCATCAAATCGGCCGTTGCTGCCACACGAAGCGGCGCTGAATCACAAGAGATGACCCACGCTTGGGTTTTTACTGGCCCACCAGGCTCCGGCAGATCATCTGCTGCTGTTGCTTTTGCGCAAGCGCTGGTGTGTCCAAAGGATGGTTGCGGTGATTGCAATCAATGCAAATCTGCTGCAAATGGAGCACATCCAGACGTTGAGATAGTTAGAACTGAAGGTCTGTCAATCAAGATTGATGAAGTAAGAGAACTACTCACACGAGTTGCTTGGGCGCCATCTATGGGTGGCTGGCGCGTGGTTGTAATGGAAGATGCGGACAGACTTACAGAATCTGCAGCGAACGCACTACTAAAAGCTATTGAAGAGCCAGGAAATAGAACTGTGTGGTTGCTCTGTGCTCCAACGTTGCATGATGTGTTGCCAACAATCCGTAGTCGTTGCCGTCATCTACAACTTGTCACACCATCTAACACCGCAGTTGCACAAGTTCTCCAAAAGCGCGATGGCATATCACCAGCGATGGCAGATTTTGCAGCAAGGGTCAGCCAAGGACACATTGGCAAGGCGAGATATTTAGCTAACAATGAATCTGTGCGAAACACCCGCACCACGATCATGGCCCTGCCACTTTCTTTAAAAGGAATCTCTTCTGCTTTTGCTGCAGCCCAAGCCTTAGTTGATCTAGCAACTGAGCAAGCAAACAGCGCAGCGGAAGAACGAAATGAAAAAGAGATTGATGATTTATCTCTTGCTTATGGCAAAGGTGCAACTGGGCGGGGTATGGCAAGTGGGGGAAGCAAAGCAATAAAGGAGTTAGAGAAAGAACAAAAGACTCGCAGCACAAGAATGGTGAGAGATGGCCTTGATGCAGCGCTATTAGATATTGCCACCTTTTACCGCGATGTCATGATGGTGCAGGCAGGAAGTAACGACGGCCTGATTAATAAAGAGCTTGAAAATGAGATCAATGCCTATGCAGCTAATAACAAGCCACAAGCCACGATCAACAAAATAGGCGCCATTATGGAAGCAAGGGTTAACTTGGGTCATAACGCGGCGCCGTTGCTGACGGTTGAGGCGTTGATGTGTGTTTTAGCTAGATAGAAAGATGCAGATAGATGAATTTTAGTTTCGATTAGGGTCTTTAGTTGGGAAAGTAGTTACTCTCACCCCACATTTTTCCTATTTGCCGATTGAGATTGTAGTTTTTTTGCAATTCGATAGAGAAGAAAACCCCGAAAGAGCGTCATTTCCATTTTAGTTCTGAATTTTCGGCTGGAAACATTCTTTAGAAACCTCACTATTTCAAAAGGGTGCCGTACGAACTTGATAATTAGAAATGAACCGTACATAAGAATTCTAGAAAAAAAGAGCTTACGATAATCCTTCCTCCACTTCGGGGAAAAATTCAATTCTGAAAGTGAATCATTTGTATTTACGAATCTAGTAGAAAGCCTAGAGCCTGGAATTGGTGCGACTATAAAAAGAGCTACTTCATCAAGTCCCGCCCAAGTTAATTGGCAAATGTATAAAAAGGTTCGGCATAAATCTAGATTTGTCTCACCAGGAAATCCGAGTACGAAACAGGCTTGGATTGCGATGTCATTTTCCCTGCAAACTTTTGCCACCCTAATTCCATAAGGTTTGTTAAAAGTTTTCCCAATCTTTTTTTGAACTTTATATGAACCACTCTCAGGACTCATGGAAATAAATTTTAAACCTGATTTTGCAAGTAATTGAAAAGTGTTTAAATCCTTTATTGTCTCTATTTTTGTTCCTGCCGCAATTTTCCAAGTAAAATCATTACCTGATGCAATTATTAAATTTGCGAGTTCAACCATGCGCTCTTCATTTATCGTGGGATTTAAGTCTTCAAGATGAAATTCACTAACTTTAAATTTAATATAATGATCCAACATTTCACCATAAATAGATTTTGGTGATCTTGAATTCCATTTACGCTGCGTTACAGAAGGCACAACGCAAAAATCACAGGAAAAAGGGCAGCCACGCGATGTCAGCAATGGAAGATATCTTGATCGAGTTTTTGGACCATGAGCATAATCAAGTGACCAATATGATTCGAGAGGAAAAAGCTCCCACAAGGGAGTCGCAAGCTGATCGAGGCTGGATTTCCTTAGCACTGGTTCACTTAACTTACCTGGCCTTGATATCCCATCTATTTCGCACCCATCGAGTTGAAAATTCTCCGATTCCAAGAACTGCAAAAGTTCAACGACTCTGATTTCCAGCTCCCCAGATACTAAGAAATCTATCCCCTCTTTGAAGAATACTTCCGCAACTGCATTAACTTTATATGCGGTGACAGCCTGTGAATTTTCAAGCACACCTAAAGAGATTGAAGAATCAGTTCGGCGTATAACACCAATTAATTCAATGAGTGCATCATGATTGAGAACTTGATTCGCATAAAACAAAATTATATTCGGAGCGTAATCTTTCACATACTGCAATATTTCATTATTTTCTAGTCCAAGTCTAACGAAGTTTCTAAATTTCGAGGAACGCATAGGAGCCGAGCCAAATGCATCCAGGACTTGGAATTCTATTTTTGATTCTCTCAAATTTGCAGCAAGGTAAGCCAGCCCAATCGGCATATAGACAATTCCAGTTGTAAACGGATCCTTAGGGTCAAACAACGAAGGAGGATTTATTATCAAGACCCTTAGGATTTTTCTATGTTTCTCAATCATTTCTAAACTTCCAAAACGTGTATATCGCTTTGAGCGCATCCGCTGCCTTTATCTTTTTTCCCTCTTTCTTGCTGCGAGGATAATAAGCAATGGGAGTCTCAATCAGTTCATAGTCACTATTAATAAGATGACAAGTGATTTCATGATCGGTTTCAAAGCCTTGTGTAATTGGCTGCCAACTATCAAAAAGCTTGGCAGGGTAGATTTTATATCCTGTCAGCGGATCAGAGATCCAAATTTTCTTGAGAAGATAAATATAATAAGGGAAAAGTATGGCAAATATCCAAGCACCGTAATTTTGCCCTGGATATTTTCGGTAGTTCCTATTACCTGCGTCATCTAGATAGCGACTTCCATAAATAACTTTGTTTTTCGCGGCCCCTATCAGTGCAAGCATTTTTGGAATATCCGTTGGTGCGTACTCATTATCTGCGTCTTGGATGAGGATGTAACTGCCGGTAGCCAGCTTTATCCCCTCTTGGACACTCCTACCCTTTCCCATATTGAGACTATTCCTCTTGTATGTAACCTTCTTGTCTGTGATGAGATTCTCTATACTCTGGAAAGAGTTATCGGTGGAACCATCATCTATGACTATAATTTCGAATACGGTAGTTAAGGAAACTTTTCGCAATGCGATGAGTCCAATTAAGGTTGAGTAGAGATATCTCTCCTCATTGAATGCGGGAACAATGATACTTATAGTTAAAATGGTGCACCCCCAGCTCTTTTAAAGCGACCGGCGATCAATTTAATTAGTAATGGAATTCCGTCGCTAGGCTTAGTCTTCTTTCCCTCATTGCGTTTTCTTGGTAAATACTCGACTGGTACTTCAACAATTGGGAGGCCAGCATGCCTTGCGTCCATTATAACCTGAGTATCCCAATCAATTCCTGTTTGGGATAGAGACAACCTATTCAAGATATCAACTCTAAATCCTTTAATTGAAGTCAGTGGATCACTAATCCAGCGTTTGTAAAGCGAAGCCAAAAGAAATGAAATCAATAATCCACCCCATTTACTTTGCAAATATTCTCGACGCTTTCCTCTGTATATCTCCTTAAGTCTTAAATCAGGATCGATACAAAATGGTGCCCTACTCCCGAAGACAATTGGAGTTAAACTGTTTCTTAGCATATTGATACAGCTGAGCAACCCACTTAAAGAGTATTCATTGTCTGCAGGATATGTCACTACGTATCGTCCATTTGCACACTTCAAACCAGTAGATATTGCACTACCTCGACCAGTACCCAAGGGCAACTCAATGGTTCTAAGCTGTGGTAATTCACGAAGATAATCCAAGGAACCATCCGATGAACCGCCATCAACGACAATTATGTCCATCAAAATGTTATATTCGAGCCAATCGTAGGTCGAGATTTCTTCAATAACCTTTTGCAATGTTTTGATTTCATTTAGTACGGGGATCACTACAGATACAGAGTCAAAGTCTGTTTTAATTGCCTTAGTGTGTCTTTGTAAAAATAATGAAAGAATGCTTCGAACAACGCGCTCACCAGAGTGTTTTCTCTCACTATTCGCCCAGGATCCAATTGCGATACTCGGTGAAAAATTCTTTTTCCGAAAGCCACTTAAAATCCAAGAATCACTCTGAGTATCGCTCGCATTTATGAGGGCATAGTCGATCAAATCCGAGATAACCAATTTTTGATTACTACTTTTATTCATAAAAAAAGTAAATTGTTGTAACAACGAATCCAAATTCTCACCTTGGATATCTAGGTCCTCGTCTATATTAGCAATAAAGAATTTCAGAGAATCAGAATTTGCGGTGATTGCTTCCCCAATTCCTCCAGTAAGGTAGCTTGGAAATAAGCTCGAATTTTGCGTGCCAGGCCCATAAACAATAATGTCTGCATACGTAATTTCCATTAAGGCTTGATGATTTGCATTTGGAATTACTGCACTCGATTTCAGTTTGGTGGTCATACGATTTTCGGCCGCCAAATTGGAATTGCGGAATCTGCCGGAAACCTCGTGCTCAAAAAGCAACAAATCACTAATTGTCGAAGTTGTCTGCTTAGAAACGATGTCAGATTCATTCCATAGCACATCTCCATTCTGCTTAATTGCAACAAGATATAGACTCGCTCCGTCGTTAACATTCAAAACTTTAGTTTCGATATTGAAATTATCAAGAACTCCTGCTATTGCTAGATTAAAATTCTGACCTGATTCTATCCATGACCCAAGTAAGAACAGATTGCCTATAGCCATGTCATTTAATAGCAAGGGCTGAAATTTTGGATGAGTAATAAAGGCAACGAGACCGGTTTTAATGAGGGAAACCACATAGTCACCAGTCTCCCGACTTATCTTTCGCACAAATTGGGCTAAGAGTAAACTCAAATTAGTTTCATCCAGAAGCCTTCCATTTTTCTCCTGCAGAATTAGAGGGGTTTTTCCGTAGATGCACTCTTCCGTTAAGCGATACTCAAGAAGTTCGGAGAGAGATTTCTTAGTATCACCCCCAGTGCTCAAAATATTTGAGATGACCTTTCGAAAATCAGATGGCCCAAGTAGTTGCGGAAATAGAGACCTGATAACACCAGTAGATTTTCCATCGTCATAACCATTTACTATGACAGATAATTCCACATCGGATCGATTATGGAAGGCACTTATAATTTCCCCAGCACCCCTGCCACCAGAAAAAACCACAACCTTGATTTTGGCTTGATTTGAATTCAACGTAAACTAACCAATACCTTTAAATATCTTCAATACAAAGTTTAAATCCTCGTTTGAGTTCACTCCCAGAGTCAAACGCTCGTCATTTGCCTTTAGGGCGAGGACGTTTTCCCCTCTTAGTGCTAACCAAGGTAAAATCTGCAAAAAATTAAGATCTTTAGTGCCTAGATTTGAACCTATAAACTGATTTAGAGAATCAAAAATTCTCTCTCTATTCAAAAAGAATACTCCGCAATCATTCCACCCAAAATCTACCACCGGATCTGACTTTCTAGTTTCATGGAACGATTGTAGAGACATTCCCTCAGAAAATTTGAAATACACATAAGGATTTTCTTTATAAATAACAGGAAATACTGCGGTTATTTCTTCGGCGAAAGCGATTCCTTGAGAAACGAGATTATCTGGCATGAATGCTGACCCTATATGGTCGCCCCAAATCACGATGGCTACCTCGGATCTAGCTGCAGATAATGCAATGTTTACCGCATCGGCAGTTCCATTTGCATTATTCTGGAATAGCAATTTAATAGGTAAATCAACATTTTTGAGGCTATTAAAGAATACTTCTTGATGATCCGGGCGAATCACTACAATAACATCTTCAACAAAATTCTCATACCTTTTTAGAATTCTGCCAAGAATAGTTTGTCCGTCAACTAAAGTTAAGGCTTTAGGAATTTGAGACTTCATACGCGTTGCATCGCCAGCAGCGGGAACAATCAAAGTGGCCATTGATGCGTCCTTTCGAAGCCTAGAATACAGCTTCCGTTAAAGTAATAGTCTTCTAAGATCACTGTAACTTGCTGCTGAAATCAAATCGTTAAAAAAGGGAAGACTGGCCAAGTATTGCTCATTTTTATCGCCAAAATGAATAGATTGACATCCAGCTAATCTGGCGGAGATTAAGCCATTTCTCGAATCCTCAATCACTAGGCACTCATCTGTTGGAACCCCAAATCTTTTCGCCCCTTCAGCGTATATCTCTGGATTAGGTTTAGATTTTGAAACATCGTTTGAAGTGATTACAAAGTCAAAAACATCATTCAGCCCGCCAACTTTTAGAATCTGCTCAACAGAGGATTTTCCTGCTGAAGTACATAAACCTAAATTAAAAACTTGCGCAAAATTCAACAAACTTTCTATTGCTTCTTCAAAAAAAAGATCCTCCAAAGTCGCTGATTTGAGATTTAATAGCGCTAAATTCTGTTTTTTTGTTATTAACTCTTCAAGTTCCCCTAGCGATAAAGAAGTATCTTTAAAAACACCAAAAACTACTTCTTTAGTCGAACTTCCTTTCCAAATGTTGTAGTCGAAATCAATGCCATATTCGGAGAAAACTTGATTGAAAGCTTCAGAATGAATTCTTGAAGTGTTAACAATGACCCCATCCATATCGAACATTATGTTGTGGTATTTGTATCGATCCAATTTATTGTGTTTCCTGTTCTTTCATGAATAGGAAGGTTTTTTGGCCCATATTGTATCGGAAGGGGATATTCTCCAAAAAAGAATTTAAGTACATAGGTAACCGTACATATCTGGAAATTAAGTAACCGACAGACAATGTCTGCCAATATGATTTAGACTCCAAGTAACGAAACCCATGAAACTCCAAGTATTTTATGAGGTTTTTTTTCTTGAAATAGAGCACATGTACATCTAAGTAAAACGGCCAAAATTTTCTCAGGACTCGCGCAGCGAAGGAGTCTAATATTGGAATATTAATAAGCAGCAAGCCTCGTGATTTTAAAGAATTAGATATTTCTTTGATTAATGAATCTGGCTTTACAATATGCTCCAAGACATCCCAAAGTGTGACCATATCAAGTTTGTCTTTCGAAAATGCAGCGCTAGTGAAGATGCCATTAACAACATTTAGACCATATTCATTTTGAGCCATGCTAGCTAGCGTTTTGGAAGGCTCAAAACCAATTGCCCTGAGTCCTTCATTTTCAGCACAAATTAGAAACGCGCCACTAGCACAACCAACATCGGCAATGTAATTCGTCTTATTCTTCAGATAAAGCTCTTTAGTATTGAGCCAAGTAAACACACGTTTAAAGGATTTTAACCTATTTCTATTTTCTGATGAATGTATTTGTTCGAGATTGTCAGAATAAGCATCCAATAATTCTGATTCATCTGGCATGGGACTAACAAAGACTAAGCCGCAATTTCGACAGCTGGTCAAAGCTTGCCTAAGACGAGCGCTAGAGGACGCAGAGAAATTATCAAGTGTCAGCGAGGATACGGAATCAGACGATTTACGAAAAATCTTCAGTTTTGTTCCACCGCAGCATGGGCAGGTTTCACTGTTTTCAGATTCAAGATCCATTAGACAAATATACTCGGTTGCCCGGGGAGATAGATTAGAGTGTTAAATTGAGTTTGGGGCTATTTCAGTTTCTCTTTAAGAGCGTTTAGGTCAATTATACAGTTTATTGAAGAGTCCAAATTTCCTGGATAGTGAATGTGATAGAAGTTTCTTTTGGAAAGAGGCAGGAGCAATTGGATGTTAGGTATTGGGACCCAGGAAGATGCAAGGTCTGTCGTTTGTGAGTAAGTGCCTAGCCTTTCAAGAGTAACGAATCCCCCTTCAGGGGGAATTACCTCGATTCCTTTAGCTAGGGAAGCGCTGTCACAGTTTGCAAGTGCTGAATTAAGAAAACCAGTTTTCACCTGATACGGGTGATAAAAAGCTTCATAGTATCTCCAATTGGTATTTACAATAACAGCCAAAGCAAGCAAGGTAAAAAAGACATATTGCATGAAAGGAAATTTCATCCGCACTGAAAGTATTTTTGCTAATTCAAATTGAATATTACGAAGGGATAAACACAATAAACAAAATACCGCAAAAGCATAACCAGGAATATAGCGATGTTCTATTTGATTATCTCTCGTTAAGATGAGTGGTGAAATTGTCATACCAAAGCAAATTGCATAAAGCAGAAGGCGAAGCAGTTTTCTCTCCTGAAGTAAATTGGATTGTCTCGAAAGTGCATAAAGAATTATTGCTAAGGCTGGGATGCTGGTCAGCATTGCAAAAACTATTGATGGACTGTTGATTGAATAGAATTGCAAACCCACAACCAATGGGCGAGTTAAGACCCAAGTTATTTTCTCCGGTACATCACTCAGACTTAAAAAAGATGCTCGAGTAGCTTTTTCCAATCCTAGTATCTTTAATAGGGATAAACTCGATACATATGCAAGAATCGTTGCACCAGCTAGAAGTTTTAAGGCATTTTTGAATTCGTAAAGAAACTCTCGATTTCTTATTTCATTTTCGAATACTCTAATAGTAAGGGCTCCAAAAAAGAACACTGAAGATGGTGGATATGTTGTGATCGCAATCATCAACATGAGAACCGCACTTATCTTTAGCAGTAGATCTTGTTTCTTAAAAAAATAAAATGCCCACAATGAAAGTGCTGCCGCCCATGATTGTGGCCATGCATTCGCCCAGTGTGCCCAATTTTGAAAACTAGGAAGGCATAGACCAAGTGCTATGAATAATGCCGTTGATCTAGTCACTGTTACTCGTGTTGCGAACTTCACCATGGACAGGTAAAGGATTACTATCCCAAGAAATCCTAGAAGTCGACCAACCCAAAGTAGATGATGGGTGTTTAACAGCGTAAAAGTTCCCAAGGCTAAGACAGACCAAACAGGCCTTAGCGCTTCCATCAGTTCTCGAGATAGTCCCTGCGGATTAATTATCGCTGGGTACTCGTCAGACCAAACAGTGGTTAGCAGAACTCCGGGAAGATACGCAAATATCAATACCAATACACCTGCATCAATGCGCTTGATATTCAATTTCAGGAATTGGCTGAACACTTTGCGAGTTTAACCGACCTAATTCCCCGGGAAGCCCTTCAGAAGGTCGATTTACTAATCAGAAATACCCTCTGTTTAGGGTGGGCAGGGGTAGAAATCGGTGCTTAGTGGAGGCTCCTAGGGATGTTAGAGCGTTCTATGAAGGATGGTAATTAGCACCCCTTTTCATAGGGTTAGATTTACCCATGCGCTTAGACCATGTCTCATATGTAACTTCCCATGATCAACTAGCCGACACAGTTCAACGCCTAGGCTCACGCCTCGGCTCAACTTTTGTTGATGGAGGCGTTCACCCACGCTTTGGAACACGTAACTTCACATTAGCTCTGCAAAACGGTCACTACATCGAAGTTGTATGTCCACTCGATCACCCAGCATCAGATGCTTCACCTTTTGGTAAAGCTGTATCAAAGCGTGCCGCAGAAGGTGGCGGATGGCTCACATGGGTTGTCTCAGTTGATGATGTCTCAAAGGTTGAAGCACGTTTAGGACGACAAGCTGTAGATGGCCATCGCACAAAGCCAGACGGCCATGATCTTTCATGGAAGCAGATTGGGGTTCTAGGAACTCTAGAAGATAAACAACTTCCTTTC
>Ga0214919_10012199_pt1 | contig 10596 bp, 13 predicted proteins | sample LL1503_MetaG_FD_177994 | JGI IMG/M metagenome (GOLD analysis project Ga0214919, IMG submission 177994) | Freshwater microbial communities from Lake Lanier, Atlanta, Georgia, United States - LL-1503 | ecosystem: Environmental > Aquatic > Freshwater > Lake | place: USA: Georgia | collected... | reverse complement strand
TCCAGTCATCCATTCTCCATTTACCATCTATATATCTTCCACTAGAATAAATACAATCAAACATTCCGATTAAAGGACCACGGTATCCAGCATCAATAATGCCTTGATTATTCGCAAGGCGTAAAGGTGTCTTTGACATACTGGAGCGAGCATATGTATAAAAAGGAGTAAAATAGCTGTTATTTTTGGTAACAATTTTAGCACAACATTTTACCTTAAAATCGACTTTATTGATATTACATGATATGTTAGGAATAGCGCAGAAAAAATTAGTATAACCTTGATTAAGTTCATCTTTTGGTAAAAAGATGTCAAATCCGGCATCATAAAAATGAGGGTCGTTCATAATTTTGTCGTTATGTTTATGGGCGTATTCCAAATACATATTTTTTAATTTATCGTCATTAGAATCAATAAAGATAGATAACGACATAACCTTATCAATAGAAGTTTCAGTCATTATTTTATTAGAAAAGGATATAAGATCATAAGCGTTTATAAATTCCATTATATGAAATATAATGACATATCTTTAAATTGTTTTACGTAATTCAAAAGTGTTTAATTATTTTCAGAACCAAGAAAACTGGTAAATAGATTAAGTATGTCCAAATAATAGTCCATAGATGCGGTAATAAAATCACCAGAGTAATTTCTTTGTAGAATTATGTTAGTATCATATGCAACATAAACAGCAAAAAGAATGATTCCTATAAAGGACAATATTTTATTGGCTTGGTTCAGATTGGTTCCTAATACAAAGACTAAGCGGGCGACGATTAATGCCAAAAGCGACCAGAATAAAATGGCACCAAATTTGTAGCCGAGATTAATGCCTCCGGCAAACAGGGCTACACCGGCCGCCAAAAATACGCCGAATACAGTCAATGCTCCAGTAACCGCTACATTTAGCGTGTCAGAACTATACTTGCTGTTTAAGGGTGAGAGCATAAGCCCGAAAATGTAAGAAAAGAGACAAAAAATGAGAAACTTTACAAATTCTGGCATCGGAACCAATATAATCACAAAAATAATAATTAGCTGGGCAAAAAACAACGGCCAATAACCTATATTAGGATTGTTAGTTTTTTGCATAACATAATAGGTGATGCCCAATTGTGCTATTAAATTGGAAAAAACCAATATCAAAAATTCCTTCTTTTCGTACATCAATCTTAACAAATCAACTTTAGCTCCACCTTTTAACCCAGAACCAAATAATCTATTATAAATACTAGATCTTCCCATATATATAAAACGAAGAAAAAAGAGATTATAATTAAATTAGCAACTAACAATACAAAACAACGCAATAACAAAACAACACATTACACATAACAATGTTCCGACACTAAGTTATAAATATCTGTAGACTTAGTTATAAAGTGAGTCATAGGTGCTCGACATAAAGCACATGCAGGTTCAGCATACATATTATTATGAGCATTCAAAGTTCCTTTTACGCAAGGACCGCAAAAGTTGTGACCACAGTTAAGAGTTACAGTATCGGAAACCTTTGTGTTTTCATAGCAAATAGCACAATCTTGGCATTGTTCTAAAACACCATTTGTTTCAATAACAGATAAAGTAGGTGCAATATTATATTTTTTAACAGATGATTGTGTTTGTGTTTGTATTGGGGTCATATAATTAATTGCGTTGTCAAATTCGTTATTCAAATTTCTTGGTATTAATGCAAATGGGGTTAATGCAAATGGTATGAACAATTCTGTTACTCCTCTTCTTGTTCTTAAATCACTAGCATTATGTTCCCTATGAACAGTGGGTGGTGGTGTAAGATCTTCTACGCTTGGAGTTCTATCAATAGACCACATAACGTTGTCTTCTTCATCTGATTCAGGTTCTTCAAGAATATCTTGTGCATAATGAGGCACCTCGTCAGCAGTTGTAGGTAAACTTCTTGCTTCTAACCATTCAGAACTTTCAGATACATTTTCTAAACTTACATCTTGGAAATGGATCCAAATATGTTCAGTTATAAGTTTTTTAGAAGTTCCACTTACTAGGTTCTTTGCATAACGGCAATGTACAGCTTTTAATAAACTTAAGTCATAATTCTGACACAAAGTATACATAAACAGATTTTTTCTTGTTCTATCATTTGTTATTCCTTGCCTTAAAATATCTTTATAGTTCTGTTTGATGAGATTATAATTGGTTTCAATATTGGGACTATCGCAACGAGTAATGTTATGACCTTCGTTACGGCAGTAAGAGCAATGAATAGGCATTTCTAATTTTTGATTTATAAAATTATAATTTATATGTATTTCTTTATTGTTTAAATAAGTAATTGAAGTAATAATAAGTTTCAATTTTTTATATTTTATGAAAAAAAGGGACCCTCTTTTTCTTTTTTTATAATTTTTTCTGGATTTTTATTACGTAATTATAGGAGAATATGGGACTTTAACATACATATAAATTTCACCGTAATTTTTTTCTACATAAGTGTTCAAATGTTCTGGAACAATTACCATTTTATCTTCTTTAGACCAATGGCTTAACGTGTCTTTTCCAAAAGGGGTTATTAACTCTTTTACTTTTTTATTATATTCTGGTGTTTCTATTCCATCAACGCGAATAAATGTGCCCTGACTCATATTAAGAAGAAGTACGCTCATTTTGAATTATTTGAATTGTTTGAATTGTTTGAATTGTTTGAATTGTTTGAATATTGTATTAAATAATATAAGCAATTCAATTTTTTTTAGAAAATGTCCAACCAAATTTATTAAACAACTTCTTCCAAAACTTCCTTTACTACTGGAGCCTTCTTCTTTAAAAGAATTATTTTCTTAGGAGGAGGAAGTTGTGGCATTTGTTGAAATGTTGATTGGTATACTGTTGGCTCTTCTTGCTTTATTATAGGCTCTCTTGAGTGATCATTAGGTCTTCTTTGATTGGGTCTCTTTTGATCGGGTCTCTTTTGATCGGGTCTCTTTTTTATATAATTATTGAGTTCCTCTGATTCATTCACACGATTCTGTCTAGGTCTTACATCTTCGTCGTCGAACTCAATATGAGGTTTAGGTCTGTTATTCCCTTCTTCGCGTTTTTCTCTGTCATTTGTATTTGAAGGAGCCCACTTATTAGCAGACACCTTCCAAAACCAAGGGTTATCATAAACTATTTTTATTTCTTTCCCAGAGATAAGTTTTCTACGCGCTGCCTGGGCATCTTCGTTCCAAAACCACTTATCGAAGTGAACATACACTCGTTTAAATGAGTCACCCTTTTCACTTTTCCGCTCAACGATATCAATGTGATTAATTTTACCAAGGTCAAGTTCATCAAACACTTGTCGAATTCTAGTTTCATTAATGTTATTGAAAACACGAGGAATGCAAAGGGATGGTTGAGATTCAACAAGGTATCTAAGATCAATTACGTCAGTCATTTTAAGAAAACTTAATGTTACTTTATATTAATAGTATTTATGTTCCCAAAATACAGAATAAAGTATTTCAATTTTTTTTGAAAAAAAATAACTGAAAAAAAATTAATCAGTTATAAAGTAATACATAAAATATAAGCAATACAATACACGTAACATAATACATCTATTCAATAATTTCTCCGTCTTCTAGTTCATATTCGCCTCTAAGATACAAATCATTACGTCTAGACAATATGTTATTTATTTGTTTTTTCACTTCATCCTCATTATATGTGCACCTTTGTTCAATTGTATCAATAATTTCATATATACATTGACTAACTATCCAGTGGTCAAATTCTTGAAAATCCATATTTTTAATAAGTCTAAGTATAGGTAATGAGTTACAATATTATATAATTTAGAAAAGCATTTCAATTTTTTTCCAATAATAGTAAAAATTTTTAGTGTAAAAGAAATACATTATTGGAAAAAAAAATTGAAATACTTTTCAGTTACAAATTATATGTAAAAGCTATTAACACAAATCAAACTTTAAGAAATCAATAATGTCTCGCAACAATAAGAATACCGTCTCTGAACAGAAGTACTGCAAAGTATGTCAGGATGCAGGAAAATCTGAAGCAGAATTCCGTTCTCATTTTACAAGAGAGTCACGTGACCCTAATTCAAAGGTCACTTGTCCCCTACTCTTGGCTCTAGAATGTCGATACTGCTATAAGAATGGACACACTGTTAAGTATTGTCCTATCATTAAGGAAAGAGAGAAGCAGAATAAAAGAGAGGAAGCTTCATATCGTAACTACGAAATGGGTAAAAAAGCATCTAAGCCCATTGAGAAAACAAAACAAGCACCTAGAAATGCGTTTACGTGTTTGAATTGTGACTCGGATGATGAGGATAAAAATATAAGAAATAAGCCATTGGCTGAAGAGTTTCCAGAGCTAGTCAAGGCGAATATTACAGCACCCAATAAAAATAACAATTATGCGGCTGCGTTGGCCACAGCTGTTCCAGAGCCTAAGATCGTTAAGTCTGTTCCCATTCCTATTCCTCTGTCTCTTTCTAAGACTGAAGTTCAAGTTCTAGCCTCTACAAAAAAAATAGAGTTTCCCAATATAATAAAAAAAACGAGCATGCTAAGTTGGGCAGATGAGGAATCCGATTCATCAGATGATGAAGAAGAGGAAGAGGAATATAATAACAGTCCTATAAATAGTAAAAATACAATGGTTAACGGATATGATTCTGATTGGTAAGTAACTAACAAAAGTAAAAATATAAAAATATAAAAATAGGGGGTAAAACCTTCTTTTTTTATATGTTGCCTAAATAATTTCTTAAACCAGGTATAATGTTACCAGTCTTATTATTATCCATATCTACAATAATTTTCTCAGGTGTATTAAATGTAGAATCATTCGAATTTTGTATAAGACTTTTTCTATAGGTGCGTCTTTTATAAGTATGTTTTTTATGAGTGCGTCTTTTATAAGTATGTTTTTTATGAGTGCGTCTTTTATGGGTGCGGGTATATTTTTTGTTATGTTGTTTACTCATATATTAGTTAAATATAATAATTAAAATTGAATTAACAATTTTAAATGTAGCACCATAAATTAAATAACTTAATAAGATAAAAGATACAAGATGCCATTTAAAAAAATGTATAAATTAATAAGCTCAAGGTTTTTCGAAAAAAAGGTACATATAAATACAAATAAAGAAGCAACAGAAAAATATCCAGATTTAGAATTAGGATCCACATTAGAATTAACGTGTGAAAATAGTATAATGTATATGGATGATTGTCTAATTTTAGAAAATTATGTATCATTTATGGAAATAGTAAACTATCTCTCGAGTCCACTAGAAGAGAGAGATCAAAATCATAAATTCTCATTCGTAATAAAGGATAAAAATAAAAATAAATTAAAAGATTATAAAGTGAATATGGTTTATCCATTGTAATATGATTTCGTTTAATAAAAAAAAAATAAATATATGATTGTTTTAAATTTTAAGTTATGAATTCAAATTATGAATTAAGTCAAATAAACGAATTTACGTATAGTTTAAAGATATATGGAGAAGCTACAAATCCAATGTACAAAACAATAAAAAGACTAGTAAAATCGGTTCAATATGATTATGAAACAAATTCTATATTTTTTTCAGCAGAAGAAGTAAAGCCTTTAAAGGAGTATCTATTAAATAGTTATGATCAGAGAATATCATATAATAATTGTATAAAAATGATAGATGAACTAACAAGACAAATGACACATTTAAATAATTTAAGTTATGGGTTTTATGGAATAGATATAAGAGATATAATGGTAGTAGACGGTACTTTTATTTTTTGTAGTTGTGAACATTTAATGCCTATTATAGAAAACGAGATACAATTCTATGCTCCAATAAAATCTCCATATTTTTCCAATCCAGAGATACTTAAACTAACAACACTACCGGGTTCAATAAATTACAAATGCTCATATTATAGTTTAGGGACATTAGTAGTATTTTGCTTGTTAAAGCAATATTTGTTAGTTGGTAATGAAGTAAAAAGTGTTGAAGAGATAGAAAATGTAATAGGACATTTAAAAAATACAAAACTGTATTGGTTTATAAAAAGATGTTTGGACGATAAAATAGATAAAAGACTATTATTGTTAATATAGATATCGAAATGTTTGAAAGTAAAAATTAATTATCTATATTTATGATATATGTCATTAGCAACATTTAAAAAAAAATCAATAAACAGTGCTTCAAGTGCTACAAAAATTTCAGGTAAAGCAACAAATAACTACTGGATATATCAAGGTCCATATGGGAGAAAAGGTAATTTGCCTTCTACAATTTTCAAGGCCAGTTTAGTAGGTCCAGATGGATTGGTAGGTGGAAATTATTATAATGCTTCAAATGCGGGATTTTCCATAACAGGTCCAAATAGAAATATTGGAGGCGTAGGGGCTAGTATGCGATTTAGTAAAAGCGCAACACCTTTTCGTGGTCAATATCCAAAGGGATGGGGAGGCACTAGAGGTCGTTATCCTGATGGTCCAGATAATTATTCATTAAATATAACGCCTGTAACAACAGGGGTCGCAATACAGAATTCGATAGTTAAACCACCAGTTCTAAGTACAAAAGGAATGTTAGCACGTCGTTTTAGATGGATAAATGCAGGCCAATATCCGAATAATTGGGTTCAACCAGTTTATACAGGAAACCAAACGGATACAGCAAGTCAAGGTCTATATGTTCAAAATAAATCGGCCGCAAACTATTGTTGGTATGATGTTAACGATGATGCTAATTATGTAAATTATTTGAAGACTGGCGGTTCTACAGGATGTCAAACAACTCCCGCTCGTGGTTACACAATGAATCTCCAAATGGCAAACGCCGCTTACACAAAAACACTGCATCAACCAAAAGACGCAAGCGATTACACATTGCGAATTCAAAGAAAGTGTCAAAATCCAGTGGGTTTCCAAAAGCCATTCCCATATGCGGTTCAAACGGGAACAGGTGTTCTTAGAGGTGGTATTAATGTTGACAATGTGGCGAACGCGTGTAATACATCGAATACAGTTTTAACTCCACCAGATTGGTATACAGGGGCATCAGTATTAAAAGCAGATGGTTCAAAGACGACATTAAGAGATCAATTGTTAGCGCAAATAAGAAAGGTGACCCCAGAATTACAAGCACAAGTTTTTAGACAAGTGTTTTTGAATGGTACTACGGGATAAAATATATTATATTATAAACTACTTAAAGGGCTTTAAGTTACTTTCAAAATATATTATATTATCTGAAAAAATAGTTAAAATATTCTATGTTCTAACATAAAATATTTTAAACGGGTTCTTTATCGATGATGGTTTCTTTGACTATATTTTTAATAATTTTGTTATAATTTTTGTTAGTTTCTTCTTGAGATGATCCAGACATAGATTCGCATACAATTTTAAGATATTTATCGTTTTGTTTGGAATCGGGGTCATTGAATTCAGGATACAACTTCTGCCATTCTTTTATTTGTTTAATATTCTTATGAGCTACATTTTTAATAGCATTTGTTAAAATAGCTTTGTTTTCATTGTCTTTAATCCACTCATTATCTTCTTTAATATATAGCGTTTCTCTTTTAATGTCAGAACAATGAATAGGTCTATCAGTAACGTCAATTTCTTTAAGTCCATTAAGGAATATTTTGGAAATTCCTTCGGAGAACCCTAATCTACCAGTTTCTTCGAGATCTTTGATGCCAACATTGAGTTGACTAATGAAATCGGTAATATTCATAGCATTTTTACATGTTTCATTGAGATAAAAGTTAAGATTAAAACTGTTATTGCAGTTAGTATTTGTATTATTTGTATTATTGGTAGTATTATTAGTGCCATTTTCTAAAACCTTAATGACCATATTTTTGAATTCAGAATTTTCTTTAATTAGCATCATAATGAGTTCCTTATCTGTAGGTTCTTTTTCTTTTGTTGGTTCTTTTTCTTTTTTTGGTTCTTTGCAACATTTTTTATGTTTCCATAGACCGACACGAGACCTAAATTTTTTATCGCAGAATTCACATAAAAATTTGGCTTCATTATCGGTTGAGCAACTTTTGGCGATTTTGTTTGTTAATTCTGTTAACTTGTAGTGTTTCAGTGTGTCCAAGTGTTTTTCGTAACTACTTTTCTTACTCGTAACATAGTCACAAGTTTTACAACAAAAATGCGGAGCAACTTTTTGGCAACTTTTTGTTTCCATTTGTTAATATATAGTTAACAGAAAAGTTGCTTAAGTAGTTTTTTTAAAAAAATATGAAAAAATTAGCATCACAACATTTTTCAACAAAAAAACGAAAATGAGAGCATTATGGTCACAAAGTCCAAAAAAAGTGACCTTTTTCAAGACTTTTTTCGGATTTCCAATTTTGGACATTTATAAATGTCCATTTTCCAAAACCCCTGGGACTTTTGTATTCACTTTCTCACTTTTATATATATTATCCTATTTTTAACTTAAAGAAAAAAGGAGGATCAACCCTCGGCCTTTAAGTTCTCTTTTAATATATATAAACTATTTTAACATCTTCTGGAACGCCTTCTTCTTCTTTTAGTTTTCTTCTTCTTAGAACGTTTTGTTCTTCTTCTACGAGTACCACCACGTCGTGATTTTTTAGCTGTTCTATCATCATCACTATCATAATTACTATTACTAGAAAAATTTAAACTATCAAGACTATTCAGTCCTTCAATTTCGTTTGATAAACCTCTTTCATCAATACGTTTCATACGTTTTCTCATATCAGCCCGTTCCACTTTTTTATGGGCTTGTGCTATTTCTTCTATTTCTGTTTCATCTGTAAACCCATGTTTTCTTAATCTTTCTTTCATATCATTTACAGTTGAAGAAAGTGCATTCGCTAATGCAATTTTTCTTGACTTTTCTGTATTTGGTGAATCTGGTGAAGGTATATAATGTGTGTTTTCCGACTCAGAACTATCATCCTCATCCTCAAGACCCAATGCTATTGATGACATATATTATATATATATAATTTCTTCTAAAAACATAAAAATATATTTCTCATATATTTATAGCAAATGATCTTTGGAATTTGTGGTTTTCAATCGTCAGGTAAAGATACCATTGCAGAACTATTAATAAATGAATATGGATACAAAAAACTCAGTTTCGCAGGCGCATTAAAAGATGTTTTATCCGTTATATTTGGATGGTCAAGAGAAAAGCTAGAAGGATTAACAAAAGAGGATAGAGAATGGCGGGAACAAATAGACCTATGGTGGTCAAAAACATTAGATATGCCACAACTAACACCGAGATATGCGTTACAGTATTTCGGTACAGAACTATTTCGAAATCATTGGCATCCAGATATATGGGTAAAGGTTGTTGAAAACAAACTAATAAATATGGTAAAAGAAGAAGAAAATGTAATAATAACCGATTGTAGATTCGAAAACGAAATAAATTTGATACGGAACTATGGAGGACAAATTATTACTGTTTATAGAAATATGCCACAATGGTTCACATCATATAAAAACGGTGCATACGTAGAAGAAGTCAAATTGCTACATCGTTCGGAAACGGAGTGGATACGCTGTCAAGCTGATACAATAATTGAAAACAATGGTACAATTGAAGAATTACATACAAAGGTAAAAAAATTAGTTACATAAATATAAATAATTAATGATACCCATTTAAATATAATAATACAAGTATAAGTAATGACTTCTTACTGGGAAAAACAATATACAGATGGATTTTTCAACGTTTCAAGCGACCACGGATTTTTACCAATAAAAGACCCTTTACGTGTTTTGCCTGAGGAATATAGTTTGTTACAAGAAACAATAAATGAATTACACGTTTTCCAAAATTACACAAATGATACAGAAAACAAGGGTATTCTTGGAATACCCGATGAAATTGTTTTAAAAGTAAAAAATATACCAGACTATTCTGAAATCATCTATTTGGAAACGGATCCATTCGTTTTACAGGCATTATTTCGAGCTTACGCATTTATAACATCAGGTTTCACTTTGGAGCAGTCATATCAGGAGTTTTTAAAATCAGGAAACTATGGAAAAGCAAGACAGTTATTACCAAAAAACATAGCAAAACCTTTTGTATTGGTATCAACAAAAATAGAAGCTTATCCATGGATGGATTATCACTATGGATATTCACTTGGAAATTATGTGAAAAAAGACGCAACAAAGGATTTACATTGGAAAAACCTAGATATGGCGTGTAAATTTACAGGAACCCCAGACGAAATAGGTTTCATTATGGTTCACGTTTATATAAACGAAGTTTCCCCAAAATTAATACAGTCAGTAACAGAATATGGTAAAACAACAAATATAGATAGTTTAAAGAAATGCGGAGAAAATTTACAAGAGATTAATAGACGAAGAAGAGATATGTGGACAGCATCAAGACATGAGCGTTATAATGATTTCCGTGTATTCATAATGGGCATAAAAGGAAACGATAGTATATTTGGTGAAGGTCTAATATATGAAGACTGTTTCAATAATGAACCGCAACAATATAGAGGACAAACTGGAGCACAAGATAATATAATTCCAATGATGGATATTTTTAGTGGAATAGTAGAT
>Ga0214919_10012198_pt1 | contig 10596 bp, 5 predicted proteins | sample LL1503_MetaG_FD_177994 | JGI IMG/M metagenome (GOLD analysis project Ga0214919, IMG submission 177994) | Freshwater microbial communities from Lake Lanier, Atlanta, Georgia, United States - LL-1503 | ecosystem: Environmental > Aquatic > Freshwater > Lake | place: USA: Georgia | collected 2015-03-15 | reverse complement strand
CCTGTATTGCCGGTCGGACCCGTAAACCCAGTAGGGCCTGTATAGCCAGTAGGACCTGTACATCCAGTTGGACCTGTACATCCTGTTGGACCCGTAAACCCAGTAGGTCCTGTATTGCCTGTAGGACCTGTTAAACCAGTTGGACCCGTAAACCCAGTAGGTCCTGTATTGCCTGTAGGACCTGTTAAACCAGTTGGACCTGTAAACCCAGTAGGGCCTGTATAGCCAGTAGGACCTGTTAAACCAGTTGGACCTGTCCATCCAGTGGGTCCCGTGTAGCCTGTAGGTCCTGTCTCACCCGTCGGCCCAGTAGGACCTGTTAAACCAGTTGGACCTGTCCATCCAGTGGGTCCCGTGTAGCCAGTAGGTCCAGTTAAACCAGTAGGTCCAGTGAATCCAGTATAACCTGTAGTACCAGTAGGTCCTGTATTTCCAGTTGGTCCTGTATTTCCAGTAGGACCCGTATATCCTGTGGGACCCGTATATCCTGTAGGTCCAGTGAATCCAGTATAACCTGTAGTACCAGTAGGTCCTGTATTTCCAGTTGGTCCTGTATTTCCAGTTGGTCCTGTATTTCCAGTTGGTCCTGTATAGCCCGTTGGTCCTGTGTATCCAGTAGGACCTGTTTCTCCCGTATAACCTGTAGTACCAGTAGGACCTGTACATCCTGTTGGACCTGTTAAACCAGTAGGTCCTGTAGTACCGGTTGGTCCTGTGTAGCCTGTGGGACCTGTTTCTCCCGTATAACCTGTAGTACCAGTAGGACCTGTACATCCTGTTGGACCTGTTAAACCAGTAGGACCTGTGTATCCTGTTGGACCTGTTAAACCAGTTGGACCTGTTTCTCCCGTGTATCCTGTCCATCCAGTAGGTCCTGTATTTCCAGTATTTCCAGTTGGACCTGTTAAACCAGTAGGTCCTGTAGTACCGGTTGGTCCTGTGTAGCCAGTAGGTCCTGTACATCCTGTTGGACCTGTTAAACCAGTAGGTCCTGTATTTCCAGTATTTCCAGTTGGTCCTGTATAGCCTGTAAGTCCTGTGTAGCCTGTGGGTCCTGTATAGCCTGTAGGACCTGTATTGCCAGTAGGACCTGTCCACCCAGTAGGCCCCGTATTTCCAGTATAGCCCGTTGGTCCTGTGTATCCAGTGGGTCCCGTGTATCCAGTTGGTCCTGTATAACCAGTTGGTCCTGTGTAGCCTGTTGGTCCGGTATTTCCAGTTGGTCCTGTGTAGCCAGTAGGACCGGTGTACCCAGTGGGACCCGTATAACCTGTAGTACCTGTATAACCAGTTGGACCTGTCCATCCTGTAGGTCCCGTATTACCAATGGAACCTGTATTGCCCATAGGACCCGTGTTGCCAGTGTATCCCGTACAGGCACCTCCTGTCGCACCCATGAATCCTACCGGACCCGTGGCTCCCTGTGTACCTGTCGCTCCTGTGGGCCCCGTGTACCCCGTGGGTCCTGTCGTGCCCGGGACACTGGTAAGGTCATAGATGGTACCAGTCGGTTCTCCAGTGTTGCTGACTTGTTGGGTCACGAGTGCAAAATCAGGAGTTCCCTGCGTACCCGTAGAAAATAATTGCCATCCTCCGGTAGAACCGGTTCCACCCACCGTTATAAAAGGTGCAAAGAAACCCTGAGGCCCTACGAGGTTTCCTTGTGCATCGGCTCCGAGGCTCGCCGTGCCGCCAATATAAAGGGTACCCGCCCCCACGTGAATATCTTTCCATTGGGCACCTGTCGATCCGAGAGAGAATACGTTATCTTGTGTGGGGATGACCGCGTTATCGGTGATTTGAACAATGTCGGAATACGCAGAGGTTTTTGAGGTGGTATCATATACGACCACGTTGCCGGTTCCTCCCGTCCCGATGATGACAGATCCACCACCGCCAGGGCCGGTGGGTCCGGGTGGTCCAGGGAATCCAGGATAGCCGATACCGGGGCAACCACGTTTGCCTCGCGGACCGGTGGGTCCAGTAATTCCAGTGTTGGACATTTTTTCTTTTGGTATTAAAAAAAAAAATATTATTATCTAGCCACGAGGTCCCGCGTAGGCACCTCCACTGTTGCTCTTGCCTCCTCCTGCCTGGCGCATATTCATGGTGGAAATGGGGGCAATGCGCTGTTGCCACTCACGGTTGCTATTCTTGTGCATGAGTCGTTGTTGCATCTCATTACGAAAGGTGACCTGGCTATCGGAATAGGTCTGATCGGCGTACGAATACAGGGATTGACCCTGCAAAGACCGGTTGTTGATGGGACCCACCGTGGTTCCAAAATTGGCAAAATCGACATTGTTGCGTGTCAAATAATTGTACCTCGTTTGCTGATCCACATCGTCGTAATAGAATCGTGTCTGACCCGTCATGGGTTCCAAGTAGCTTCGGTACGACGTTCCATATCCGGTAAAGCGGGGATCATAAATCTCGGTGCGCAGAGGCTCGTCGGTCTTGGGAAAGGGTGCATACGAGGGAGGCAGAGGCTCGGCGAGCTCGACAAACGAGTCGTACCCATTGCGTTTTTGCAGGGCCGTAGGGAGCAGTGGCTGGGGAAAAGAAATCCCGAGATTGGATTGACTCGCATACGGCTGGTTCACCTGTGATTGGGTGTACAGACCGGGTTGCAGGGGAATGGTAAACAGGTTCTTGTTGTATTCTTTCATGAGCTTGGTCTTTTGGCACGCATCGGCCTTGTAATTAATGGGCAGATTGTAATCCAGGTTGATGGGATCGTATCCACATCCCCCATCGATTTCGGGGTAGGAAAAGGTTTGGTAGGGATTGGTGCTGCCCCCCGTTGGAGGTTGGTACCGTTCCTTTGTTTCCTCCTCCACCTCGACCTGTTCAATCGGCACTCGATGGGTTTCCGGGGACCGATAGTATTCCTGTGGTGGTGCCTGGAGCGGTGGTGGTGGTGGTGGAGGGGGTACCACCCGTGCGTCCCGTGCAGGAAGAGAGGGCACGTAGGAGACATTGTCAATTACCACATAGCCATTGTCATAGAGCTCCTGGCGTCGTTGGTCATTGATACCACTGGGAATGATGAAATCATTGGATTTCCATGCCTCGAAATCATACATGGGGGTGGGAATCACGGGTCGTACCAGCGTCTTGGGATTGGGAGGACCGACCAGCGACTGATTGACACTGATGGTCTCTTGGAAAGGAATATCCTGTGGACACCAGGCCTGCGTCTGCCCCGTATCCACCAATTGAGGATTCACGGGAACACGTGGCACCGTGAAACATGCCTGGGGATCCCCCGGTCCGCACGGAGCACGGACATTGTCCTGACCCGAGGTGAACACAAAGTCGTTGGTCCCGGTATTCCATGCGACGGGCGGGACGGGATCCACGACGGTATCCACCAGACCATACGCTTCCTTGCACGTCCGCTGGAACGAGCTCACGGCGTAGTAGGCCACCACAATGAGGAAAAGGCCAATCACCACAAAACGGTAGTCGACGTACACGTTGCAGAGACAACACAGGATAAACGTCAGGAGCAACAGCCTCGTCATGGCGTTCATTTGGTTTTCCAACGATTCCGACCGGAGGGGGACCAGGGATGGGCATGTAAATAAATCTGGAATATTTTCCAACCAAAATCTGGAATCCATTGGGTTTTATTACGCAAAAAAAAATAATTTCTTTTTTTTTTCTTCTTCTTTTTCCATGCCAAAGGGTAAAAATTATGAAAAATTTAACAATAAACATAGTCGATCTGATATGTCGCTAATGTTCCACGTAAATTCAAGTGTTTAGATACAGACGGCAATGAATCATTCTCATTTTGATCAGCTTGAGTTCCTTGGACACCCATGTCCGTTGCCTCTTGATGCCCAGTTCCAGTGCCATGCCCGGTGTTGTCGCCATCATATCCAAACCATCGAGGGAACGCGTAAAGCCGTTCCGCACCCTGTCCAACTGATACAAATGTTCGCGGTAATGAGCATCCGCGTCCTTGGCCCGGACCATTTCTCGACAAATCTTGCACGCCTCCTGGTACGTGCACTCCGTCCGCCGGTGTTGCAGGTGGACTTGGGGAGTGGGAGCCCACGCGGTCTTGCACAATTTGCAGGCCGACATTTTGTGAATACTGGTCATGTGGACACCTAAATTTCCTACACGAAAAAAAGGATGAGGACAGTCGGCAATGGTGCACCGGTTCCAAAAACGACATCCGGCAATGTGATGGCTCCACTCCTCTCGAGGCACCGACGCCGTACAGTCGCAAATTTGGACTAGTTTCGGACACTCCACACCATCAATGTGATCCCCCAGGGCTTCTTGGGATCCCTGGAAACCACAACCACGAGGGCATGGATAGACGCCGGTATCCACCCTCCACAAGATTTTTTGTGGAAAAAAGGGGCTGGTACGGACACACACGGGATGGTGGACAATCATGAGGGTCTTGGTATCCCGCGTGGCGGGACAAAAGAGACACTTTTTCACTGTTCGCAACGAGGGATGCTTGTCCAATTCGAGGAACCGTTCGACGCACCGCATACAGCAGATGGGAATGTCATAGTTGCAGGCACAAGAAAACGCCGTGATGCGTACGGGAAGCACCGCGTGCTCGTAGCACAGGATACATTTCATGTCCATGGTGAATTTCCTGTTTTTGTTTTGGTGGAGGTACGTTAGACAATCCATAGAAAATAGAAAATTCATGAGAAGAGTATCCAATCTCTGGAAAGCATCACTTTTTCAGACCGTCTGAAAAAGTGATGTGTTGGAAAGGCTCTACAGACGGTAGGGTACTCTTTTTGTAAAAGCACTCACCCAAACACCAAAAACAGACAAACCAAAAATGCCCAGGTTTACGATCCCTTCCTTGCTCCGCAATCGCCTTCGGTTCTATCAGAACGTGGATGTCTACCGCCACCAGCATCTACCCCTGAAAGAACGGACCATGGAGCACATTATTCCCGTTTCTTGTTCCTCGAAAGATGTTCAGTTGGATATAGGCAATCTCTACATGACCAACTCGCGACTCAATGGCTTCCGCAGCAATTACCGCTTTGGGGGTCATATGGACGAAACATTGGCGGGAAATTGGAAAGAATGCCAAGGATGTTTCAGGAATACGGAACGACGCGTGTTTCTGCCCGCTCATGGACACCGATTGGTGGCTCACGTGCTGTGGAAAATGATGGACAAGTACCCGGAACTGGAACAAAATCAATGGAAATGGATCGAAAATCAAGAAACATGGGATCGGTGGTTGAAAACACCATGGACCCCCTTGGAACGTCATGTGTTGGAAATGAATGATGCAGTTTTGGAAACAACTTTACGCGTTTAAAAAAAATAAAGCAAGAAATACGGTGGTTCCAAGGAAACTTTAAGAATTTTAAAATAGTGGGTACTCATAGAGATGACGTTTCTTCAATTTGTTGCAACAGCATCCAGTCAAGTCCTTCTCCACGTACGCAACCGGGCCACCGGAGCCATCCTATTTACCGTCTATTCGAATTCCAATCTTCACCGAACCGACTCTTGCTCTGATCAGCAAGACCATCTCCTTGCCTGTGTCCGAACCAAGAGTCTGTCGCTGGCGACTCGGAGAGCGTACCAATACCTCGGGAAAAGGGATTTTAACCGAACGACCCAATACCTCGAATTCCAGTATGGATGCCAGTCCGCCCTTGAATTCACGGGATTGCTCGCCCAGATGATTCGTAGCCATTTCAATGTCATGCCATTGTACCAGCTGATCAATCGCTACCCGGATCTGGGACCTCAAACACTGGCCTCGACCACCACCACCACCTTTGTGCTCACCAACCAAACCAACGACGCCAACGGAATTCCCGCGTATCTGTACTGCACCTATACCAACATGGCCCTAGGAAGCGCTGATGGGTGCATTACCGAGGGATGGTGGGTGGTGGCCTATGATAAAATTACGTACAATGGTGCAGGGCAATATTCGTACACGGAGAACGGACAGACGTACACCGGATCGTGTTCGAATCTGGTAGGAGGCTACGATAGCAACGTCATCACCTTTAACTTTTATTCCACCTTTTTCGACACCACGTCCACCTATTATGGAAATGTCACCTTTAACATTTCGGGAACGTCGCTTTTGCAGCAGCCACAAATTTTAGTGGACAATACGGACACGTATACCTTTAATTGGCAGAATGGAAACAACTACGATCCCTACACGGGCGCGTATTTTGGGGGGAACACTACCACCGGTACCTATTATGACGTACCCCTTCCCTATCTGACCAATGGTTTGTCGGGAATTTTGGCTGACAGCGCATACTTTTTGGTGTATCAGGGCAATTATTCCTACACCATTAGTCTTCAAAATCCCGAGCTCCAGGTGTGGGGAACCAACCAGAATTACAATCTGTTTTCCATCCCGGATTCCACGGGTGCGGTCAACCTCGTCTTTTATCCCACGGGAGGGTCTCGGGGGTGCTACACTGTGCAAAATAATGTTATTTACCAGACCTCCCCTCCCGAGACCAATTGGAGCGCCAGCTGCTTCCTCGCCCAGGTGACCAAGTACGTGGACGGTACCCTCACCCTGTTAACCCCTGAAGAAGCAACAGCCTATGGCATCAACGCCTCCACGGGGACGTGGCAGATGGATCTATTGTGCGGTCCGAATTCCAACACCCTTTCCGTAAACTTTTATTTGACGCAGCGAAACTATCTCAGCCCCGAATCTCCCTCGAATAAATACTATATCGATGGACAGCCCTCGAACGGTGGTGTCTTGGAACTCGATGTGTATGAGAGCTATTGGTGCACCCACAGCGGTTTGGATTTTGAGAGTAATTTTTTCCAGGGAGGCGCTTCCAAAAATTACGAGTGCTACACGTCCCCGGGCCCCAATGCCTCTACATGGGTCCGCCTGGTGATGTCGGTGGGTCCAATAGGCGACGGAACCCAGACGTCGTACGTGTACAGCTACTATTCCTTTGATCCCACGACGGGGCTTCCCGCCAACACCCCCTTTGCCACGACGACCACGACAATCGCCACCACGAGCGTACAACCCGTGTATCCCTACCTCACCTCGTACTCTCCCAATGTGACGACAACCAAGAATACTTTGGGCACGCAATCCAACACGTCCCAATACGGTAATTATTTCTACACGACAGCGGTCACGGGAGACAATCTACCTACGACGCCCTACCCCGGGTTTTCATAATGCCTTGGACATACACCGATGCCTATATAAAACATTAAAGTAAAGAAAAAAAGAATAAATGAAAAAACTTTCCATGTTGAAACAACGGGCCGACGACGCCTACTTTTATAGCAGTACACCCCTTCTCCCGGATGCTGCCTATGATCAATTGGCAGATTATCTACAGGAACCACCCAAGGTTGGAGCGACGCCCTCGGAACGCAAAGTCCGTCTCCCTCACCCCATGGGCTCCCTCGACAAGGTCAAAACCTCGGAAGAAATCCAGCGGTGGACCTCAAGGTACAAGGGACCCTACCTCTTGTCTCCCAAGCTGGATGGGGTGAGTGCGCTCTTGTGTCTCCGTGGCGATCAAAAGAAACTCTACACGAGAGGGGATGGTCAGCAGGGCCAGGATATTTCATGGATGCTTCCTTGCCTCTCCAATCTGGCTTCCCTGCCTCCGTGCAACGTGGTGGTGCGTGGGGAATTAATTCTCAAAAAATCCACCTTTCAGGAGCATTTTTCCTCCTCCGCACAAGGACAAGGAGGGAATGCCAGGAATATCGTCTCGGGTCTGGTCAATCGTCTCGAGCCTTCGATTTTTCATTCGTACGTGGATTTCAAGGCGTACGAGGTGGTGGATCCTCCATCTCTTACCCCCGAACAGCAGATGCTCCATCTCGTCCGATGTGCGATCCCCTGTGTCTTTACCGTCAAGACCGACAGTTTGCCCATGGACTATCTCGAGGAAATGGTCCTGACCCTCCGCAAAGAGTATCCGTACGAGATTGACGGTGTGGTTTGTGTCGACAACCATGCACACGATCGTATCACGGAGGGAAATCCACCGTTTGCCGTCGCGTTCAAAATGCCCATGGCCGATCAGATGGCGGTCACTACAGTCATTGATGTCGAGTGGAAAGCCAACAAGGATGGATATCTCAAGCCTCGAGCACGCGTCCTCCCCGTTGTCATTGGTGGGAACCGTATCGAGTATGTCACGGTATTCAACGCGGCCCATGTCCAACAACACGGTATCGGGGTCGGGGCCATTGTAGAACTCACGCGGTCGGGGGATGTCATCCCTCAGATTACACGAGTAAAATCACCGGCCGAGCCGACGATGCCCAGCGTTTCGTATCGATGGAACGAGACCAAGGTCGATGTCATGGTGGCCAATGTGGACAAGGATCCCGAGGTGTTGCTCCAACGCAACGTTCGTTTTTTCAAGACTCTTTCCATCCCCGGTATGGGACCCGGACAGCTGAAAAAAATCATGGATGCTGGTTTTACGACGCCACAGGCAATCGTACAAATGTCGGTGGCCGACTTTTTACGGATCCCTGGGTTTCAACAGACCTCGTCGACTAAACTGTACGAGGCCATCCAAAAAGGTATCCAAAAGGCGTCCATGGTGGATTTGTTGGTGGCCTCCAATGTGTTTGGTCGTGGCGTTTCCAAGAAAACACTCGAATTGTTGGTGGGAGGGGTCCCTGATTTTTTCACGGCCGATGAGGAATCTTTCCATAAAATCAAGGGAATAGGAAAGAAAACTCTCGACGTTGTCATGGAAAAGCGTTTAGAAGCCCACCAATTTTTAGAGACATTGGGTGTGTCCCCTTGAGAGTATTCCAAATCTTTTGGATTTTAAATTTGGAATTTGAAAAGGTTAGACGGTAGAGCGTGGGCATTCCAATAGCATGGATTTATTCTCGGATGCCGCAACCGCACACGTCTCCTCTTGAGGAGGCTCCAAGGGGTCCGTGGAGCCGTCCCATGAATCCACCGGCATGTTCTGGCACCACAGCTTGTCCATGCCATAGTCTGGTAGTTGGAGATGATAGTACTCGAATTCTTTACCCATGTATGATTCGTCCCTGTACAGACCATCGATATAGATGGGCAGGCGCCATTTCCCATTGTAGAACACTGCGTGGTGGGGTGACAATAAAATGTCCTCGCTCGGAACGTTTTGCTCGAAAAAATGTCGAGGGATGCGGAAAGGAACCGTTTCCCGTGTTCCCACATAGGTGCTCGAGAAAATACGCTCAATGGGGACGGCTCGGTCATTGGGAGGAACGAGGACGAGATCACCTTCTTGGAGGGATTCAATGGGTACCGGGCCGTTCGGGGTATCAATTTTCATCCCTCGACACAGACAGGCGACATCCACCTGCAATGAAATAAAAAAGTAGGATCCCTCGTACAAGACCACAATGTTGTATGCGTTATTGGGTGTCGTCAACGGTACCGTAATCACTCCGGTCATCGCATTAATCGTAAACAAGGAAAGAACCGATGGGGAGGTGGAACCATTGACCGAAAAGAGACTGTAGACGCCACCCGTGTAAGGACCAGGAGATGTCTGGCCCCCGGCCAACACCACTTGGACGGGTTGAGTATAGGTAGAGGTATAACTGCTCAGTAGAAAAGGTGTTCCAGCGGCAGTGCTTGACCAAGTGCTTCCTGAACCAGGGAACGTGGAGGGAGTTCCCGTCAAGGCACCGGCTGCGGTGGCGTCGGTATCACTCCATGTACCACCATTCACATTGTAGTCATTGGTGGTCGTGAGCGTCATGTATGCATATCCGGTACCGACATACGTACCCGAACCCACCATGTAGGAATCCGTAATATTGACGATAATAGCGTATGCTGGGTACGTAGGAACTGCATCTGCTCCACCAATGATTCCACCAACCGTACTATCGGCAATCAACGATCCCTGGGAATAGCAGTTGGTGATATTCAGAGTGGGAGAACCACCAGCATTTACATTATTATATCCAGCGTTAATACCAACAATGCCTCCAGCATAGGTGCCGCTGATGGCACCCGTACTGTAGCAATCAGTGACAGTACACGTTTGTTTGGAATTAAAACAACATGTATACCCTACGATCCCACTAGAATATTGAGCAATTGCACCGGTCGAATAACATTTGGATACCGTAAAGATTCCTCCTCCTACAGCGGAATCGCTATAACCAGGAAGTCCTCCAAAAATTCCACCACACAAACCTCCATTTGCAACACTACCAATGTCACCCGTCGAGTAGCAATTGGTCGCTACTGCAGTTGCTGTACCAGATGTTGGAACAACGGTCTGCTGTGCAGCCTGCAGCGCAAAAATACCACCACATCTTATTCCTAACATATTTCCTGTCGAGTAGCAATTTTGTGCGGTGGCTGTTCCTCCGTTATTTGCTGCGCGAGCACCAAAGATTCCACCGCTAAAAGAACTTTGAAGTACAGGAGGAGAACCAGTGAAAATGGCTGGCTGATTACCCGTCGAATAGCAATGGATCGCGGTCGCAGATCCTCCATAACATCCCGCTCGTCGTCCAAAAATACCACCACATTGTTGATAAATGTCTCCTGACGAGTAGCAGTATTGAGCCGTGATTTGACCACCATTTATCGTATCA
>Ga0214919_10012197_pt1 | contig 10597 bp, 8 predicted proteins | sample LL1503_MetaG_FD_177994 | JGI IMG/M metagenome (GOLD analysis project Ga0214919, IMG submission 177994) | Freshwater microbial communities from Lake Lanier, Atlanta, Georgia, United States - LL-1503 | ecosystem: Environmental > Aquatic > Freshwater > Lake | place: USA: Georgia | collected 2015-03-15 | reverse complement strand
TCCAAGTGCCCACAGGGCCTTATTATTAGCAGGAGGCATTAGCTTTTTCTGGTTGGTAGAAACAGCTGTGCCATTATTTAATTTTAAATACAATAAGTTTAAACATGCGGGCCTGAATTTATTTTTTACATTCACTACCATTGTCATTAATTTTTTATTTGCTCTTGTAATGGTAAAAGTCAGCGACTGGACGGTTGCCCAAAATTTTGGATTACTTCATATTATTCAATTAAGCCCTTGGGTGGAAGCTATTGCAGGTTTATTATTATTAGATTTTATCGGTGCCTACTTAGTGCATATGATAGAACATAAAGTAAAATTTTTATGGAAATTTCATATGGTACACCACGCCGATACGCAGGTAGACACCACTACAGGTAATAGACATCATCCGGGCGAGTCGGTGGTAAGAGCTGTGTTTGCTATTTTAGCCGTATTTGTTTTAGGTACACCTATTTGGATAGTGATGGTATATCAAAGTTTAAGTGTGGTACTTACTCAATTCAATCATGCGAATATTAAAATTCCAAAATGGTTCGACCAAAGTTTTGGATACATTATTGTCTCTCCTAATATGCATAGAATACACCATCATATTACTCGCCCACAAACTGATAGCAATTACGGAAATATTTTTTCTTTCTGGGACCGTTTATTAGGCACTTATAATTACACCCCTATGAATGAAATAGTTTATGGACTAGATGTAATGGACAATTCAAAAGATAAGTCCTTGGCTTATCAACTAAAAGCGCCCTTTAATAAATCGATAAAATCAGATTACTAATTCGGTTTTAAAAGAAAAATAAGATTTACACGCAATGACTAAAATTGGAGCCTTTATACCTGCCCGCTATGCGGCTACTCGCTTTCCAGCAAAACTCATGCAGGCCTTAGGTACTAAAACAGTTATTAGACATACCTATGATAATACAGTGGCAACAGGCCTCTTCGATGAAGTCTATGTGGTAACCGATAGTGAAATTATATTCAATGAAATTACTTCACACGGTGGCAAGGCCATCATGAGTAAAAAAGAACATGAAAGCGGATCAGATAGAATTGCGGAAGCCATAGAACATCTAGCCATTGATATTGTAGTGAATGTACAAGGAGACGAACCCTTTGTAAAAAAAGAACCCCTTGAAAAATTAATTGCTGTTTTTAAAGATGATACTGTGCAAGTAGCATCACTTATGCAAGCGTTAACCAATACTGAATTAATTGCCGATCCTAATTATGTAAAAGTAGCCGTAGATAAAAATAGCAACGCCTTATTTTTTTCACGCAGCGTTATTCCTTATGCAAGAAATACAGAACTTGCCATTTCGTATTATGAACATATTGGTGTGTACGCCTTTAAAAAACAAGCCCTACTCAATTTTACGAACTGGCCTATGTCACCATTAGAATCGGCTGAGAAAATTGAATGCCTACGTTATTTAGAAAATGGCGTTTCTATTAAAATGGTAGTTACTAGTTATATGGGTGTAGAAATAGATACACCAGAAGATTTAATTAAAGCAGCGAAACTTTTATAATAATAATTAACTGAAACCTTCTTTATAATATTAATATTCAACCATGAACAAAGGAAAATTATTTCAATCAACAATAGTAGCCGCCTTGGCTGGATTTATTTTTGGTTTTGACATGGTCGTTATTTCTGGTGCCGATAAGCCTATTCAAGAGCTTTGGCATACAACACCCTTGTTTCATGGGTTTTTTATTATGTCCATGGCTTTATGGGGAACCGTTATTGGCTCTGTCTTTGCGGGCGCCCCCACTGAAAAATATGGCCGTAAAAAAGTATTGATATGGTTGGGTATTATGTTTATAGCATCCGCCATTGGTTCTGCTTTTGCACAAGATCCTTATACTTTTTCTTTCTTTAGACTAATCGGAGGTATTGCCATTGGTGTTTCTTCTGTAGCCGCACCAACCTATATTTCAGAAATATCTAATAAAAATAATAGAGGAAAATTAGTAGGTATGTATCAATTCAATATTGTCTTTGGTATTTTAATTGCTTATTTATCAAATTATTTTTTAGCAGGTTTTGGTGGTGCCAACGATTGGCGTTGGATGCTAGCTGTTTTATTAATTCCATCCATCATTTATACTTTAATGACCCTAGGTTTACCAGAAAGTCCAAGATGGTTATTCTCTGTTAAAAACGACGAAGCCGGTGCTAGAGAAACCTTGGCCATTGTGGGTGTAGAAAATATTGACCAAACTATTCAAGAAATAAAAACAGCTTACGAGGAAGAAAAAGCACAGGGGGCTATTCAATTATTTACCAAGCATCACCGTAAAATAATTTCTATTGCTTTTTTTGTAGCCTTTTTTAATCAGGCTTCGGGTATTAATTTTCTTTTATACTATGCACCTAGAATTTTAGAAGAAGCGGGTTTTGCTAAAAACAATTCATTATTAAGTTCTATTTCATTAGGCTTAATGAATTTAGTATTTACATTCGTAGGTCTTTATTTAATTGATCGCATTGGTCGTAAGACTTTATTAATCATTGGATCCTTTGGATACATTATAAGTTTATCCATGGTGGCCTATGGCTTTATTAACCATAGCGCACCGGAGTTCATGCTTAGTTTTTTATTATTATTTATAGCATCACATGCCATTGGACAAGGTGCGGTAATTTGGGTATTGATTTCAGAAATCTTCCCTACTCAAATTAGAGCCAAGGGCCAAGCCTTTGGTGCCAGTATTCATTGGGTATTTGCTGCACTAATAACTTTGGTAACACCAGTATTTTTAGATAGCAAAAATGGTATTTTCAAAGACAACCCTTGGCCCATCTTTGCTTTTTTTACAGTGATGATGGCCTTGCAATTGGTTTGGATTATTGCTAAAGTGCCAGAAACCAAAGGCGTTTCTTTAGAAGAACTACAAAAGAAATTAGCATCGTAAATATTAATAAGATTGTAACTTTAATACTAGTAAAAATATAAATATGCAGTTTCGTAATTTCAAAATGGTGGATTATGTGGTCTTTGGTCGTGGTTCTTTTAATCAAGTAGACGAAATTATTGCCCCACATCGTAAGGGGGAGTTTCCAATGATATTTTTCTTAGATCATTTTTTTGTGGGCAAACCGCTAGCTGGTAGAATTCCTTTAAGAGGAAAAGATAAAATTGTATATGTGGATGTTACGCATGAACCTAAAACAAAACAAGTTGACGCACTCGCTGCTGAATTAAAAGCAGAGTTTGGAGAAGTGAGTGGTATTATTGGTATTGGCGGTGGCTCTACTTTAGATTTAGCTAAGGCAGTTTCATTAATGATGACCAATCCGGGCTCTTCTGCCGATTACCAAGGCTGGGATTTGGTAAAATTACCTGGTGTATATAAAGTAGGTATACCTACTTTAAGTGGAACAGGCGCTGAAGTGAGCCGCACCACTGTATTAACAGGACCTACACGCAAGCTAGGCATGAACTCCGATTTCACTCCCTTCAATCAAATTGTATTAGATCCTGAATTAACTAAAAATGTTCCAGCAAATCAACGTTTTTATACAGGCATGGATTGTTATATCCATTGTATTGAAAGTTTAGAAGGCACTTTTTTAAATGAGTTTAGTAAAAGCTATGGAGAAAAGGCATTAGACCTTTGTCAAAAAATATTTGTGCAGAAGGATAAATGGGATGAAGAAAGTGACGATCAATTAATGATGGCTTCTTTTGCAGGTGGTATGAGCATTGCTTATAGTCAAGTGGGTGTGGCGCATGCAGTTAGTTATGGCCTTAGTTATTTATTAGGCACGAAGCATGGTATTGGTAATTGCATTGTGATGAATCATCTATCGGAATACTATCCAGCTGGGGTAGAAGAGTTCAAGTTCATGGTAGAAAAAAATAAAATTGAAATACCAACAGGTATTTGTGCTAATTTAACAGAAGAGCAGTTCGATTCAATGATAAATGTATCTATGGGCATGAAGCCTTTATGGGAAAATGCTTTAGGCCCTAATTGGGAAAGCATTATGACTCGAGAAAAATTGAGAGATCTATACGGTAGGTTGTAACAGAATAAAAGTTCGAAAAATTTTTAATTTTTTGAACAAAATCATTAGAGGTTAAATATTTTTTTCTTTATTATTTTAAAAAAGAAAAAAATATAAAAGTTCGAAAAATTTTTAATTTTTTGAACAAAATCATTAGAGGGTATATTTAGAAGGCCTTATATTTAATTAAGGCCTTCTAAATTACTACTCGGCTTCTGCCACTACTTCTTTTACTTCAGGTATCATACGCTTCATCATGCCTTCAATACCTGCTTTTAATGTAACCATGCTTGAAGGGCATCCGCTACAAGAACCTTGTAACATTAAATTTACGATGCCCTCGTTATAACTTTTAAATTGAATCGCACCGCCATCCATCTCCACTGCGGGCTTCACATAATTTTCTAATAATTCTTTAATACGCTTTACTACATCATCATCATCGGCGTTAACGGTGTTACTAGCTTCTTGTTTCATTTTAGCAACCTCTTCTTCATTCACTACCGCACCACCATTTTCTAAATACTCTTTTAAGAAAGTTTTAATAGTAGGGATGACATCTTGCCAATCATCTTGTTCTGTATTTTTTGTAAGCGTCACAAAATTGCTAGCTATAAAAACACTTTTAATAAAAGGAAAACTAAATAATTCTTTGGCAAGTGGTGAGGCGAAGGCAAGGCTTTCCTCAGCAATGTCAATACTTTTTCCAGGATACAAAAGCTTGTTGGCCACAAACTTCATGGTTTCTGGGTTAGGAGTCATTTCTGTATAAATACTTACAATGGTATTGCCTGTGGTAATCATAGTTTCAATTTTTAATTCAATGCGTTTTAAAATTCAACGCGCTACAAAAATAATCAAAAAGCTTGCAGGAAGAGGGCTTTAGGCTAATTGGACCTTTATTTTTCCGATATCGAAAGAGTTTTAGGGTATTATACTAAGCTTGGCGTAGTTCAGCATGATCTTTTTCTCGCCGTTTTTATCAAAAAGGATAATGGCAATAGGGTTATGGGCCGAGCCCTCAATTTCCTTAATTACCCCAAATCCAAATTTTTGATGCTCAATTTTATTGCCAGCTTCTAGAGCCGAAGGATCACAAGCAGTGAAATTCGCCGAAGGGATATGGTTTTTATTTAAAGTATGGGGCGCCACAACAGGTAAGTAACTAGGTTTAGAGGGCTCTGTTTTTTTAGTTCCACCATGCATTCTATCATAGGCCGATCCCCATCCACTAGATTGATTTCTTGCTCCACCACCAGAACTACTCTTATCAATTTGTTCCTCTGGCATTTCATCTATAAAACGGCTAGGATCGTTTTGTACTAATTGCCCATATCTGTAGCGGGTGTTGGCATAGGTTAACCATAAATGTTTTTTAGCCCTAGTAACCGCTACATAAAATAATCTTCTTTCTTCTTCTAATTCCTCTCTGGTATTCACACTCATTCCACTAGGAAATAAAGATTCTTCTAAGCCCACTAAAAATACACAGGCAAACTCTAATCCTTTAGCCGCATGCACCGTCATTAATTTTACGGTGTCCTCATTACCATTGTCGTTGTCTGCATCTGTGATAAGTGTAATTTGTTGTAAATAAGATCCTAAACTTTTATCCCCTAATTCTCCGTCATCGTTACTTGGGCTTTCTGTCCACTCTTTAATAGAGTTTAATAATTCTTGAATGTTTTCATAACGCGCCAAACCTTCAGTAGACTTATCGTTAAATAATTCCTTCACTAAATTAGTGTGCTTACCCACTTGAACAGCTACATCGTATGCATTGTGTTTGGTGAGTTGATTTTGAAAATACTTAATCATGGTCACAAACTCTTCAATAGCGGTGAGTGTGCCTGCTTTAAATCCAAAGCCTTTAGCTTTTTCTAGTACTTCAAAAAATGTAATATTTTGTTCACCTGCAATGACCAAACATTTTTCCATGGTGGTTTTGCCAATACCTCTTGCAGGATAATTAATAATTCTTTTAAGTCCCTCCTCATCCTTGGTGTTGGCAATAATTCTTAAATAAGCGATATAATCTTTTACTTCTTTTCTTTGATAGAAGCTAAGCCCACCATAGATCTTATAAGCAATGCCGGTTCTTCTTAAGCTTTCTTCAAAGGATCTACTTTGTGCATTGGTTCTATATAAAATAGCAAAGTCTTTATTGTAAAAATGATTTCTTAATTTATTTTCTTGAATAGCGTCGGCTATATATTTTCCTTCATCATTGTCGGTCATAGTCCGCACCAACTTTATTTTATCGCCTGTTTCATTTTCTGTCCATAACTCTTTGGGAATTTGTCCGACATTATTTTTAATGACATGATTCGCCACACCAATAATGGATTGACTACTTCTATAATTTTGTTCCAACTTCACCAGCTTCACATCGTCATAGTCTTTTTGGAACTGTAAAATATTTTCAATGGTAGCACCACGGAAACTATAAATACTTTGTGCATCATCACCTACCACACATAAATTTTCATGAACGGCAGCTAGTAATTTGGCAATTTGATATTGCACCGGATTGGTATCCTGATACTCATCAATTAAAATATATTTAAACTTATGTTGGTATTTATGAAGTACTTCTGGAAAATTTTGTAGTAGCTCATGCATTTTAAAAAGCAAATCATCAAAGTCCATTGCCCCATTTTTAAAACAGCGTGCCGCATAGCTTGCATAAATTTCTGCAATGGCTGGTCGGTTTGATCTTGCATCTTCCTGCTTTAAAAAAGTATCCATTGCATATTCTGCTGGACCTACTAATGCATTCTTGGCACCCGAGATACGATTATGTACAATATTGGGTTTATATAATTTATCATCTAAACCCATATCATTCACCACAGCTTTTATTACTGAACGGGAATCATCGGTATCATAAATGGTAAAACTTTTTGGGTAACCTAGCTTATCTGCTTCCGCTCTTAGTATTCTTGCAAAGACACTATGAAATGTACCAATGTATAAATTTCTTGCTTCGGTATTGCCTAGCGCTTTTTCAACTCGCTCTTTCATTTCGGCTGCTGCCTTATTGGTAAAAGTAAGCGCCAATATATTAAACGAATCAACCCCACTATGCATTAGATGCGCCACACGAGTAGTTAAGACCTTTGTTTTACCGCTACCGGCTCCAGCAATAATCATCAAGGGGCCTTTAATATGTAATACCGCCTCTAATTGCTTTTCGTTTAAACCATTCAAATACGCTACTTGCATGTTGCGAAGATACGGGCAAGAATCTTCATTATAAAAAATAAACCCCTCCCGAATGAACGGGAAGGGTTTACACTATTTAAACAGAGAAAAGAAATTACTTCTTCTCTAACAATTGAAAGAATTGATCTAATTGAGGAAGAATCACAATTCTTGTTCTACGATTCGCTGCTCTATGTTCTGGAGAATCGTTATCAGCAAGAGGAATGTATTCACTTCTACCAGCTGCTGTCATACGCTTAGGATCGATACCGTAAGTGTCTTGTAAAACACGCACAATAGTAGTAGCTCTTTTCACGCTTAAGTCCCAGTTGTCTTCCATTAAATTACCACCGCTAATTAATTGCTTAGAATCGGTATGGCCTTCTACCATAAATTCAATAGCCGGTTGTGCAGCCAATACTTTAGCTACTTTGCCTAAAACTACTTTAGCTTTATCGGTAATGGTGAAGCTTCCGCTTTTAAATAATAATTTATCTGAAATGTCAACATATACAACACCTTTATCCACTTTCACATTGATATCGCCATCGTTTAAATCGCCAATCGCACCTTTCAAATTCATCACCAAGTTCATGTTGATAGAATCTTTACGGGCCATTGAACTTTGTAAACCTTGGATATATAAATCCTTAGCACCAATATTGTCTAATGATTTTTTAATACTTTCTGCTTGTGCACCAGTTACTACAGACATATCTTTTAATTGACTTAAAACAACATTATTATTTGATTTTAAGAAATCAACTTGTTTGTTTAACTCGTCAATAGTGCTTTGTAATGATTTTGTTTTATCAGAAGCTCTTTCAGCATCTGTCTTACTTTTAGTGATGGCATCTTGTGCATCACGGTATTTACCTTGTAAATCGGCATAAGCTCCATTCAACTGGCTGTATTTAGCTTCTGCTTCCTGCAATTTCTTAGGACTTACGCAAGAATAAGCACCAATGCTAAGAACCGCAAGCGCTAAAAAAATTTTACTTTTCATACTGTATCTGTTTTATTTAAAATGAATATAAATAGGTCTAGGACAAAAATACTAATATAGTTTATACGGAAAAACAATATTTTGTTAAACACGAGGCTAATTTTCTAGGTCCTGGGTGATTCCATATTCAGGGATATAGCCCTTAAACTGCTTGAAAAACTGTACAATATTCTGTTTATCTGCTTTTTCGTCGGCAGATGCAAAAAAGGGCTCTGCAAAAACCACCCTTCTTTGAGCAAAATCAAAACCCACCATCACTATGGGAATATGGGCGTTTTTTGCAATATGATAAAATCCAGACCTTAGTTTTGTTACTTTTTTACGTGTCCCCTCGGGTGATAGCGCAAGATGAAACCTTTTCTTACTATTAAAAATAGCCACAACCTGGTCTACCATATTCTGTTTCTGCTGTCTATTTACCGGGTAGGCACCTAGGGAGCGTAAAAACCAACCTAATGGTGGCCAAAAAAGTTCGCTTTTGCCTAAAAAATGAACAAATTCAAAATGCATTTTTTTACGAACAGCGAGTCCAATAAAAAAATCAACCCAATGGGTATGAGGTGCTACTATCATAATAGACTTAGTCAATTCAAAATGAAATTTACCTTCAATTTTCCAGCCTCTAATGGTGAACAGCCACCAAGCAAGTAATTGTTGCATAATTTATAAAATTGAAGATAACCAAAAAACTTAAATAATAAATGATGATACACATCATTCACTTAGCTTTTCTAATAATTGAGCATTATGATTTGGATCCACCATTTCAGACAAAAAGGGGATTAACTTAATTTTAGGAACTACTTCGTTTTTTGTATTTTTTTCATACCATTTATCATAGTACTTTAATAAAATAGAGAATGCTTCTTTCAATGAGCCTGCTATAATATAATCCACAGCAGTCTTGGTTTCTAGGCCGCCTAATCTTTTTTGTATACGCATTGTTGCCTCTATTAAACTTTTTTGATCAAAGCTTCCGTACCCTTCCACAATAAAGTTTAGTCTTTGTTCAAAAGGAATAGTTATAAAATAACAAGGGCTGTTTCGCATTAAATGAAATAAGGGCGTAGGGATTAAAACTGTTCCTATTCTTTGACTTTCATCTTCTATCCAAATGCTATTATTATTTTTATTTGCTTCGAATAATTTTTCGGCAACAATATTTTCAAACATTTCTTGACTTGGTTGTGGTAGTTGTCCAATGGCACCATAGGCCGAACCTTTGTGATGTGCTAGCCCCTCTAAATCTATGACAGCGTACTTTTTTTCTTTAAGTGCATGTAAAATTTCTGTTTTACCAGAACCAGTGTAACCGCCTAAAACCTTGAGTGAGTATGGAATCGTAAATTGCTCAAGCACCCAATTTCTATAGGCTTTGTAACCACCTATTAATTGAACTACTTTATATCCATATAAGTCTAATAACCAAGCTACCGCTGCACTGCGCATGCCGCCTCTCCAACAATGCACGTATATAGTGGGCTTAGTTAAATCATCTTCTTTTTGAGCAGCAGCTATCCAGCTTTCCACTGTTTCAATCATGGGTAGCATCTTATTTCCAAATAGAGGCAAGCCTGCTTTAATAGCCGCCTCTCTACTTTGTTTTTTATAAGTAGTACCAATCATGGCACGCTGCTCATCATCAAATAAGGGGATGTTAAGTGCATGCGGAATATGTGCATCTTCATATTCTGCAGGACTTCTTACATCTAAAATAATGCTTGAATGAAGGGTAAGATCAATGTCTACATCAATGCTTACTCTTGTTTCAATTATAAAATCCTCAATATTAATTTTTTGAACTGCCATATTTATAAAGATAACTGCTTTATGGCAGCCTCAAGTGCTTCTATGGAAAAAGCTTTAAAGGGCGCTTGTTTAAAATGAAAACCACTCGCTTCTTTTAAAGCAATATCTAATTTAAAATTTTCTTGCGCATAGCAAAGTGCCCAATTTTTTTGCTGCCATAATTTTCCTAAATAAATTTGTTCTGTTTGTCCGGGGGTAGGAATAAAAATTAATTTTTTTTCAAAAGGAATTAATTCCATCAAAGTGGTATAGCCCCCTCTGCAAATAATATACTCTGCTCTTTTAATTTCCCTCACTAATGCAGGTGCTGCTAAATGTGCATATAGTTTTGCATTTTTATTTTCCTCTATTAATTTATTAGGCTGGTCTTTAGATGGAGTGCCTGCAATGACTACAAACGGAATATTCAAGGCATTACCCGCTTTCCATAATAAATTTTCAAGCAAGGTTCTTTGTGGTTCAGGTCCAGAAACAATACCTAAAAAAACAGTTGAATCATGACTATTGGTATTGTCACTATTAGTAGTTGTATTATAAGTAATAGTATTCTG
>Ga0214919_10012196_pt1 | contig 10599 bp, 16 predicted proteins | sample LL1503_MetaG_FD_177994 | JGI IMG/M metagenome (GOLD analysis project Ga0214919, IMG submission 177994) | Freshwater microbial communities from Lake Lanier, Atlanta, Georgia, United States - LL-1503 | ecosystem: Environmental > Aquatic > Freshwater > Lake | place: USA: Georgia | collected... | reverse complement strand
CTAAAAAGTCACATTCATTTAAATTACATACTTCCATTTGTAGTTGCATTTGTATCCAATATTCCATTTTTGGAATAGAGTTAATTTCTCGTGATACAACATTCTTGATTTCAATCATTCGTCCATATAAGTTACTTGATTCGTCACAAACAATTCCATCCGGTGAAGCTGCTATATAACTATAATTTGCATGTGGAATACAACCAAATTGTGTAACTTTTGTATTATTTATGTGTTCATAATATAATATAGAAACAGGTTCATATTTTTGACCCCAATGTAATGGTGAATCCAAATTTGTTACCTTGAATTTATTAATATCAATCGGTTCCGACTTTTCAATAATTAACTGTGATTGAGTATAATCATTCATAAAAATTTTATATATATTAGATGCTGTAAGTGTTGATCGTCTAAAAATATACCATTCATCGCTTTTTTGTTCTGCTTGTAAAATATTTTTCAAAATGTTGATTTGCTTACGAAGTTTACTAAAATTGATTGTTAAGTTTATTGATTCATTTGATGCGTTTTTAATTATATGTGTTTGTTTATATGATCTTCGTGGTATATAAAATTTAAATATTAACTTTTGGCATAATTTAATAGTTTTAAATAGCAAACTAATTGCATTGTCTTTATTTATAGCAAATAACTTACTAAGAATTGGTTCTTCAATTAATTGAGGATAATATATAGCGTGGGTTGTTTCATATAATTCATCATATAAATCATCATATATAAGTTGCATCAAATTAGTATTTATAAACTCCAACATACTATCAATTATAGATAGTAATAGTTCATGATAATTATTGAAAATTGTTTGATTTGTTAAATCAATAAACAAACCTATATTATATTTATTAATTAAATAATTAATAAAGATTGCATGATTTGTAGTCATAGTTTCAATTAACAATATTAATATTAATTAATATTAACTATTTAATATTCAATTTTATAATTTATAATTTATATAATAGTTTTATAAAATATAAATTATTAACTTAAAAAACAATACTTAATCCTCTATTTCACTTACCAATTCAGACTCTTTTTCATGTATTTTTATAGTTTTTGCTTTTACTTTTTTATCTAATGGAAGACTTTTCACCGTGGAAACATGTTTATCATCTTTTTTTAATATGAAATTACGAGTAGTTATATCAAATAATAAATGAGGTATATCTACTATTGAACTGCCAGATTTATCATAATTTACATCTTTTGCCTTACTTAATGCTTTGCGTTCCAAGCATTTAATTAAATAACTTTTACATTTATTGCTTTCTTCATTTGTTAAAGAATACTTTTTCTCCAATAGTTCAACATAATTTATTAATTTTTTCACTTTTTGCGTTTTATCTAATTTACACCAGTTTTCTTTTTCATTTGCTATTGTTTCATTATTTAAAAAATTTGATAATGTGCTATTATTTGTATTTATTATAAGTGGTACTATTTCTGTACCATTAAATCGTTTTGTTTTATAAGCAATATTTTGTAACTCTTTACAATTATTGGTTTTATCTTTTTTATCCTGTCGTTCAACAGCAGGTAATGGTTTTTGCTGAGTAAGTTCTGTGATTATATGTTGATTTAACTCAGTTAAATCTTCGCTTAATAGTTCTCCATTTTGAAAACTCATTATTATAATAGGTTTAATATTTTAATTTTATATATTAATAATATATTATTGTAATTGTAAATTATGAAAAAACAAATTTTAATAAATAATATAAAAAGTTATAATAACTATAAAAATACAAGCAATACAACTAATACAATCACTAATGTTAAGTCACTTTGTAACAATATTATAAAAGAAACAAAAAAATCTTATATAGAATTATCAGAAAAAACTACCAAATTAAACATTATTGATTTATGTTGTAATATATTAGACTATTATGATAATTATGATAAGCAACTTTCAAGCATTATTAATATATACCAAGAAAGCACCATAGATAAACAAGCTATTTTTGGAAAGCAACATTTTTTGCAAGCATTAAAGAAAAAGTTAGCCGCGTATAAGCAACAAGACATTAAAAAAACGTATGATGATTATAATGATTTTATTACATTAGAAAATATTATTGAAAAGTTAGTATCTTGTGCCATGAAATGTTATTATTGTAATAATAATACACTTATTTTATTTAAAAATGCAAGAGAGGGAACACAGTGGACTCTAGACAGACTTAATAATTTTGATGAACACAGTAATACAAATACTGTTATATGCTGTTTAAAGTGTAATTTACAAAAGCGCAGAAAAAATAGCACAAAGTTTAAGTTGTCAAAACAATTAAACATTATTAAAAAAATTGACTAAATTTTGTATATACAAGTCTTTTTCATAAAGTATGTCGACTCATTCAATTATTAGTATTACAAATAAAACAACACTTATTAACAAACTATTTGAACGCTTAAAAGCGGCTTCTATTTCGTCAAATGATTATGTATCATCAAAAGAACCATTTTTTATGAATGATAACAATGCAATCCCTTTTCAACAATACAATAATTTATTTATTAATGCACAACTTCCTGACGGTTTAAACAACAATATTAAATTAATATATGAGTTATTGGGGCATCAAAAAAAAGAAATTTATTATGGACCATGGACTATTATGAGCGTTGAAGAAGCTTTGCATCGTTATAAAGAATTATGCGTTAAAGGACAAACTAATGTCTTTCCTATTGGTTATAAATATGGAGGATTAGGTTATATTGACTTATTAAGTTGTGATTTAACAAGTCATTTATTATTTTACAGTGTTGACGGTGGTTCTAATGATTATGATAGGCACTATAATGCAAATAATTTAGTATTAAATGGATCATCTCCTTATGATAAATTTTATTTTAGTGACTGGTTTTACAATGTTTAAAAAATTATTATTAAAAAAGTATTATATTATATGTAATAATATATAATAATATATATATTATTATGGCAAAAACAAAAAGAGTTAGACAGACTAGTAATTTAAGAAGAAAACAAAAATCTAGAAAACCAAAAGCAAAAGGCATGAAAAAAGTTCTTTCTCGTTATCTTGGTAAAATATTAAATGATGTTAGTTTAAAAACACACAATAAAGAATTTTATGATGATCCAGAAATGTCTCTTGTATCACAAATAATTGATAATATACCAACTGCTAAAAATGAATATAGAAATCGCCTAATTAATGCGCTTGCTTTAAATAAAAAAATCTTAGCCGAACAAGAAGCTGAAATAAAACGTTTAGAAATGTCTGGAATAAATGGTCCAGCGCAACGACTTCGTAATAGTGTTAAACCACCCATGCCCCCCGAACTTTTAGCATTAAATTTAGAAAGAGATTATACTAAACAGGCTATTATGACTAACCAATATGCATTACAAAAACTAGATGAATATGAATCATATAAATTGCGCAACGACGAATTAGAAAAACTGCGTAAAGTAAATCCCAGCGAATATGCAATACAAAAAGAAAAACGACGCTATGAAATTGCTCCTAAAGTAATTAACTATGTCAAATTGCTTAGACCAAATCCTGGTTGGGACGATGAACGAATGGCATATAAAGCGCGCGAAAAAGGAAGAGAAGCCTATTATAGATAATTATTTGTTTTTTGTTATTTTTTAGTCTGCATTAATATTGGTATTAACATCTTCACTTGTCTTATCATTATTAAACCATAACATTTTTATTGTTGCTCTATTTGCACTAATAATTTCATAAGATATGCTTAATGCATAAAAACTCATTAATTTATAATATTCTTTATTTTGTATCCAGTCTATTACTTCATAATAAATATTATAGTCATGTGAACTAATTGTAATTTCTGGTATAAAATAATGAATTGTGTTACAATCTATAATGTCTAATTGAGGCCAATACACATTTTTTCCAAATAATTCATAATTGTAATTAGTTAAAATATAATCATCCATAGTTTTATAACAATCAACATCATAATTATATAAATCTAAATAGTTTGTAATATTAGAAATAGTCATCACAATAGTTCTAATATTATCATTCATAGTAGCAATTGCTGCTTTCTTAAGCATAATTACTTATTAATAACTTATAAATAACTTATTAATAACTTATTAATTAAATCAATTTTTAGTAGTAAAAATAGTTTGTAGCATCTTTTTTTTTATGCTTTGTAAGTTCGTTATTTATTTCAACAATACACTCTGATGTAGATGTAACATATATATCGGGTATAAAAGCGTGTATAAATGCTTTAATACAGGATAAAAATAATATAAAAGCATAACTTAAAGAAATAATCATATGTTCAAAATAATTCATGTTCATTTCCTCTAAATGACTAGATCGATAAAACATTTGCTATAAGATAACAAAACAAATTATTTTTAAACTTTTAATTTACTAATATTGAATAAACACTAAACACTAAACACTAAACACTAAACACTAAAAAAATTGAAATTATACTATTAAATAGTTGACTTATTTATTAAATGGATACTCATTTTAGTTTTGAAAAAATCACAGACTCTGATTTATGCAATACAAAATATAGTATAGATGTTTTAGCAAAACACTTTCATTCTTTAACTACAAAAGTGGTGCTTAAAACACAAGATTTAACTCCCGAGTTTTGTATAAAATATATTTTAGACACAACTATTGAATGTGGGAGCAAAGAACATAATGCACGTTATACTAAAACTATTATTTTGCGCCATCAAAAACATATTAGTGAAAAAGAATTTGATAAAGCCTTATTATTTAATAAATTTATAAAAATTCTCTCTTGTTTTAATAATTATATAAAATTATATTAAATACTATATATTAAGTTTTAGGTAGTATGGATATTGATTTTTTACAGCGCGCACTTGAAAATGATGATAATTTAAATATTATTAATACAAATATACAAGAAATCAAAAATAAAAAAAATGAAATATTACAAGAACTTGGTCTTAAGAGAGATAACTTGAAAAGTTTTCATAAAAAATTAAATGGTTATATGTATATAGATAATATAAGTGATTTAAAATATGGTCGAAATATAAGATGGATTAATTTAAAACAATTAGATCCAATTAAAATTACAAATGGTTCTGTTTTATGTGATATTAAAATTGGTTCCAAAGGGATTGCATTAGTATTAAAAGGTTTTAATGCTAGTTTTATGACATTATATTTTAATGAAAATATAATATTTCAAAAAATTAATGATGAAGAAAAAATAATTCTAAAAGCAGTTGAATTCTTGGAAAAAAATACTGGATAAAACTATGTATAAAAACTATGTATAAAAACTATGTAATAAAAAATTGATTTAATCATTCTTATTTTTTCATAGTTAAAATAATTAAAATAATTAATATACGTTAAATAATGACTATTCTTTTGTCTGACCTTTATGATGATGTTTTTCAAATTATTATAAGTCATATAAAACATTATCCTTATCTTGCTCTCCTTAAGAGAACATGTTTAACAAACTATAAAAGCGTTTCAAAGTTGTCTATTGCTAAACTTATGTTGCTTTCAAGACTTGGTCAATTTTCACCAAGAACATTTTGTATTAATATTAATTGTTGTCATGATACTAAAGAAGTATTTTATAAGCATTATCGTAATGGTTATGATAGTTACGTTCATACTAAACAATTTGCCTTAAAATTCACAACACTCTTAATAAATGAAAAAAAATATAAGCATAATACACATTATTGCGGTGAGTGCTTAAAAAAATTCGTTTTAGTAAGAGATTTAAGAAATGTCAAACACAATTATAGTTATATAGATGAAGTAAATATATCTTATACAAGATGTAAGTATATATTTATTTAAAAGTTATTTGTATTTTTACTATAAAATAGTTATATTTCGTTTTAATTCATAGTTTATTGTTTGTTTAATATCAAGAAGAAGAATAACTAATTCATTAAATTTAGGTGTGTATTTTCTAGGATGGGGTTCAGTTAATTTTTCTCGTAATCGTATTAGATTTGCACCAAGATTTTTACTAAGTTCACTATTGAAATATCTTTCAAGTCTTATTCCATCGGGCATAGACGCTAACAGTTTAGTTCTAATATCTTCTATAGCAACTGGATCAATATTATCAAAGGGCACATTTATATGCTTATCAAACATTATTAATAACTTTAAAAATGGTATTATAGATTTAGCATATCTACTTCTACTTCTGGTATACGAACGGGCTATTCTTGTTGCTGCATATGATTTTAAAATAGCGGGTGTTAAATCCGAACCAAACCTATTATCTATCAATTCACGAATTGTAGTAAATCTATTTATTACGCCTGCTTTATTTAGTAGCGCATAATTTTTTAAAGTGCCGCGTTTTTTAGACTTTTTTCTCCTAAATGTTTTCCGCATTATGCTATTTATATATTATAATTTTATTACTTTTTAATATACTTTGTTGTTATACTATAAAAAAATTGAATACTATTATTTATTAGTGATTAATAATATAAGCAAAAGCAATATAAGAGCAAAAGCAATCAACAAGCAACTATGTATAGCGACCACGTTTCATTTTCAGACGCTAAAGAGAGGTTGCAAGAGTTTTTTGAGAAGTTTGTTCCTACGAAGAGAGAATATTGTATCAATCCTGAGTGTGTGAAGGATACGGAAGCAGCAGTGCTATATATATGGGAGCATCACTCATTGGCATATGAACATAGCGATCGGCAGGCAGCATTAAACATTACCACAATTCGGGTGAACGGAAAACCACATTGGATCAGGTCTCATTACTGTTGCGAGTGCTTCAAAAAACATGTTTTGGTGGGTAAAAATAAGAATGCTTCACAACACTATGGAAATTATTGTGATGGAGTTCAAGAGGTAGAGGTCTACTTTCACAATGAACCTTGGCCTTCTACATGGTTCAATTGTATTACTGGGGAGGATCATGTGCTAACCGAGTATCAAGAATACATGTTGGCATATGAGTGATGCTACTGTCTTGTGTGTCAAATGAATCAAGCGGTTACATTTTCATGTGTTGTTTTTTTATTATTTTAAAAAATAATATAAAAACTTAATATAATAATATGAGTTCTGTTAGAAAAATTTCACCTTATTCAACGGACCAAGGAAATGAGGATATATGTTGGGCACATTCAATATCAAGATTAATATCAAGGTTAATAAAAATACATTTTGGAGAGAGACAACAGCTGTCTGATGAATTTATATTTGAAGAAGGCGAATTATTAGATGAGTATTATGATACTGTTAAATGCAGTAGTCAACTCAGTATTTTTTATTGTATTGTCCGCGCGCAAGATATTCATGAACGAAAAGGGAAACCATTTAGTATGCATAAATCATTGAAGAAAATGATTAATTGGGAGTCTGAGAATTTATCTGCATTGTTGTTTCATTTTATTTTAAATTGTTTAACAAATAAATACGGATGTATCCAGTTAATGGGCAGTGGCACTACTCCAATATTTTATTTTTTTAAATTAATACATAAACATATAACAGAAGAACAAATTAAAGCTATACTAAACTACTCACGCTATGAACCCCAATTTGTTTTTGAATACGAGACTGACGATGATGGGGACTTGACCATTGCTTCGCTCAAGTTTGTAGAAGAACTGGATTACGCCCAGCAAGTGGAAATCCAAGAAAATACAGTTATGTTTTTACACCTTTTAACATTTAAAATGCCGATTATTTATCTTCTAATTTATTTAACAGATTATCTAAAATTTGTAAAATATTATATATTGCTTTTAAATGTGTAACAAGTTCTTGGACATAATATCTTGCTAATGTTGCTGATTTAGAATATCTATTATTTTTAATCGCAGTTTTCTTTTTAGTTAATACATCATTTATTACCTTAAAATTATGTTCTATTGATGTTTTTTATCAATTTCATCTTTTTCTTTTTGTTGTTTTTCCAATTCTAATATTATTAATTGTAAGTGTTGTATTTCTTTAGCAACTGAACTCATCTTGAAATATAAATATTTGTTATTTTATTTATATTTTAATTTTAAAAGAGTATAAATTATGTAATTTTATTATATTTTATTATATATGAAATCTGTTATAATTTATACATATTTTTCGTCACCATCAAGTGATTACAATTTAAATTTTTTTGTTAGAAAAGAATTATCATACAAAGATAATATTGATTATATTATTGTAATTAATGGCTATAAATATGATGAAAATATTAAATTTCCAAATTTAGACAATTTAACAATACTTAAAAGAGAAAATGTAGGATATGATTTCGGTGGTCATAATTATGCTTTAGAGTATATTGAAACTACTTCTAAAAAGTACGATTATTATTTTTTTATGAATAGTGGAGTTATAGGTCCAATTATTCCTCATTATTTTACAGAAAATCACTGGAGTAATATTTTTATTAAAAAAATAAATGAACGTGTAAAATTGGTTGGAACTACTATAGTTTGTTTACCACATACTGATTCTGGAGGATATGGTCCAAAAGTAGAAGGATTTTTTTTTATGGTAGATAATATTGGTTTAAAAATGTTAAAAAATCAACAAAATATTTTTTGTAACCATAATGATAAATATAGTGCTATTATAAACGGAGAATATGGGTTATCAAATTGTATATTAAAAAATGGGTTTTCAATTGATTGTATGCTACCAAAATATCAAAATATAGATTGGACTAATAATGCTAATTACAATTTAAATAATAATATACATCCATCAAGAAAAAATAGTTTTTATGGTTATTCAATTAATCCATATGATGTAATATTTCATAAATGGTATTGGCATGGTAATGATAATGTAAATTTTGAAATTATTAAACAATATGTTGATGATTTTAACTCAAACGTCGGCATTTGAAATGTTAAAAGGTGTAAGACTTATCACAAAATTAGCATCAATATTTGAACTCCTTAGAATAGCATTAGAGAAGAAAACTTTAAAAATAAATTTGTTTGCGCTAGACGCGGAGCTTAGAGGTGATTTTTTTCAAATAAATGATAAAGGTAACGCGCAGTGGCGGCGGGGCATCCTTCGTACCATTCTGTGGCCAAATATAGGAATGTGGTTTAAAAGAATCAAACATGTCCTTGAACAAGGGTTATATGTATTACTTTGTATATATGAACATGCTATTTTAATAACAGGAATCGAAGAAAAATTTTTTATTGTAAAAAATTCATGGGGTTCAAAGAGTGATTGGATTTTACCAGATGGCTCCCATTTTATAGTAGACAATAAACTTAGTATTTATACTTTAATAAAACACTCAAAAACAACTGATGTAGAGCTAATATATATAGAATTTGAAACGCCAAGAGATGAAATTTTTACAAAGACGGAACTTTCTAAAAAATCTATTATTCATACATTAAAGAAAACAGCAAAACGTTTGTCTACACGTTTTAAAACGGGAGGTAAGAAAACAACTCAAAAGAAATTCAAGAAGTATCATAAAAATTATTAATATTATGAGAGAAATTTTTATATTAATTAGTATGCATTAAAAAATTGAATATTTTTTATGTATTTATTTACATTAAATAATTAAAGCTTTAAAATGATGAGCGTAAGCAATATTTGTGACTTGCCAAGCGACATAATAACACTCATTATTAAACAACTTGGTAATTATGAATACACAATTGGTCTAAACATTACTTGTAAGTCGTTGTCTAAGTTGATTTCAAAATTTGTGGTTGTAAAAGAACTATTTGCTGTGTTGTTTAGTAGATTTAATCCATATGAGTTACAGAGCTATAATCCAAAACGTAAGTATATGGCTAGATGTGTAAATGAGCGTTGTAAAGAGGAAACCCAAAATGCGTGTATATACATATGGGAGGCGCACGATAGACTTGGTTATGTACATAGGAAGCAAGATGCACAAAACACAAATTTAATGATAATTAATGGAAAAGGATATTGGTTTCGCTCTCCGTATTGTTGTGAGTGCTTTAAAAGGCATGTTTTAGTAGGAAGCAACAAAAAAGTTGCGCAACATTACGGAAATTATTGTTATGGAATACAGCAAGTGGTTGTAACCTTTAACACCACACACCCCTCTAGTGTGTATGATTGTACTAGTAATTGGTATGCCCGATTAAATGAGAGACAGGTGCGTCTTTTAAATGGTTATTCTGATTGAATGCTATAACAAGATTTTTATAAATGTTGTTATACTTTTTAAAAATTGATTTCTTTTTTTTACTATTTATTTATAGTCTGGACAAAAAAGCAAAAGCAAAAGCGAAAAGCAAAGCAAAAGCAATAAGCAAAGCGAGAAGCAATGATCTGTGAGTTCAACATTTGCGACTTGCCAAGCGAGCTCATTGCACTCATTGTTGACCGCCTTGGAAACAAAGACTACCTTGTGAGTTTCAAGGAGACGTGTGTGTTGTTTAGCAAATCGGTGAGTCAATTTTACATTGCGGGACAGATGGTTTCAGTGAAGTATGGAGTGTTTACCGAACGCTATGTTGACAACCTCAGCCTCGAATTCCAGCGTGTGATGGGAGACTGTGCGAACGCAAACTGTTACTACGATACTGAAGCAGTGTGTGAGTAT
>Ga0214919_10012195_pt1 | contig 10599 bp, 4 predicted proteins | sample LL1503_MetaG_FD_177994 | JGI IMG/M metagenome (GOLD analysis project Ga0214919, IMG submission 177994) | Freshwater microbial communities from Lake Lanier, Atlanta, Georgia, United States - LL-1503 | ecosystem: Environmental > Aquatic > Freshwater > Lake | place: USA: Georgia | collected 2015-03-15 | reverse complement strand
ATTGTAGTTTCTAACAATGATTTTAATTTATATTGATTAATTAATGCATTTATACCACTATTATAATCTAAATCTGTTTGTTGTACTGGTTCTGGTACTGAAACTGGGTTTTTTTGTGTAAGAGTATTTGCTGGTGCAAGAGTAACTGATGGTATAGTTTTTGCTATTGTTGCAGGGTTTAACATATTAATAGTTTTTGTAGCATTATCAACCTCTTGTTGTGCTATTGTAACATTTTGATTATTAATAGTTATCTGTATGAATGTTGGTGCAGATTTAACTGCAAGTTTTGCATTAACTAATAGAGTTTGTGCAGAATCATATTTAGATTTTGCATCTGTATAATCTTTACTTGCTTTTTGTATTGCAATTTGAATATTTGGATTTATAGTTATTTCTGGTGTGGTTATAGGTTTTGTAGTTTGTTTTGTAAGATTATCAAGGATTTCTTTTAAACTATTAATTTCTTTTAGTGTTGGAGCAGCTGCAACTGCGATATTTGCGTCATTTAATTGTTTCTTAGCTTCGTTATATATAACATCATCATTATTTTTTTTATCAGTAGCATTTTTTAATTTTAGTTTTGCAGTTTCTAATTTTGCCTGTGCATCAGTCATAGGATTAAATAATTCTTTATGATTTTGATTATTATGTTTTTTATTATTATGTTTTTTATTATTATGTTTTTGATTATTATTAGTATTATACAAAATGTAAAACACATATAATAATACTAATAATATACTAAAAACTAAAATATTAATAAGATTCGTCATTTTTTTATTTTATATTTTAAGTAGTATAGCAGTATATATATTATTATTTGATATAAAAAATTAATAAAAATTGTATAAATATGTAAAAATTAACTAATTAGTATATATAGTATATATAGTATATATAGTTTAATTATTTTTAATTACTAAGATTTATGGAACTATATACTTACTATGGAATCACTGGCAAATTACTGACCACTTAATGAACTATCGGTAAAATCAAGTGCATTACCAATAGCATTTTTAGTTACAAAATCTGCTGAACTTAAACCATCAGCTTTTGTTGGTAATGGAGGTATATATATTGGAATAGTTTTTTTATTACCAAATATATCAGTAAAAATTAAATTTTTATCATTTTTTGAATTATATAAATCAAGTATACTATTAGTTTTTATATTACCTCTCGATTCTCTATAATATTGTTTGTAGTAATTATTAGGATTTTTATAATTATTATAATTATTATAATTATTATAATTATTTTCACTATTTGCAGTAGTATCGGTATCTTGTTTTGATTGTAATAGATAATTACAAGTTTTATCATTGATTTCACAATCATCTCTTGGTGAAACATTTGTAAATAAATAATTGGTAGTATCACCAGAATTTAAATCAGAATTTAAATAATTATTGCTACATTCTAATGTATTATTAATAGTGTTGAATTCGCATGTAATATTTGAGTTATAATTTAATCCACTATAATTTTCACTAGACCTACATACATTTTTTATGAAAAAACACTTATCATCATTATTACAGTCAAGAATATTATTATAGTTACATATAGGTGGTGGAATTGTGGTTGTAGGTGACATTGTGGTTGTAGGTGGTGGCATTGTGGTTGTAGGTTGTGTTGTTGTAGGTAGTGTAGTTGTAGGTGTTGGTGTAGGTGTAGGTGTAGGTATAGGTTCTGGTTCAGGTGCAGGTAATGTTGTTGTAGTGGTTGTAATAGTTGTAGTAGTTATAGGTGGCATTGTGGTTGTAGGTGGCATTGTGGTTGTAGGTGGCATTGTGGTTGTAGGTGGTATTGTAGTTGTAGGTGGTATTGTGGTTGTAGGTTTTGGAAAATTAGCATATATACCATCAGTATATGCACATGCAGCTAATGTGTTGCCATTACCTGATAATTTTATTGCAAAATATTCTAAGATATCACGTGATGTAATTTGTATCCATGTAGACCCATAATCAACTGATGTATATACATATCCATAATAATCAGTTGATGTATATCTACCATTAATAGTATCAATAACAGCAGCACAGCATACTGCTAATTTATCCCCATTAGCAGATGATGTGATAGCCGTCCATCCTATATTTGTTTGTAAACTAGTAGGATTCCATGTAGCTCCTGAATCTAATGATGTATATACACAACCACCACCATAATTTTGTGAAGTAAAATGATAAGAAGCACTTGCAGCTAAATATTGCCCATTAGCAGATGATGTTATAGATATCCAATTAACTAATTCTGGTGCACTAGATTGTATCCATGTAGCTCCTGAATCTGTTGATGACCATATACCACCTTTTGAGTTATTATAGCCATTAAAGTAAGATGCACAAGCAACTAATTTAATACCATCACTAGATGATGCAATTGATGTCCAGTATTTTAATGGTGCATTTGATTTTTTCCATGTAGTTCCTGAATCTGTTGACATATATATACTATCACCAGAAACACATGCAGCTAATTTAGTTCCATCGTTAGATGATGTTATTGAACTCCATCCATTTGTTGGTGCATTAGTTTTTGTCCATGTTGTTCCTGAATCGTTAGATGTATATATACCACCATTTTGTACACATGCATATAAATATTTACCATCACTAGATGATGTTATACCAAACCATTTTAAAATTGGTGCATTAGTATTTATCCATGTAGCTCCTGAATCTTTTGATGTATATATAAAACCATAACGACTAAATTCTATGTCTGAACAAGCAGCTAAATATTTCCCATCATAAGATGATGTTATTGATTTCCAAGTTCCTCCTGGTGCATTAGATTTATTTAATATATTGTCAACATTTGGTGATAATTTTGGTTTAATAGCTGGCATTGTAGTTGTAGGTGGTACTATTGTATTATATGTCCATATACCACCATTATCAGCATTATCACAAACAGCTAATTTTGTTCCATCAGCAGATAATGTTATTGAATACCAAAAACCTATTTGTGCACTAGTTTTTGTCCATGTAGTTCCTGAATCTTGCGATGTATACATACCACCACCATATATACATGCAGCTACCTTAGTTCCATCGACAGATGATGTTATTGAACTCCATGTATTTTTCTCTTTTGGTGAATTAGTTTGTGTCCATGTAGAACCTGAATTTATTGATGTCCATATACCATCTTTTGAGTTATTATAGCTACTACCATAGCTCATCGTGAAAGAACCACAAGCAAATAATTTAGTTCCATCGCTAGATGACGTTATAGATGACCAAATACTTGTTGGTGAATTATTATTTATATTTGACCATGTAACTCCATAATCTAATGATGTAAATATACGACCACTAGAAACACATGCAGCTAATTTTGTTCCATCACTAGATGATGTTATTGAACTCCAACTATTTACTGGTGCACTAGTTACCTGCCAATTGTTTGTCCAACCATCTCTCCACCCAGTATATTTTTTACCCATTATCCTAATATTATCGTTACTTTCATATCCATATATAGTACCATTATATATACATGCAAATAAAAAATTTCCATCAGCAGATGATGTTATTGATATCCAATTTTTATCTGGTGCACTTATTGAATTAGATTTTTTCCATGTAGTTCCTGAATCTGTTGACATATATATACCACCATTATATACACAAGCAGCTAATTTTATTCCATCACTAGATGATGTTATTGAATACCAATTACTTACCGGTGCATCATTTTTATTTGTCCAATTAGCTCCTGAATTGTTAGATGTATATATACCACCACCAAAAACACATGCTGCTAATTTGGTTCCATCAGCAGATGATGTTATTGATTTCCATTTACTATCTGGTGCACTAGTTCTTGTCAATTCTAAATAACCAAAATTTTCCTTTAAACCTAATTGTTTATTACTATTACTCCCATCATAAATATCACTCACACCATTCATATCATTCATATCACTCCCATCATTCCCATACCAATTATCATATAATAAATATAATGTTGCTAGAAACAATATTATAACTACTATTATTAGACCAATTATAATCTTTTTCTTATTTGATAACATTTGTAATATATTTAAATATTTAGATATTTTAATATCTAGATATATAACTATTTAACTATCATATATTTATATAATCACATATAAATAAACATAACAAAACATAAAAAAATACAAAACATAAAAAAATACAAAACATAAATACAATACATAACATGAAAATATATAACATGAAAATATATAACAAAATACAAAACATATGAAAATTATATATTACCTATGGTCCTGAACTTAAATTACCCCCTAAATTACCCATCAAACTATCATCTACACTATCAGTAGTCTTTTGTGCCTGAATATAGTCGTCGTAATTAACCTTTGAATATCCATATCCTGAACTATTATTAAATTGTGTGTTTTTGTCTGGTATATCTACTGTTATTGTTTTATTATTACCATATATATCTGTAAATGTTAAATTATTATTATTTTTTTTAATATTTTCAACGTGAATTTTAGTTAATTTCATTATTGGTGTGTCTTGTAATGTACTATTATGTTCGACCATAAAATCTTTTAAAGAATATGAATTTGGAGCTGGTGTTGGTATTAAATAATTGCATGTAGAATAGTCACTAAAACAATTTTCTCGTTCGCTATTCATACAGTTCATATAATTATCATAACAATTTGTTTCTAATGAGATATTTTGAAATAAAAAATTAGTATTTGATGAACAATTTAATACATTATAATTCTCGAATGCATCATTATTAGTACCTAAATTATTAATTGTACATGATAAATTTGATTTAGAATCTAATTTACTATAATTATTATCATTTCTACATAAGTTTTTAATGTAATAACAATTATCAGTGTTATTGCATTCCATTTTTACATCAGATGTATTATAGTTAATACTACCACAATTAGTTTCACGTTGTGCCATTGTAGTTTCTGGTTCTGGTGCAGGTAGGGTTGTTGTAGGTGGCTGGGTTGTTGTAGGTGGCTGGGTTGATGTAGGTTGCTGGGTTGTTGTAGGTGGCGTTGTGGTTGTAGGTGGCATTGTAGTTGTAGGTGGCATTGTGGTTGTAGGTGGCATTGTGGTTGTAGGTGGCATTGTAGTTGTAGGTGGCATTGTGGTTGTAGGTTTTGGTTTTAAACTATAAGTTTTTTTACCACCATCTGAACTGTATATATCTTGTGTATATCCAGTTACTTGTGTACCATCACGTGATATTTTTAGAGAATGAAAAGTTTGTTTTTTTGATGTGATTTGTGTCCATGTTAAACCATAATCAAATGATGTATATATATACCCCATTCTCTCACTTACAGCTATTTTAGTTCCATCGGATGATATTGAAATTAATTCAATATTTGAACCTGTATTTATAATAGTTTGAATCCATGTTTCTCCTGAATCTTTTGATATATAAATAGTATTTTCAATTGAGCATGCAGCTAAATATTTACCATCAGAAGATGATGAAATTGACCAAGGTTTGGTTAAACTATTACCGACCCATGTTGTTCCTGAATCTATTGACCTATATATACAAAATACACAATTAGTATTAACATAGCCAGAATACATTAAAGAGCCCAAAGTACATGCAACCAATTTATTTCCATCATTAGATGATGTTATTGATGCCCAATTTTGTTGTGGTGTATTAGTTTGTATCCATGTAACTCCTGAATCATTAGATGTCCATATACTACCACCATTTTGACTATTACTACCGTATTCACATGCAGCTAATTTTATACAATCGCCAGATGATGTTATTGATGACCAATTAGCAAATGGTGCACTAGTTTTTATCCATGTATCTCCTGAATCTTTTGATATATATATATAACCATCAATACCATTTTTTGCATTATCAGTGTTTACACAAAAAGCTAATGTTTTACCATCATTAGATGATGTCATTGAATTAATTCTAATAGTACTGTAAGTACCAGAGTTATTAGTTCCATATTTTGTAAATACACCAATAACACCTGTATTCTCTGCAAGGGTTAATATATAACTATATCCATTTTCATTAGTATTTAATTCAATAGCTTCATCTAATTTTGGAATACTACTTGGAATATATTTTATTATATTTATAGGTTGCAATGCAGGTGTAGGTAAACATCCGTTATTCATAATATATGTCCATATACCGCTATTATACCATGTACTACCATTTTTAGAATAACCACATGCAGCTATTTTGGTTCCATCACTAGATGATGTTATTGAATTCCAACCACAAATTGGTGCATTTTTTGTATTTGACCATGTATTTCCTGAATCATTTGATGTCCATATACCAACATTATATATACATGCAGCTAAATATCTACCATCATTAGATGACGTTATTGATGACCAATCACCATCTGGTGCACTAGTTTTTGTCCATGTAGTTCCTGAATCTGTTGATGTATATATACCACCATTCCTCACACAAGCAGCTAATTTGGTTCCATCACTAGATGATGTTATTGATTTCCACGTGAATTGCTTTACACTAGTTTTTTTTATCCATGTAGAACCTGAATCTGTTGATATCCATATACCACCATTTGCATAATCAGACGCACAAGCAGCTAATTTGGTTCCATCACTAGATAATGTTATTGACTTCCAAACAGCATCCCAAGGAGGTGTACTAAGATTTTTCCATGTAGCTCCTGAATCATTTGATGACCATATATTTGCATTTATTGAATTTCCATTTATTTTTTGACTACTATATATGCCACCAAATCCACAAGCAGCTAAATATCTACCATCAGCAGACGATGTTATTGAGTTCCAATTACCATCAGAAAATAAATTAGTTTGATTCCATGTAGCTCCTGAATCTTTTGATAACCATATATCACCACTAAAAACACATGCAGCTAATTTAGTTCCATCACTAGATGATGTTATTGAATACCAATTACTTACCGGTGCATTATTATTATTTGACCATTTATCTCCTGAATTTGATGATGTATATATACCACCACCAGAAACACATGCAGCTAATTTGGTTCCATCAGCCGATGATGTTATTGACGACCATGCTGAACTTATTGGTGCACTAGTGTTTGTCCATTTTAAATAACCAAAATTTTCCTTTAAACCTAATTGTTTATTACTCCCAACACCCATATCACTCACACCATTCCAATACCAATTATCATATAATAAATATAATGTTGCTAGAAACAATATTATAACTACTATTATTAGACCAATTATAATCTTTTTCTTAATTGATAACATTTGTAATATATTTGAATATTTAGATATTTATATATCTAGATATCTAACTATTTAAATATCATATATTTATTATTACATATAAATTACATATAAATAAATATAAGAAAACTAGAAAACTAGAAAACTAGAAAACTAGAAAACTAGAAAACTACAAAACTACAAAACTACAAAACTACAAAACTAGAAAACTAGAAAACTACAAAACTACAAAACTACAAAACTAGAAAACTAGAAAATTACAAAACTACAAAACTACAAAACTACAAAACTAGAAAACTACAAAACTACAAAACTACAAAACTAGAAAACTAGAAAACTACAAAACAAAAAAACAAAAAAACTAAATAAGTATTAGTCATACTAAATTACACTTACACAAGAAAGAAATAATTATGATAATCATATCCACCAGGGTTTCCATTTGCATATTTAGTTATTGGTCCTTTTAAAACAGACCCAGAAACAGACCCATACCCACTATTATCGCTATTCATACCATTATTACTACCGCATTTACTATTATTTATACCATTTTGGTTATCACTAATATTAATTGATGCAAAATTATATAATATTATTATTACTAAACTTACAACTATTAATCCAATTAAAAAATCCATATTTGACAAACAAAATTATATATTTTTTTATTTATTATATGTATACTAGATATTTATTCTAGATACATATTCTAGATACATAATTATATTAAAAATGAAAACACAAACACAAACATACAAACACAAAGAAATACAAACGCAAACATACAAACGCAAACACAAACATACAAACAAATAATCTAAACTGGCAATGCGATGGGACTTATTTTACCAGTAAGTTTATTTCTATACTGTTGAAACTCTGTAACATTTTTGTCTAAGAAAAGTGAAAGTTTATTATAAAATCCAGTATATAAATCCTTATTTAAAGCACTTGGTGATTTTAATCCTTTTGAAACAAGATATTCGTCGCGTGAACGCAAATATGATTGATAAGCAATTAAATAATCTGGTAAATCTTCATATTTTTTATCTTCAAAAATCGCTTTTTTAATATTGTCCCATTTTATAAATGGAGGTGTTACTTGATAATATTGTGGAAAAATACGATATTGTAGCAAACCTTTAAATTGTGCTAAATCACCTCTCAACATACTAATAAGTGCATTCGTATCTTGTAAAAATTTACCTTCCTCTGTATATTGAGCATTGTAGAAAAATTGTTGCATTTCATCTAATAAAGTTGTTAAGTCAGTTCCAGTTAGTGGTTGGTCGGCTTTGTCTTCGAGACTTTTAAAGTAAAAGCCACCACGATATGTATGATATCCATTGCTATGATTTCTATTGCTATGATATCCATTGCTATGATTTCTATTGCTATGATTTCTATTGCTATGATTTGCATTAATTTGCAATTTTGTTTTTTTCATTTGGTAATATAATTTCATATATATATAATCTAATTCATCATCGGTAGTTTTTTTACTAATAAAATCATTGTGTGTTCTAAGTTTTTTAAATAAATCTATCATAGTTTTTTTAATTACATGGTTTGGAGTTCTATTATTTAATAATAAAAGAAAATGATTTATAATTGTACTATATAATAAAAGTCTTTCAACCTGTTTTTCTGTTAATTGAAATTCAACAGGGAATGTTTTGTTTGATTTTGTATGTGTTTTTGATTTTGATTTTGTATGTGTTTTTGATTTTGTATGTGTTTTTGATTTTTTATTTTTATTAATAATAGTTTTTTTCTTTTTTATCATTTTAGATTTTTTATTTTTATTAATAATAGTTTTTTTCTTTTTTATCATTTTAGATTTTGTATCTAGATATAATTTTACTATTAATAAGTTAGAAATTTATAATTATATATTACTTAAAATAATAACTTAAAAATTGAAAACTTATTATATATACAACATAATCATTACTATTGCATATAATTGTGTGAGAATATAACGAATTCTAACTAATTCTAACTAATTCTAACTATATTATATATTTTACCTAAAAATGTCTTTTGACCAAATTACAGATAAAACCAATTATGAAGATGAAATTGTAGATTCTAAAAAAACTGTTAGAGTTAAAAAAGCTGACAAAGTCGTTAAAGCTGACAAAGCTGACAAAGCTGACAAATCTGACAAAGCTGAAAAACCTAAAAAACAAATAAAAGTAAAGTCAAAAAACTTATTATCTAATGAAAAAGATGATGAAAATAATGATAAACCTGATAAAACTGATAATGATGATACAGATATAAATGTAGTATTAGATGATGTAGCAAATAAATATCAAAAAAAAACACAATTAGAACATATTAAAGCTTTACCTGATACATATATTGGTAGTATTGTTAAAGAAAAAACTTTTATTTGGACATGTAATGTAAATGATGATGTTAAAGGTGGTGAAACACAAATTATTAGTAAAGAAATTGAACTAGTCCCTGGACTACGTAATATTGTAGAAGAAATACTTATAAATGCATTTGATAATATGAACCGTGTAACACAAAAAAACGCAGTGATTAATGCTAATGCTAATGCTACTGCTAATGAAGATAAAAAACAACGCCTTAAAAAAGTATCCTATATTAAAGTATGGGTTGATAAAGAAAAAGGACAAATTTCTATTGAAAATGATGGTGAAGGTATTGATGTAGTAATGCATCCTACTGAAAAAGTCTATGTTCCTCAAATGATATTTGGTGAGCTACTTACATCTGGAAATTATAATAAGGATGAAGAGAAGATTACTGGTGGTAAAAATGGATATGGTGCTAAACTCACCAATATATTTTCAACCTTTTTCAAAATAGAAACAGTAGACCGTCATCGCAAACTTAAATATACACAAGAATATACTGAGAATATGAGTATTAAAGGAGAACCCATAGTAGAACCCTACAAAGGCGAACCATTTACACGAATTACATTTATTCCTGATTATCAACAATTTAGTTTAAAAGGAATGAGTGTTGATTTCAATAATCTAATACGTAAAAGAACAATAGATATGTTTGCATGTTCGCGAGGACAGCTTGATATCTATTTTAATGATGAAAAAGTAGAACTAAAAACTTTTACTGATTATATGAAAATGTATCTAGAACCGGAACACCTTACAGTATCATGTAAACCTAATGACCGTTGGGAAATTGGTGCTTGTTTGAGTCCCAATTTTACATTTCAACATGTTAGTTTTGTTAATGGTATTAATACCCATCAAGGTGGTAAACACGTTGATTATATAGTTAAGCAAATTACCTCTAAAATGGTGGATTTTATTAAAAAGAAGAAGAAAACCGATGTTAAAGAATCATT
>Ga0214919_10012194_pt1 | contig 10600 bp, 12 predicted proteins | sample LL1503_MetaG_FD_177994 | JGI IMG/M metagenome (GOLD analysis project Ga0214919, IMG submission 177994) | Freshwater microbial communities from Lake Lanier, Atlanta, Georgia, United States - LL-1503 | ecosystem: Environmental > Aquatic > Freshwater > Lake | place: USA: Georgia | collected... | reverse complement strand
CCCCCGACCAGCTGACCCCCACGGCCAGCTTCCAGGGCGACCTGAAGGCTGACTCCCTTGACCTCGTCGAGATCATCATGGCTTTCGAAGACGAGTTCGGCATCACGATCCCTGAAGAGAAGGCTGCCGGTATCAAGACCCTTGGTGATGCCATCGAGCATATCAAGGCCCACGCCACCAAGTAAGCTGACCGGGCTTTCCTCGTAGGCCCGCCCCCTTGAGCTCCGACCGCAAATCTCGCCGGGTAGTCGTCACGGGCATCGGCTCGCTGACGGCCCTCGGTCACGATAACGCGACCTTCTGGGACGCCCTGATCAAGGGTCGTTCCGGGATCTCGCGTGTCACCCGCTTCGACCCCACGGACTTCCCGTCCAAGGTCGGTGCCGAGGTCCGCGATTTCGATCCGGCCAAGTTCATGGACGGAAAGGAAGCCAAGCGTAACGACCGCTACACGCAGTACGCCGTCGCCGCTTCCCGCCTCGCCATCCAGGACGCCAACGTCGACGTCACCAAGATCGATTCCGAACGTTTCGGCGTGATCATCGGCTCCGGCATCGGCGGCATGGAGACCATTGAGAACCAGGCCCGCGTCCTCATCGAGCGGGGACCTTCGCGCGTCTCTCCTTTCACGATCCCTTCGCTCATCGCCAACATCGCCTCCGGCGTCGTGGCCATCGAGTTCCAGGCTAAGTCCGTCAACTTCGGCGTCGTCTCGGCCTGCGCTTCCGGCTCCCACGCCCTCGGCGAAGCCCTCCGCCACATCCGTGACGGTCACGCCGACATCATGCTTTCCGGCGGCTCCGAAGCCGCCATCACCCGTCTCGGTTACGCCGGCTTCTGCAACATGAAGGCGATGTCGACCGACTTCAATGACACGCCGGAGAAGGCCTCCCGTCCGTTCGACAAGCTGCGCGACGGGTTCATCATGGGCGAAGGCGCCGGTGTCCTCGTCATCGAATCCCTCGAACACGCCCAGGCCCGCGGAGCCCGCATCTATTGCGAGCTCGCCGGCTACGGCGCCACCTGCGACGCCTACCACATCACCGGCCAGGACCAGGAGGGGAAGGGACTCGCGCTCTGCCTCAATCGCGCCCTCGCCGAGGCTGGCATCGAGAAGTCCGAAGTCGGCTATATCAACGCCCACGGTACCTCGACCCCGATCAACGACCGTTGCGAGACCCTCGCCATCAAGCGCTGCTTCGGCGACCTCGCCCCCAAGATCTCGATCTCCTCGACCAAGTCGATGACCGGTCACCTCCTCGGTGCCGCCGGCGGCGTCGAGGCGGCGGCGTGCGTCATGGCTATCCACACGGGCATGATTCCGCCGACCATCAATTACGAGAACCCGGACCCCGATTGCGACCTCGACTACACGCCGAACGTCGCGAAGGCCCGTAAGGTGGACGTGGCGATCTCGAACAACCTCGGCTTTGGCGGACACAACGCCTCGCTGATCTTCAAGCGTCTCTGAGGTTTCGGCGGTCCGCGGTGCAACCTTTTGCCTCGCGATGGGGTATAAGGGAAATAGAACTATGCCGACCCCCATGGCTCCCCGTCATCTCCTGCTCGCCTTAGGCTCCTTTTTGGCTGTCTCCCTCGGTGCCCAGGTACCCGTTCCGGCCCCGGCGCCTCCGCCCACGGTCACCGTGCGCACCTCCGTCTCCCATCTCGACCCGAAGACCGGTAAGTCCGACAGCCTGACGGCTCCCATCGTCTCGGTCATCTCCGGCTCTGAAGCCCGCGTCTCCGTCGTCGGTCGTCCCGACCCCAAGGACCCGAAGGGCCAGCCCCAAGGCGGCATGGAGCTCGTCATCGCTCCCACGGTTCAGCCGGACGGTACGGTGAGCATCTCCCTGCGCGTCGTCATTAGTGCGAAGGTCGAACCCGTCGATCCTAAGCAAGCGGGCCGAGAGCGTAAGCGCGATTCGAAGGCATATGATGGTACGCTCACTTTCTATTCGGTGCTCTCCCAGGACGGGCTCTTCTCCATCCAAGACAGCAAGGGCGGTCGCCGCTGGTATAAGCTCGGCGCCGCCGTCGATGGCTGGACCCTCGAATCCTACGACAAGGAGAAGGAGTTGCTCGTCGTCGGCCAAGGCTCGACCCACCAGGAACTCCGTCTCTATAAGTCTTCGATCGAAGCTTCCGCCAGCGAACTTAACACGGTCGTGACGGTCCGGCCGGGAGAGGTCGCTAAGGTTCCCGGCGTCGGCGGCCTCGAAGTCTCGGTGAGCGCGTCGGTCTCCGCCACCCCGGTCGCCCGCTAAGCGATGCACCGCCGCCTCCTGCTCTTGCTGTTGGCCGCCACGGCTTTCGCGGCGGAGGAAGCGGTGCCGACTCACCTGAAGGTGAAGGCGTCGTTCACCCGACTCGATAAGGACGGCAAGTCGGAAATCTACGCCGAGCCCACGGTCATCACCGTCGACGGCAAGCAGACGACGATTCGCGTTGGTTCCGCCGAGGAAGGCGTGGTCTTCACGGTAACGCCCACGGTCAATAAGGACGGTACGCTGACGCTCGAATCGGCGACGGAATCGCGTGAAGCTGCTCCGGCGCCTGCCACCGCTCCGGCGACCGCGGATACGCCCCAGCAAACACGTCCGAAGAGTAACCTGCCTTTCTTCCATGGCGTTCTGACGAAGGACAAGCTGTTCTCGATCGAAGACACCGCCGGCAAGCGCCAGTGGGTGCCGCTGGGTCGCCGGATCGATGGCTGGACGCTCCGTTCCTACGACGAGAAGCGTGAAGCGTTGACGCTGAGCCGCCTTGGTCAGTCCGTGGAACTCGTGCTGCACAAAGGCGTCATCCTCGAGTCCCCGGTCGCGGTCTCCCGCGTCAATACGACTGTTACCGTCAAGCCCGGCGCGAAGACGTTGATCGGCGGTTCGAACGGACGGACAATCACGCTCGAGGCCGAGATCCTCGACGTCTCGAAGTGACGGCTTAGGCCACGTCCAGGTGGCCGACCTTCACGAGGATCGTCGCGCCTTCCGGGCCGGTGAACGGACGATGATTGCTCATGTGCGGGCTGCGGATCCAGGTGCCGGCCGGGTAGCTGCCATGCTCGTCGCGGAAAACGCCTTCGAGGACGAGGATCTCTTCGCCGCCGACATGAGTATGCGGATTGAAACGGGTCTCGGGCGCCCAGCGCACTAACGCCGTATGCTTCGTGAGGCCTTGGTGGAGCGAAGTGACCTTGAGTCCTGGCACCATGCCTTGGCGCCAGTCCAGGGCGTCGCCGCGCAATGCGTAGGAATCGGTCTCGGGCTCCGTTGGCGTGCGTTCGTTGAGGTAGACCATGCTGGCTTCGGTCGACGTGAACGTGGCGGACACCCCAGGCGCAAGGCGGGCGTAAGAAGTAGGGCCGAGGGCTTCGCCATTGAGGCCCAACAGTCCTCGCATGACGAGTACTTCGAGCAACTTGCCTCCGTCATGGGTCATCGACTCGCCGGCCTTGAGCGAACGGAGCGTGATGCGGCTCTCAGCCGGTGCGTTGCGCTGTTCCAGCGGACGATCCCCCGCTTGGCCTGAGTATAGGTCGGTCGCATCGACGACGATGCGGAGGGAGTGGTCAGCGTGGAGGGTCATGGGGAAAGCCGTAAGGTTTAGTCGGCAAGCGCTTTGCGCCATTCGGCGATCTCGTCGCTGAGGCCGCAGGCCTTCAGTCCGATTTCGATCTCCGCATGCATAGGCTCGGTGACGATGTGCTTGGGGTCGCCCTCAAGGTCGGGGCGTGCGTGACGTGCGACGGCCCAGGCGGCCCAGGCGCGCCACTTCTTGAGGTCGGCCCGTTCGCCGCGCACGCGATCGGCCAGATGCTGATAGTGAACACGCGCGTTGCCGGCGAAGTTCTCGCTGGGCTGCTTCACCATCCAGCCGATGGCCCGGTAGGGCATGGGGTATTCGGACAGCACGTCGGCGTCGCCGTGGACGTCGCAATAGAGGGCGCGATCGACGGCGAGTAGCGCCCGCGCGGGGAGGTCCTCCAGCCAGAGTTGCTGGCCGTACTCGAGGCACAGCCGATATAGCTCAGGCCCTTGGTCGTCGCGCAAGGCGTTGAGGTCGCGCCATGAGAGTGCTCGACCGCAGGACGGCAGGAAAGGGCAGGGCGAAGGCACGCGGCTCAGGGCTTGGCGTACGGATTGGTCTTTTTCTCGACGCCGACGGAAGTCTGCCCGCCATGACCTGGTAGGAGGACCACGTCGTCCGGGAGGGTGTAGATACGGGTGCGAATCGAGGTGAGGAGCTGGTTCCAATCGCCGTTGGGGAGGTCGGTCCGGCCGACGGAGCCTTTGAAGATGGCGTCGCCGGTGAAGGCGATCTTCTGGTCGGCGGCATAGAAGAGGATGCTGCCCGGGCAGTGGCCGGGGACGTGGCGGATCTCGAACTTGAAGCCGCAGGTCTCGACGACGTCGCCGTCATCCACCCAGCGGTCGACCTTCACCGAGCGGAAATCCTCGTCGGAGAGGGACGGGATCATCGACTGGTAACGGTTACGATAAGCTTCGATGTTCTCGATGAGCTGCTGGTCGTCCTTGTGCGCGATGACCTTGGCGCCGGCCTTGGCGAAGTGGTGGCCGTCGCACATGTGGTCCCAATGGCCGTGCGTGATGAGCAGGTGCGTCAGGTTGAGTCCCTGCTTCTTGATTTCTTCCAGCAGCAGCGGGCCGGCGTCCTTGGGGGCGTCGACCACGCAGCAGTCCTTGCCGTTCTCGGCGACGACGAGGTAGGCGTTGGTTTCGAAAGGCCCGAGCGGGGCGGCGGCGATCTTCATGAAATCAGGCTCCGAAGGCTTGGCGCATCGCGGCCTCTACGTTCTCGGGCGGGCGCACGGCCTTGAACTCAAGGTTGACGAAGGCATGGACGGTGAAGCCTTCGACGAGCAGTTCGCCGTCGCGCTCGACCTGGTAGGTTAGTTTCAGGCGGGCCTTGGGCTTTTCGGCCAAGGTCACGGTGATGCGCACGCGGTCGTCGAAGCGGGAAGGGCGGTGGTAGGTCAGGCCGGTCTCGAGGACGGGCAGCAGGAAGCCGTCTTGCTCGAGCTGGCGGTAGGGGGTGCCGAGCTGGTCGAGCAGGGCGACGCGGGCCATCTCGAACCAAGGAAGGTAGTTGCCATGGTAGGTCACGCCCATCGCATCGGTCTCGGCGAAGCGGACGCGGGTCTCGACGGTGGCCTGAAGCATGAGCCTGTTTTGGCGTCCGGCGGCGAATTTCCAACGCCAAACGGCGTGACGGAGGCTTCTCCTTGCCCCGGCGGGCTTCCTTCGCTGATGTCTGGTCATGGGTCAGCGCGAACGTTTCGTCATCTTCTTGGTCGGCGCCTTGCTGGGCGTCGTCCTCCTGCTCGGCGGCAAGTCCTGCGGCAGTGAGAAGAAGAATCAGCTCCGGGCGGTGCGCTCTTCGCTGAGCATGGCGCCCATGATGTACGACTTCGCGGTCATGCAGAAGGGTTTCTACGGGAAATATGTGCTCTTCGAACAGGTCGCCGAGAAGCAGGGTGGGGCGAAGGTCCGCACGCTCGTCACGGGCGGCACGCGTCGCTACTCTCCTGAAGGCAAGGAGCTCCCCGAGGAACATATCCTGATCAAGGAGTCCTACGCTCCGGGAGTCGCCTTGGCCGAAGCCGGTCCGGTGTCCTCCTATGAGTTTACCTATGCCGATCGGATTGCGATCAAGCTCCAACCCGGCCATCAGGCCTCCGAGGTCACGCTGCAGTCCGGCGACGTCGCCGCCGCTTGGGCGGGCCACGAGGAATCTCTCGTCCGTCTCGATGCCTGGCGCAAACTGCCGGGCGGTGCGCCTTGGGGTAAGCTCGAGGCGTTGGTGCGTGAATTGAACGGCCATCCCGCCGTGGCCGAAGCCCGTCTGGTCCGAATCGACTGGCAGGCCGAAGCCGAGCTGATTAGGGCTAACTCACCCAAATGAGCACGACGCTGCAGCGCGAGGGTGGTCTGACCGTGGCGCTCAGCTTGGCGGTCAACGTGCTCATGGCCGGCGCCAAGCTCAGCGTGGGCCTCATCGCCTCCTCGCAGGCCCTCGTGGCCGACGGCATCCACTCTCTCGTCGATATCGCCGGTGATATCGCGGCGATCATCGGCCTCAAGTTCGCTCATCTGCCCAAGGACGACGATCATCCTTACGGCCACCACCGTTTCTCGACCTTGGCGACGATGCTCATCTCGTCGCTGGTGCTCCTCTTCTGCCTCGGGCTCGCTTGGCAGTCGCTGTCTGCCTTGGTGCATGATGTTGAGTCGAAGCCGCCTGGTATTGCCGCCGCTTGGGTCGCGGGCGCTGCTTTGCTCATCAAGGAAGGTTTTTACCAGTATGCCCGCCGACAGGCCGAACGCCTGGGTTCACGCCTCCTGATGGCCAACGCCACCGACCATCGCGCCGATGCCATCGCTTCTTTGCTCGCGCTCGTCGCGGTCGTCATCGCGAACGTCCACCCCGAATGGAAAGCCCTCGATAAGGTCGTCGGTCTCGTGCTCGCCGGCTGGCTGGGTTCCGAAGGTATCAAACTCTTCAAGGGCGCCTGCGAAGACCTGCTCGATACCGCTCCGGCCGCGCACGTGTTGCAGGATCTGAGCGAGCACATCCTGGCCGCGCCGGGAGCCAAAGGCTTCCATGCTTTCCGTGCCCGCCGTCTGGGCGATCGTTTCGAGGTCGATTTTCATCTGCAGGTCGCCGAGACCGCCACGGTCGCCGAAGGCCATGCCATCGCGGGCCGGATCAAGTCGGATATCCTTCGTTCGCACCCGGAAGTGATTTCGGTGCTGGTGCACGTGGAGCCGGATGCCCCGGAGCATCGGAAGCAGGACGGCCACCACGGTTTCAACGCCTGAACGCGGGTTGCCTTCCGCGGGCGGACGGATTGGATGGGCGCATGAGCCCGCCCCGTCTCCTCGCCTGGTTGTTAGTCGCGACGGTCGTCCTTTCCGCCGCGCCGACGCCCAACGTCGTCTTCATCTTCGCCGACGACCAGCGGGCCGACACCATCGCCGCCTTGGGTAATCCGGTCATCAAGACCCCGAACCTTGATCGTCTCGTGAAGCGTGGCGTCGCCTTCACCCGAGCCTACATGCAGGGCGGTAATCAAGGCGCCACCTGCGTGCCTTCGCGCGCGATGCTGCTCTCCGGCCGTTCGCTCGCCCAGATCGATGAGAAGCTGCTCAAGCACGAGACCTGGCCGCATGCCTTCGGTGCGGCCGGCTACGCCACCTTCGCCGCTGGCAAGTGGCATAACGGTCCGCCTTCGATCTCGAAATCCTTCCAGCAGGCGCGCGCGCTCTTCGTGGGGGGTATGGCCAATCCGCTGAAGGCCCCGACCAGCGATATGCTGCCCACGGGTAAGCTGACCGCGGCAAAGGTCTCCCCGAAGCACCTCTGCGAAGAGGCGACCGATGAGACCTTGGCCTTCTTGAAGTCTCAGGACGGCAAGAAGCCGTTCTTCTCCTATCTCGCCTTCGACGGCCCGCACGACCCGCACATCGTACCCGATGGCTTCCCGGTGAAGTACGACGTCGCCTCGATGCCGCTGCCGTCGAACTTCCTGCCCCAGCATCCGTTCGACAACGGCGAGATGGTCATCCGCGACGAGCAGCTCCTGAAATGGCCGCGTCCGGAGGCCGATGTGAAGGAGATGCTTTCGGAGTATTATCGCTACATCAGCTTCCTCGATGTCCAGGTGGGCCGTATCCTTGACGCCGTGGATGCGTCCCCCTTCGCCGCCAATACCATCATCGTCTATGCCGCTGATTCCGGCGTGGCCCGCGGTTCGCACGGACTCATCGGTAAGCAGAACCTCTACGAGCACTCGCTACGCGTGCCGCTCATCGTCGCCGGACCCGGCGTCGCCGCGGATAAGCGTGCCGACGCGATGTGCTACCTCTTCGACGTCATGCCGACGCTGGGCAAGCTGTGCGGCGTCACCGCGCCGAAGACTTCCCAGGGCCGTGATTTCGCCGAGGTGCTCAAGGACCCTGCGCGCCCCGGCCGCCCGTTCCTGATGTTCGGTTATAAGTCTGTCCAGAAGGCGCTCAACGACGGACGATGGAAAGTGATCCGCTACCCGCACGTCGACCGCACGCAGCTCTTCGACCTGCAGTCCGACCCGTTCGAGACCAAGGACCTGTCCGCCGATCCGGCCCAAGCCGATCGTATCAAAGATATGCTCACAAAACTGGCCGCTGAGATGAAGGTCGACGGCGACAACGACCCGCTGACCGCCGCGAAAATCGAGCTGGCCGATTGGAAAGCCCCGGCCAAGCTACCCCAGCCCGGTCAGAAAGGATTCTGAGGACAAAACATATGCGCACATTATGCTACATCTTAGCCGTGCTCGCTATGGCGGTCGGCTTGGAGGCCGCGCCGGCCGTTCTGGATTTCAGTCGGAGCCACACGATGGAGGACGTTCGGCGCTCAGGATTAAATTTCAAAAGGTTGTCAGACTTCGGTCATAGTGTGGCCTATGTGTATCAAGAGGATAGGGATATCGTCGTACTTCTTCCCGGAGGGAGGAAAATCAGCCAAAGAATTACAATAGCTCATCTCAATGAAAAGGATGGGGTTTTGACGCGCCTAGAGTTGCTCGGACTCATCATGCCACAGGATCAGGCTTATCAGGTGGCTGGTACTTTCTGTGACAGCTTCAACCTCCGTCACGATAAGTTGGAGGCTTGGAATCGGCTTAATTTAGGTAAGAAGTATGACACCGAGGAACTCTATCTTAGCTCAGAGAAAAAATACTATCCGGCGGTCGGCATCAATCTTTTCACTAGTTTCAATCGATACTATCCCTGGACAATCCGTTTTCACATCCGGTGGAATTGGACCGAGCATCGAGGTAAGGATGAAGAGCAGGCTTGGCGTGAGTTTCCGACGCCCTCGATACCGGAGATTTCCCTTAATCCCCCTAGCGGCTTGAAGTACGATGGTGCCGCCGCATATAGAGCGGATCGCGATGCCGCCTACGACCAGGCCAAGAAGGCGAAGGGTTCACAGGCTCAGGGCGCTGGTGTGGTGGCCGCTTCCCCCGGCACCCATTGGTGGCTGTGGGCATTCGGGTTTGCGTGGCTCAGCCTGCTGGCCTTGCTCTGGTTTGTTATACGTAAGTTCGGGAGTAAGCGATAACCCGCGCGGATTGAAGCCGACTGGAACGGTCCGTAGAAGTTTGCCCGCCCTGCTCAGAATACTCCTGCCCTTGGACGCGATGGTGATCACGTCCCTACCGAGGGCAGCATGTCTCCATGGCTGCTCCCAACCGCCAGCCGCTATCCGCCAACCGCCGAAACCTATTACGCGGGCAGCAGGTAGGACTTGCGGCCGAACTTATTGGCCAGCCAGGCCTTGAGCTCCTGGAAGTCCTTGGGCGGCTCGACGGTGATCGTGAGCGGCTTGCCGGTCTGCGGGTGCGTCAGGGTAAGCTTGTGGGCGTGGAGCATCACGCGGGGCATCGGCCAGCCGGCGTAGCTCGGGACGTCGAACTTGCCGTACGTGCGGTCGCCGAGGATCGGGTGCGTGATGTGCGCGAGGTGGACACGGATCTGGTGCGTGCGACCGGTGTGCGGGAAGGCGCGGACGAGCGCGGCTTCGACGCCATATTTTTCTTCCACACGCCAGTCGGTGATGGCTTCGCGGCCGTCTTCACGGACGGCCATGCGCACGCGGACGGTGCGGTGGCGGTCGATATTGGCGTTGATCACGCCGGAGAGCAGGCGCGGGGCCTTGTCGACGAGCGCCAGGTATTCCTTCTTCGCGGTGCGGGCGGCGAACTGGGCGACGAGCGCGTGGTAGGCCTTGTCGGTCTTCGCGAGGACGATGACGCCGGAGGTCTCGCGGTCGAGGCGATGCACGACGCCCGGGCGGGGCGCGCCGCCGGCCGGGGCAAGCTTGCCCTTGGTGTAATGGAGGAGCCCGTGGACGATCGAGACTTCGTCGGAGCCCTGCACCGGGTGCGTGAGCAGTCCGGCGGGCTTGTTGACGGCGATGATGTGCGCGTCTTCGAAGAGCACCTCGAGGGCCATCTTCACCGGGCGGGCGGTGGGCTCGCCGGGGGAGGGCAGAGCGACCTCGATGGCGTCGCCGGGGTTGAGCACCGTGCGGCAATCGGCTGTCTGGCCGTTGACCTTCACGAGGCCGAGGTCGAGGGCCTTCTGCACGCGCGAGCGGCTGACGCCTTCGAGGAGCATGGCGATGATCTTATCGGCGCGGGCGGGTTCGAACTCGCTTGGGATGCGCGTCTTGACGATCTCATCCGGGCGAAGTTCCTCGATGGGAGCCTTGGCGGGGCGGGCCGCGTAGGGCACGTGCGGCGCCGGCTTATTCTTACGCTTCAGGGCTTTCGCCGTGCGGGCCTGCGGGCGCGATCCGAGGCGCTTGGGCTGGGCCTTCTTGGGTTTCTTGGGTTGGGCCATATTATTTGGCCTTACCGAGGAGGTATGCGGGATTCAATTTTTGGAGGGGCTTGGGAAGGAAAAGGCCGTCTTTGCGGATCACCTGGCCGTCGAAACGGATCTCGCCGCCGCCGTATTCGGGGCGCTGGATGCAGACCATGTCCCAGTGGATGGACGAATGGTTGCCGTTGTCGGTGGTCTCGTAGCAC
>Ga0214919_10012193_pt1 | contig 10601 bp, 11 predicted proteins | sample LL1503_MetaG_FD_177994 | JGI IMG/M metagenome (GOLD analysis project Ga0214919, IMG submission 177994) | Freshwater microbial communities from Lake Lanier, Atlanta, Georgia, United States - LL-1503 | ecosystem: Environmental > Aquatic > Freshwater > Lake | place: USA: Georgia | collected... | reverse complement strand
TGTCTCGTGGGTATCCTCGTCGCGCAGGAACTGCTCGCTCATCAGCGGAATGATGGTCAACGCCAACACGAGTGACACCAGCACCGCAATCGTCAGCGTGAGCGACAACGCCGAGAAGAACTGCCCCACTACACCCTCGAGTAATCCGAGCGGGAGAAACACCACCACTGTCGTCACGGTCGACGACGTCACCGGCCAAATCAGCTCCTGCACGGCCTCGCGGATCGCGCCCGTCCGATCTTTCGTAAGTCGCAGGTGTCGCACGATGTTCTCGGTAATCACCACCGCATCGTCAATCACGAGTCCAATCGCAATCGCCAGCGCACCCAGCGTCATCAGATTGAACGTCTGCCCCACGAGCCGCATGATAAACATCGTTACCGCGAGCGTCAGCGGAATGGCGGTCGCACTGATGGCGGTAATCCGTCCGTGACGCAGGAACAGCAGGAGGATGATTACGGCGAGCAGTGCGCCAATGAGCATCGCATCGCGCACCGCGCTTACCGCATCGGATACCAGCGCGGCCTGGTCATAGACAGGCTTCAGGTGCACGCCGGGTGGGAGCGCCGACGCCAGCGACTTCGCCACCTGCGCGACACTGTCACGGATCTCGATCGTGTTTCCACCAACCTGCCGCGTCACATTGATCAGCGCCGCTGGCTTTCCGTCGCCGGCCACCACGCGCACGTGATCTTCCGTGCCGGGGACCACCGTGGCCACATCGCGCACGCGCATCGAACCTCGCACGATCACCGCGGCAACATCTTCAGCCGAATGTGCTTCCTGCGCCGCGACCACCAAATACTGCTTGTAGTCGCGCGCCACGCGCCCTACCGCATCCACGGCAATCCCCGCCTTGATCGCTGCGGCAAGGTCGTCATACGTGAGCCCCGCCGCCGCCAACCGCGCCGGATCGGCAATCACCTCAATCTCTCGGACATCCGTCCCCTGAATGTCCACGCGCCCCACACCGGGCACGCGCGAGAGCACCGGCTTGATCTGATACCGCGCAATGTCATACAACGTCGCGGGGTCGCCCCCTTCGAGATTGTACGACACAATCGGAAAGAGCGACGGCGCCAACCGCTCAACCTGAATATCGAGACCGGGAGGGAGCTCACCCCGAATCTCCTCGACGCGCGTCCGAACCAACTGCAACGCATACGGCATATCCGTATGCTCATTGAAGGTGATCGACACCTCGCTCGACCCGCGAATCGAGCGCGAATTCACGCGCTCCACCCCCGGCACAATGCTTACCGCCTCTTCAATCGGGCGGGTCATGGCGAACACCACCTGACGCGCGCCGAGCGACGAGCCCTCGGCCACAATCGTAATGCGCGGGAAGGTCAGCTCTGGGTAGATCGCCGACGGCAACTGCATCGCCGACCAGATTCCCGCTGCACTCAGCAACGCGACCGCGAGATAGATAAAGCGGCGCTGCCCCGAGAGAAAATCGAAGAGCGAACCGCCGCGCTCGTCGCTACGCGGGCCGCTCACGGAGCCTTTGCCTCCCGCTTGCCCACAACCTTTGCGCTGTCGTCCATGCCGTACGCGCCAATCGTGACGACCTTCTCACCCGCTTTGAGCCCCTCACGCACCCAGATCCCGCGGTCGCTGCGCGCGCCAACCTTCACGTCGCGCGCATGGGCGATCCCCTCGTCGTCCACCACAAACACCCGGAACCCCTCACCCGTCGGAACGAGCGCGGCAATCGGCACGACCACCGCCGCGGCATGCTCCGCCACAGCCACACGGGCAAACACCGTTTCACCGAACCGTAGCGGACGCGACATGTGGTCCACCGTCACACGTACCGACACTCCGCGGCTCGCGGTATCGACCGCCATCGCAACATCGGCGACGGTGCCGCGCGCCACCGGCGTCCCATCTGCCGCAGCGCCTGCGAAGAGCGTCACCGATTGCCCACGCTGCACACTCGCGGCCGCCACCGGGTCGAGCCCAACGACCACATCCAGCACCGATGGATCCGACACCTCCACAAGCGACTGCCCAGCATCGGCGCTCGCGCCGAGCACCGCCGAGAGGCGCGTCACCACGCCAGCGATCGGGGAGCGGAGCGTCGCCAAATCGCGCGCGCGTCGAGCCGTCACGGCGTTCGACGTCGCCGCGGCCAACTCCGCCGCCGCTGACTCCGCATCTTTCCGCGCCCCAACGCCCGCATCGGCGAGCCGCTTTGCTCGGTCCGCCGCGCGCTCCGCTGTCAGCAACGCCGCCTCAGCGCTCGCCGCCGCCGATTCGAATGGTGCCCGCTCAAACTCGATCAACGGATCGCCGATTTTCACTAGGGCGCCCATCGTCACAAAGACTCGCGCCACGCGCGTTGGCGACGGCGCCGCCAGCGAGGCAACACGCCCCACCCGCGCCGTCACCGACCCGACGGCCTCTGCCACCTCAGAAAACTTCTCCGCCGTCGCCGGCGCGACCTCAGCGGTCACCTCGGCTTGGGCCTTCTCCTTCTCCGCCTCCTTCTTTTCGCACCCCGTCACCGCAAGCAGGAGCGGAAGCAGGAGCATAAGCAGGAGCGGGAGCGGGAAAGCGCGCATGGTCGCGAAGTTCGAAAGTCGTGTCATGGGATCGTGTCATTCACGGTGAGCGTGGCGAACTGGAGTAATGCGACCGCCGTCCGGGCCGCGGCCAGATCGTTCACGTACTGCGTCATCGCGGCGCGCGCACTCCGCTGGGCTTCAAGCACCGAGGGGAGCGCCGCCGCACCTTCGCGGAAGGCTACGAGCGAGAGCGCTGCAACACGTTCTGCGGCACTCAACAATTGGGCACTGCGATTGAGGCGCGACCGGGCCGCGGTGGCCTCGCGCAACGCCTTGGATGCCTGCTGTGAGGCCCCAATCCGTGCGAGCAAGACCGCAGCTGCCGACCGGTCTCGGGCCGCCTGCGCTTGCGCCACGGCCCCAGCGTTCTTGTTGAGCACGGGGAACGGGAATGAGAAGCCGATTGTAGGCAGCGCCTGATTCTCTGTCCCCCCGGGATCTCGGCTCTCAAAACCCAAGGAAAGCGACGGCGCAGGCCACAGTAGCCCACGCGCGAGCGCCAACGCCCGTTCAGCGGCCACCAAATCCTCCTCCGCTGCCGCAACAGCCAACAACGTCGCGCCCTCCTTCGCAGCGCGCGCCGTGCCCGCCTCCAACGTGTCCGTCAGGATCACGCGGGCGCTGTCGGCCGCCATCCCAATCGCCGCTTGGAGCGTCAGCAGCGTAGTCTGCGCGTCCAGCTGATCGCGCTCGGCGTCGTTTGCGAGCTGCCCGGCGTTGACGATCGCGAGCTGCACATCGAGTTCCGACCCATCGCCCGCGTCGCGCCGGAGCTTGGCCAGCGTGAGCACGCTATCGGCATCGCGCGAGGTCAGCGCCGAGAGGCGGGCACGCTTGGCCGCTGCCAGTGCCTCGGTGTAGCCAGCATCCACGTCGAACGCCGCTGCTGCGCGCTCGAGTTTCAACCGGATCTGTGCGGCCGCATACCCCGCCTCGGCGCCCCCGACTCGGTCGCGCCGGAGCCACGGATAGTCCAGCGGCAGGTCAACCGCGTAGTGTGACTGTGGTGTTGAGCGACTGTAGCTCAACCCGAGGGTCGGATTCTCAAACTGGCGGGCGGTGAGCAGCGCCCCCTTGGCCATCGCTGAATCGGCACGGGCCATGCCCATGCGCCCCCCTCGGGTGAGCGCGGCGCTCCACGCCTCCGCCCGGGACAGCGGCTGTTGGGCCGATGCCACGCCTGTAACGAGTACGGCGAGGCCTACAGTACGGACAATCGATCGCATAACGAGTGACAATTCCTACAGGGGATGTCAGGGGGATGACAAAAGGCGTCTTTTTGCAAACCTCACCGCCCTGCGTCGCCGTGTATGCTTCTTTATAGATGGGTCAGCGCATGGCCCCGGTTGCCCTACTCGAAGGCTGGAGCCCACATGAGACTCGTCCCTGATCGCATCAATGGCACGTGGATTAAGACGCTGGCTGACGAGGATCTCATTGACGTCGAGGAACGCCTGTACGGACGCTTTCTGATTCTCGATAACAAGGAAAAAAAGCTCCGCGGTGGGCGCTATCTGATGTTCCGTGGTCCCGCTGAACTGCTGACCGCTTGGGATCGGTGGTGCCGCGTACGCAATGCACTCCAGTTCCGGTCGCTCGTCGCGCGCCGCAAGGTCACCGACGTTGCGACTCTTGAAATGTAAGGCGTACGCCGCCGTCACGAGAGGCTGTCCACAGTGGTAGCGTGAAACACCAACGAGGGGCCTCCAGCACGCATGCGCTGGAGGCCCCTCGCTTTCTCATGACCCGGCCGGGTCTCGAACCCGGGACCTACGGATTAAAAGTCCGTTGCTCTACCAACTGAGCTACCGGGTCCAACAGCTTGTAAGATAAAACGTTAGCAGACACTTTGCATAGTTGCTCCCAATGCACCCGTAGGGAGAAACGCAGGGGCCACACCAATGCCCGGCGTCGGCTATTTCAGGGCCGTCACGGGAATGCGATAGATTCCGCCCGTGTTCGTGGCCGCCACCAGAAATCCGTTGCTGATCACGAGGTCAAAGACGGTTTTGTCCGTGAGGCCGGTGTTCAGTTCGGCCCAGCTGTCACCGTTGTCTTTCGAGTAGAACACCCCGCCGCCAAAGGCGCCGGCGACGATGAACAGCGCGTTGCTCGCGAAGCCGCGGTACGACGACGGGGGCAAACCGCCGGCGAGTGGGGTCCAGCTCGTGCCGCCATTGGTGGAGCGGAATACGCTCGTGCCGATCTCGCCGCCGAGGAAGAGCGTGGTGCCCTTCGCTTCGATCGCGCGAAAGGTCGTGGCACTCAGTCCGGCGTTGCTCGCGACCCACGTGGCCCCGCCATCGGTGCTCTTCAGCACGCCGCTTCCGAGCGTGCCCACATACACCACGTCGCCAAGCGCGGCGATGCAGCGCACATCCACGCCCACGAGTCCCGCCGGCGCCCAACTGTCCCCCTGATTGTCGGAGCGGAACACGCCACCTGGGCCAACCACGTACAACCGCGTGCCCGCCTTCACTATGCCGCTGGTGCGCAACTCTGTCATCCCGCTACTGCGGGCGGTCCAGGTGGCACCTTCATCGCTGCTGCGGAAGACGCCCTGGCTGGTTGCGGTATAGAGATACATCGCGTCGTCGGCGAACCCGCGCGTCGGACCCACCGCGTCGTTACCTGTGTTGTACGGACGAAACGACGCGCCCGCGTCGTCGGAGCGGTACACCCCCGTGGCGCCTCCAGCGTACGTGACGGTACCGCGACTCCACGCCGATTGCATGTTGAGCGACGCGGTCCCGCCGCTGACGGTCCACGCGTCGGCTGTCGGCGTCGGTGTTGGTGGCGTGTTCCCCGTCGTGGTAGTGCTGGTCGGCGCCGGGTTGCTGCAGGCGGCGCCCCAGAGACCAGCGGTCATGGCGCAGCACGCCAGCAGCGGGCGCGTGGCCCGTCGGACCGTACGCCCTGGCGCGGGAACCGATGATCTGGACATGGGCAGGGCTCCCAGAGGGGAAGGAGACGGTGAACAGGAAGTGCTCGTGACTACTTCGGTGTTTTCCCCTTCAGCTTCGCCTGCACCTCCACCCCCCAGTTCACAATGTGCACGAGAGGGTCCACTTTGACGTCGCCGTTCTCGGTCGCCTTCCTGAAGAGCACAAACCGTTGGTCACCCGGTGCGACATCGTAATAGAGAACATTTGGTGGAGCGCCAGCAAACCCGCTCGTATTGAACAGCGTGACTTGCGCACCCACGGTGAATGTCACGCCCGGCACCACGGCCACGGCCACGAGCGCCTTCGCCCCATTCTCATAGAACAGTTCTCGGCCAGTATGTGACCAGTGTGGCGAGCCGCCGCCGGCCTGCACCTCAACACCCCAGTTCACAATCTGCACCAGTGGGTCCAAAGTCAATGTCACCCCCGGCACCGCGGCCGCGGCCGTTCCAGCGGTGCGTCCGATGGGTCCCCGCCGGCGCCGGTCAAAATTGGACAATGAGCATACCAATCGCGTTTCATCATGCCGCGCGTGCAGAGTTCATCGACGTAAGCGTCTGGGTTTACCCCAAAAAACATTCCTCGTGGTTCAGCGCGGAATCGGGATGAAATTGAGGTCTGTCACGCCGCGGAACGGACTGCCAGACGCACGCGGCAACGGTTGTGAGCCAACGAGCCCGTAGACGAGCCCCCCACCGGTGGCGGTACGGAAGTCGCGAATCTCGCACTGGTAATACGCCGCTTCCGCTCTCCTGGAGGGGATCACGTTAACTTCAACGCTGACATCGCCGCGGTAAGCACGGTCGCGCACCACCAAGCTGGTAGAAGCGGTTTGCAGGATGCCGCCGGTGGCTGCCGTGGAAACCGCGCACTGCACACTGAAGGACACGATTTCAGGCGGCAGGTTAGAGACATCCACCGGAACGATAAACGTAAAGTCTGCTGCCATCGCGGGAAGCGTTGCGAAGGCAAGGATGGCCGAAGCCAGTGCAACACGAATGGAATTCATCATGTCAATCTCCAAGGTTTCATGTTGGTCGAACAGCATGTCATGGAAGCGTACCGGCGGCGCGCAGCTGAAGCGGCACGGTGCGAACGGTGACCGGCGCGAATGCCGGGTAGAGTTGCGCCAGCGAGGCGCCGCTGCCCCGAAACTGCAGCGCGACGGTGGTGACGCGCATTGGCGCGAATGCCGGGTAAAGTTGCGCAAGCGAGGCCCCGCTCCCCTGAAACTGCAACATGACCGTGCGTATCGGCCCGCCCGAGGTACTACTCGGCGTGCCGGCTGACAGCTTGCCGAGTGCGTCTGCGCTCGCAAGGTCCGCCGTGGTGTTGCATTTCTGGATATCGATCAGGGATTTGGCACCATACGCATAACTTTGAATGCGGCCCACCATGCGCGCAAGTTCCGCACAAGCCGACACCGCCGGCTGGACCTCGGCGCCGGATGCGGTGCAACGATTGTCGGCGCATTGCCACATAATGCCGCCCGCGGAGAAAGGGCCCAGAACTTTTGCGCCGGTAACGATCTGTGCGACGTAGGGCACAGCGGCGATCGCCGTCTTTGCCGGCTGTTGCGCCACGGCAGCATCCGCACCCCACAGCAGGCACACTACCATCGGCAACATTGCAGTGAAAATCGTGGTCCGGCTCATTTTCCCTCCAATCAGTTCGCTACACAACGGATCTTCGCGTTGACTCCTCGAGGCTACTAGCGGTGAACGCATTGTGCAAGTCAATGAGTCCATGGGGTCGAGCCGACCCCCCGAGCGCCCTACAGCCCGAGCTCGAGCTCCGTCTCAAGCACCGACCGACAAAATGACACCCGGTGGTGCGCCGTGAGCCCATGCGCGCGCAACGCCGCGATATGCACCGGCGTCCCGTAGCCAGCATTATTCCGCCAGGCATACGCCGGATATCGCGCATCCAACCGCTGCATCAACCGGTCGCGCACCACCTTCGCCACGATACTCGCGCACGCAATGGCGTAGCACTTGTTGTCGCCCTTCACGACCGCGGTGTGCTCCACGCCAAGCGTTTTGATCGGCTTCCCGTCCACAAGCACCGCATCAGGTGTAATCGCGAGACGCCGCAACGCTCGGCGCATCGCCAGCGACGTGGCCTGATAGATGTTGCGCTCCCCGATCTCGCGCACACTGGCGGCGCCCAGCGCCACAGACTCCGCGCGCTCAAAGATCAGGCGGGCAAGTCGCTCACGCTCCGCAGGGGAAAGCAGCTTGGAGTCGGCCACACCAGCAATGGCGCGGGCAGCAGCGGGCATGATGACCGCGCATGCGACAACGGGGCCCGCAAGCGGGCCCCGTCCGACTTCATCTACTCCGGCGATGTACTGCGCACCGTTGGCGCGCAGATCCCGCTCGATAGCGCTCCAGCGGGCCACTCTCGCGGCCCAGCCGGCTTACGCCTCGGTGGCCGTCCCAGTCGCCGGGACCGCCACGCGAACCTTACGCTCCTTGATACGCGCCGACTTGCCGGTCACGTTGCGGAGGTAGAAGAGCTTGGCACGACGCACGCGACCGCGGCGCACGACGTTGATGCTCTCGATCATCGGCGAGTGGTCGGGGAAGATACGCTCCACGCCCACACCGTTCGAGATCTTGCGCACCGTGAAGGTGCACGACACACCGGCGCCGCGACGGGCAATGCAGACGCCCTCGAAGGCCTGAATACGCTCTTTTTCGCCTTCCTTGACTCGGACGTTCACGCGGAGCGTGTCGCCGGAACGGAAGGGCGGGATCACCTTCATCCACTCTTTCTGGGTCTCGATAAACTCGTGCATAGACAGCTCCGGGCCAGGGCAAAAGACCCAGTTCAGGGTTCTTGGGTTGAGCCTTCAAAGCTATTCAAGACCAGCCACTTACGCTAGTCCTCCTCCCCCTTTTCCCGAACCCGGGTCAATCGGCGCCCTTCGGCCTCCCGCCACTTGTCGATTTCGGCGTGATTCCCCGAGAGCAGGACGTCCGGAACCCCGTAGCCGCGGTACTCTGGCGGCCGAGTATAACTGGGGGCCGAGATGCCCCGGTCATAGAACGAATCGGTGCGGGCACTCTCTAAGTCGCTCATGGCCCCTGGCAGCAGCCGCACGGTGGCGTCGATAATCGCTAAGGCCGCCGGCTCCCCGCCGGAGAGGACGAAATCGCCAAGCGAGAGCTCCTCGGTGGCCAGATAGTCCGCCACCCGCTGGTCCACGTCTTTGTAGTGGCCGCAGAGGAGGGTGAACTCGTTCAGCCCGCTCAGGCGTACCGCGTCGGCATGACCAAAGGGCTTCCCGCGCGGCGACAGCAGAATGACCGGCCCCGCAGCTGCCCCCGGCCCCAACGCCTCCACGGCCTCAAAGAAGGGCTGCGGCTTCATCACCATCCCAGGGCCGCCGCCGTAGGGGGTGTCGTCGACGCTGCGATGCTTGTCGTGCGTGTGGTCGCGCAGGTCCACCAAGTGGTATTGCACGGATCCCGCCGCCTTGGCGCGCGCCGGAATTGAGAGCGAGAGTGGCCCCTCAAAGAACTGCGGGAAAATGCTGACGACGTTAATGCGAAGCACGGGCCTGGGGTGCGGGTGTTCTTGAAGTTAGCGCGGCGGCTCGGTCGAACACCGCAAGCGTCTGCCGGGCGGTCTGCTCCCACGTGGTGAACTGCGCCGCGTGCGCCAACGAGGCCGCCCGCATGGCCCGCTGCTGCGCGGGGTTGGCGAGCACCGCAAGAATCGCCGTCGCCATGGCGTCGCTGTTGTCGGGCTCTACGTACACCGCCGCATCGCCCCCCACCTCAGGCAGCGAGGCGGCACTCGTGCTCACCACTGGCGCCCCCACCCGCATCGCCTCGATCACCGGAAGGCCAAACCCTTCATAGCGCGACGGAAAGACAAAAATCTCCGCGTTCCGATACAGCCGCCACAGGTCGTCGTCGGACACAAATCCCACCGACTGCTCCCACGGCTGCAGCGCGTCTTGCGCGCTCCCGCTGCGGCGCGGCCCCGCGAGCACCAGCGTGACATCGGGATGCCGCGCCCGCACCGTGCGCATTGCCCGCTGCAGCATCGGAAAGTTCTTGCGTCGGTCCGCAGCGCCAACGGTGAGCAAGAACTTTCCGCGCACACCCAGACGCTCCAGCGCGGCGGCATCACCCGCCGCATCCGGCGGCACGCCGAAGTCGCCACCGTCGAGCACGACGGTCATCCGATCGTACGCGATGCCGAGAAACCGGTGCGCTTCACGAGCGCTGAACTCCGAGATCGTGATCACGTGCGTGGCCAAGCGCGCCACCTCTCGGTAGCGCACCCTCGCCCGCAGGTTCTTGAACCAGCGGCTCCAGCGGGGATCGGGGAGCGCGAGCGGCGCAACATCCTGCACGGTGACCACCATGGCCCCAGCGCGCGCCTTGGTGATGATCGCGTTCCACGGATACCAAAACACATCGGCCGTCGTCCCCGGCAGCTCCCGCAGCAACTTCACCACGGCACGCCCACGCAACGCCGCGTCCGCATCCACACGTTCGCGCAGCACCTGTGCATCGGCGCCATTCTTGGCGAACAGAATAATGCGCAGCTCGGGCCGCTTGGCCGCGAGCAGCGGGAGCACGACACTCACATACCGACCAATCCCCCGGACGTCCCGCACCCAGCGGGAGCTCTCCACCGCAAGCACGCGCATCGGCATCGCGCTCACCCGTTTGTCACCGCATCGCGGAACGTCTCGAGCGTGATCCGCGCGGTCTCGGCCCAGGTAAACTGGGTCGCTCGTGCGCGGCCGCGTGCGGAAAGGTCCGCGCGCCAGCTCACGTCGGTCGCGCATCGCTCAATGGCCGCCGCCAGCGCGCGACCATCCTGCGCACCGACATACATCACCGCGTCCCCTCCGACCTCTGGGAGCGATGCCGCGCGCGCGCAGATCGCTGGTGTGCCCGCAACCATGGCCTCGAGCAGCGGCAACCCAAAGCCCTCATACGTCGACGGCATCACGAGCGCGGCGGCCTCCGCATACAACGTTGCAAGCTCCTGTTCGGTCACAAAACCGAGCTCACGCACGCCATCGGAATTGATCAGCGCCCGTTTGCGCGGCCCAACACAC
>Ga0214919_10012190_pt1 | contig 10601 bp, 9 predicted proteins | sample LL1503_MetaG_FD_177994 | JGI IMG/M metagenome (GOLD analysis project Ga0214919, IMG submission 177994) | Freshwater microbial communities from Lake Lanier, Atlanta, Georgia, United States - LL-1503 | ecosystem: Environmental > Aquatic > Freshwater > Lake | place: USA: Georgia | collected 2015-03-15 | reverse complement strand
CGGGCAAGCTCAATTCTGGCGTTGGGTCTGGACATTTATCTGGCGCGCTGTGCGTGCGGCCTCGCGCTGACCGACTTGACATCGCTCATCTCCGTCGCCGGGTGATTGCGGGACGATGACAGCAGGAGGTCTGGCCCCATGCTGCAAGCCGATTCGCCCGCTGTCAGCGCTCATGCTGCCCATGCCGAAATGGTCGCGCAGCTGCGCCGCAACACCGGGGCAAGCGAGTTGATCGAGACCCATTTGTCCTCGCTGCTGATCGCGGGCGAACAGGTCTACAAGCTCAAGAAGCCGCTGCGTTTTGGCTTCGTCGACTTCTCGACCCTGGCCGCGCGCCACGCCGCCTGCGAGCAAGAGCTGCGCTTGAACCGCCGCACCGCAGCGGCTTGGTACCTGGGGCTGGTGGCTGTGCGCCAAGGCGCTCGCGGCGCTTGTTTCGCCGCACCCGATGACGAGGCCGCTGGACCGCTGCTTGATTGGGCGGTGCAGCTGCGGCGCTTCGATGACCGTCAGCGCCTGGACCGGGTGGCGCAGGCTGGTCTGTTGACGGCGGCGATGGTCGACCGGCTGGCTGAGACCGTCGCGCGATTCCACCACGGCTTGCTGCCTGCGCCGCCGGACCAGGACGGCGACCAGAACATCCAGCGCTGGGCGCGAGACAACCTGGCCGAACTCGCCGAGCTGGTCGAAGGCTCGGTCGCCGCCGAGGTGGCGGCGCTGCAGCGTTGGACCGAATTGCGCGCTGCCGAGCTGTCCGCGCTGATGCAAGCGCGCCGGCGCAGCGGCTGCGTTCGCGAGGTCCACGGCGATCTGCATTTGGGCAACATTTTCTGGGCCGATGGCGAGCCGGTGCTGTTTGATGCGTTGGAGTTCAACCAAGCGCTGCGCCAGACTGACACCATCGGCGACCTCGCTTTCACCTTCATGGACTTGCAAGCCCATGGCCTGCCGCGGCTGGCCTGGCGTTTCATCGGCGCGGCGCTGGAGGCTTGCGGCGACCAGGCCGCGCTGCCGCTGCTGGCCTGGTGGGCGGTGTACCGCGCCGCCGTGCGGGCCAAGGTGGTGCTGCTGGGCGCCGCGGCCTTGGGCGATGCCGCAGCGCAGCAAGCGGCGCGGGCCGCCTCAAGGCGATACCTCGATGTCGCGCTGCGCTTGGCAGGTCTGGTCGGCGCGCAGGCCAGGCTGCGGTTGGTGCTGATGTTCGGCTTGTCGGGCGCCGGCAAGAGCCGGGTGGCCGGCTTGCTGGTCGAGCGTCTGGCCGCGGAAGTGCTTGCTTGGGGCGGCGCGCTGCGGCTGCGGTCGGACGTCGAGCGCAAGCGGCTGTTCGCGCTGCCGCCAAGGGCCCGAGCCGCGCCGGGGCTTTACAGCCAGGCGTCCAATCGCCGCACTTACGACCGACTGCAGCAGCTGGCCGAGGTGGTGCTTGAAGCCGGGGTGTCGGTCGTGGTCGACGCTGCCAGCCTGCAGCGCAGCGAGCGCGACGCGATGCGCGCGCTCGCTGCGCGCCACCAGGCCTGCTTCACGCTCCTGGTCTGCGACGCGCCGATGTCGGTGCTGCAGGCCAGGGTCGAGCAGCGGCTGCGCATAGGCGCTGATGCGTCGGACGCCACCCTCGAGGTGCTGGCCTGGCAGCAGCGCATCGCCGAATGGCCGGCTAGCGACGAAGCGGCAGACTGTGTTCGACTTGACACCGATGTGCCCGAATCCGAGCTGGCCGCGCGGGTCCAGGCCTTGGGCTTGGATGCCGGATCTTGATTTAAAAAGTCAAGGTTGGCGTGGCCACAGCGCCCACAAGCGCAGCGGCTGTTTCATGCGGCCGGCTTGCTGCTCGGCGGCCTCGCCGCCGCCCCAGAAGTAGTCGACCCGCACCGCGCCGGTGATCGCGCTGCCGGTGTCCTGGGCCATCACCAGCCGGCGCAGCGGCGTGGCCGACAGCGGCTCGGTGGTGTCTAGCCACAGCGGTGTGCCGTAAGGCACGGCCTGCGGGTCGACCGCGACCGAGCGTCCAGCACTCAGCGCCACGCCTTGGGCGCCGCGCGGGCCGGTCGGCACGGGCAGCGGCGCTGACGCGGCGCTTGCATCGGGCAGTGCTTCCTCGCGGAAGAACACCACCCGCGGGTTGCTCCACAGCATCTGCTGCAGCCGCTGCGCGCTGGCGCGCTGACCCCAGTCACGAATCGCCGGCCAGTTCGCGCCGTCGGCGCGCAGTTCGCCCTGGTCGATCAGCCAGCGGCCGACCGAGCCATAGGCTTGGTCGTTGTGGCCAGCGAACGCCAGCCGGACCTGTCGCTCACGGCCGTCGGGCTCTGTCAGTCTGAGCCGCCCCGAGCCCTGAATTTGCAGCACCAGCAGGTCGAGCTCGGTCGCGACATAGGCAATCTCCTGGCCGCGCAGGCTGGCGCTGGCCTCGCCGGCCAATTCCTGACGGGTCCAGTAAGGCCGGCGTTTGGCCAGGTCTGGTGGTGGACGGTGAATCGCGACCGTGAAACCCGGCCGCGGCAGCCGGCTGGCCAGCAACAGCGGCTCGAAGTAGCCTGTGGCCAGGCCACGGGTCTCGCCTTCCATCGATTCGACCCGATAAGGCTGCAACTCGCGTTGCAGGAAATCGCGCGCAAAGCTGTCGTCGGGGGGCGAAAAAGCCGCTGCGCGGGCACACACCGAAGCCCAGCCCGGCGCCGGTTTGGCGCAGCCTGCGCGCAGCGCCGGCCACAACTCGGCGCTGCGGTCGGCTTGCCAGTCCGGCAGGGACGACCAGTCCACGGGCACCCAGCGGGCGCGGCCTCTAAGCAGCGGCGCGGCCATGGTCTGGGTGCCGGGCGCCGCCACGGCCACTGCAGGCGCAGAGGGCTGGGGTGTCGACGGCGTAGGCTGCAGGGTCGCGGGTGCGGGCAAGCGCTCGGGTGGGGCCGTCGCGCAGGCGCTCAGCAAGGCCAGCAACGCGGCCAGCAAGGCTGGTGATAATCGCGGCATGTGGCTGATTTTGCTGGAAGCGCTGGGCGCAATGCTGTTGTTGATCCTGATCGTCTGGTGGACGATGTTCTCGGGCCGTCAGCGCGGCGAGCGATCGAGCGACGACGAGCCTCGGCGCTGACGATGTTCAGTGCCGGGTAGCCGGTGCCGCCAGACCCTGTGCCAGCAGGATCTCTTGGGCGCGATCGCTGGTGCCGCGTGCCACCCTGCCGGTGATTGCCAGCGCCGCACCGTCGGCCAACATGGCCTCGAAGGCCTGGCGAACCTGCTCGGCACTGACCGCACGCATGCGCGCCAGCCCCTGCTCGCGCGATCGCAGCCGCCCCAACACCAGCAGGTCGAGCGCAGCTTCTTCCAAGCGCCTGCCGGGTTTTTCCAGGCCACGCAGCCGGCGCACCAGGATCTGGTTGCGGGCCCGCTCCAGGTCCACCGGCGCGATCGACTGGGCTTGGGCCCGCAGCAGGCCGGCCATCGCCGTCAGGCACTCGTCGAGCTGCGCCGGCGAGGTCGAGGCCTCGACCACGAACTGGCCGCAACTGTCGATCACGTCGGCCGAGCAGGCGGCGTAATAGACCAGGCCGCGCTGTTCGCGCAGCTGGTCCATCAGCGGCGAACTCATGCCTTCACCCAGCAAGGCGGCGGCCACTGCGCCGGTCGGGTCATCGGCTTGCAGCGGGGGGATCGAAAAACCCAGCACGCAGTGGGTCTGGCTGCTGCCGGCCTGGGCCTTGGTCTTCAAGCCGCCGAGCCAGGTCGGCGCGGCGATCAGGTTGGGCTGGCCGCGCGGCATCGCGCCGAAACAAGCCTCGGCATCGCGGACGATCACCTCATGGTCGACCGCCCCGGCTGCCGCCACCACCACGTTGGCGCCGGTGTACAGGCGCTGCAGATGGGCCACCAGGTCGGCGCGGGCAAAGCGCTCGATGTTGCGGCGCACGCCGATCACCGGCTGGGCCAGCGGGTGCAGGCCGAAACAGGCGCGGTCGAACAGCTTGTAGGCGCTGGCCATCGGGTCGTCTTCGTCCTCGGTGAACTCGTGCAGCAGCACCTCGCGCTCGCGCTCGAATTCAGCCTCGGGAAAGGTGGCGTGCTGCACCAGGTCGCCCAGCATGCGCACGAACAGCCCCGCATCGGCGGCCAGACCACGCATGTGGAAGGCGGTGTGGTCCTTGTCGGTGTGGGCGTTGACCTCGGCGCCCAGGCGCTCGGCATCGAGGTTCAGTCGCTTTGCGTCTCGCTGCGCCGTGCCTTTGAACACCATGTGCTCGATCACATGGCCGATGCCGTTCAAGGCTTGGCGCTCGTGGCCGCTACCGCTGCGCACGAACACGCTGACGCTGGCGGTCTGCAGCTGTGGCATCGCGATCGTGACGACGCGAACGCCGTTGGCCAGCGTCGTGCAACAAGTGTCTGGCGCGGCCCCGGGTTCGGCCATCAGTGCAGCGCGGCGCTGTCGACCAGCGCGAACTCGGCCACGGGCGACTCGAACCACTGCGCATCCTCGGTGACGCAGAGCAAATTGCCACGCATCGAGCCCTGTGACGTTGAGATCTGGGCCCAGCTGGTGTACTCAAACTGCTCGCCTGGCTGCAGCATCGGTTGGTGGCCGACCAGCCCCAGGCCTCGCACCTGCTGCACCCCACCGCGGCTGTCGCTGATATGCCAGTGGCGGCCGATCAGCTGCGCTGCTACGTCGCCGGTGTTGCGTATCGTCACGGTGTAGGCGAACCCGTGGAGTTGTTGCGCCGCGTCGGTGTGCTCGGGCAGCGGGCGAACCGCGACTGTGGTGGTCAATCTTGCTTGTGCCATGCCGCATTCTAGGAAGACTGCCAGAATCCCTGCTTCCGCAGGCCATTGCCGCGATTGGCGTCCATGAGCAAAACCTTCCGCATCGCCCCCAGCATCCTGTCGGCCGATTTCGCCCAGCTCGGCCAAGAGCTGCGCGATGTCATCGCCGCTGGCGCCGACTGGATCCATTTCGACGTGATGGACAACCACTACGTGCCCAACCTGAGCTTTGGGCCTATGGTTTGCCAATCGTTGCGCCCGCATGCGGTCAGGGCCGACGGCAGCCCGGTGCCGATCGACGTCCACCTGATGGTGCAACCGGTGGACGCGCTGGCGCTGGCTTTCGCACAGGCCGGCGCCAACCTGATCAGCTTTCACCCCGACGCCAGCGCCCATGTCGACCGCACGCTGCAGCTGATCAGGTCCGCGGGCTGCCAGGCCGGCCTGGTGTTCAACCCGGCCGAGTCGGTCGACGTGCTGGAATGGGTGATCGACAAGGTCGACCTGGTGCTGGTGATGAGCGTGAACCCGGGCTTTGGCGGGCAGAGCTTCATCCCCGGCGCGCTGCGCAAGGTCGAGAAACTGCGACGCATCATCGATGCCCATCAGCGCGAGACCGGCCGCGACATCCGGCTCGAGGTTGACGGCGGCATCAAGACCGACAACATCCGTGCGGTGGCCGACGCTGGCGCCGACACCTTTGTTGCCGGCAGCGCGATCTTCGGCCAGCCCGACTACCGGACGGTGATCGACGCGATGCGCGCCGAGCTGTCTTCCCCCCAGGTCCCCAAGGAAACAAGATGAAAAATTGGTTCACAGCTGCGGTGATGGTCCTGGGCCTGGCCGGCCCAGCGCTGGCCGACGACGCGCTCAAGGCCAGCCTGGCTGGCGCCCAGCGAGCGCCCGCCAACGCCGCTCGCGATGCTTGGCGCCACCCCTACGAGACCTTGAGCTTCTTCGGCATCCGTCCCGATATGACGGTGGTCGAGCTCAGCCCCGGCGGCGGTTGGTACACCGAGGTGCTGGCGCCTTATCTGCGCGATCGCGGTCGGTTGATCCTGGCCGGCGCCGACCCCGAGTCGATCGAGGCCTACTCTCGGCTCAGCGCTGAGCGGCTCAAGGCCAAGCTGCAGGCCCAGCCTGCGGTCTACGACAAGGCGCAGATGACGGTCTTCGCGCCGCCGGCCAAGCTGCAGTACGCTGCGCCCGGTAGCGCTGATCTGGTGCTGACCTTTCGCAACGTCCACAACTGGGTGGCGCACGGCGACGCGGCGGTGCTGGCGGTGTTCAAGAGTGCCCATGACAGCCTGAAGTCCGGTGGTGTTTTCGGTGTCGTCGACCACCGGCTGCCTGCCGACCGGGTGCAGGACGCCAAGGCCAGCAGCGGCTATGTCCACGTGGCCTATGTGGCCCGACTGGCCGAGGCGGCGGGCTTCAAGCTCGCTGCGGCCTCCGAAGTCAACGCCAACCCGCGCGACCGCGCCGACCACCCTGGCGGAGTCTGGGCCTTGCCGCCGAGCTATGCGAACAAGGACATTGACCGCGCGCGCTTTGAAGCGGTTGGCGAGAGCGACCGCTTCACGCTGCGCTTCGTCAAACCCTGAATTCGGCGCTGCGGCACGGCCGGGGGTTGGCCGCGCGCTTCACAAAGTCCGTCACCGGGCAGACCAACGGACAAACCGCAGGAGACTTCCATGGCCATCTATGAACTTCGCACCTACACCGTCATCGTCGGCAAGATGAGCGAGGTGGTCGGTCACTACAAGACCGAAGGCTGGGCCGCGCTGGCCAAGCATCCGCAAAAGCTGGTTGGCTATTTCACTGGCGACATCGGTGCGATGAACCAGCTGGTTCACCTGTGGAAATTCGACGACGACGCCGACCGTCGGGCCTTTTGGGCCGGCGTGTTTGGTGACGCCGAGTTCATGGCCTTCGCTGCCAAGCTGCGTCCGCTGCTGCTGTCGCAGGAAAACAAGCTGATGCTCAACGCACCCTGGGGCCCCCAGCCCTGAGGGCTTGAGCCCCGAGGCGATTCGCTGCCGGCGGGCTCAGTCGTCCGCACCCATCGTCACGACGATCTTGCCGGTGACGCTGCGGTCGGCCATCGCTTCCAGCGCTTCCTGGGCCTGGGCTAGGGCGAAGCGCGCGCCGATCATCGGCTTGAAGACGCCGGCTGCGGCCAGGCGCTGCACAGCCGCTGCGTGCTCGCGGCCGCGCTCTGGCCAGCGCCGGCCATATTCACCGGCACGCACACCGACCACGCTGTAGCCTTTGATCAACGGCCGGTTGGCGTCCACCGTCGGGATCCGGCCGCTGGCAAAGCCCATCACCAGCAGCCGGCCACCGAAGGCAATGCAACGCTGCGACTCGTCGAACAGGTCGCCGCCCACCGGGTCAGCGATCACATCGGCGCCGCGGCCATCGGTGGCGGCCAGCACCGCCTCCCTGAACCCTCGCGCCGGCAGCACCGTCACGCCGGCGTCCGGGCCCCAGCCCATCAGTGCCTGCAGCCGCTCGGGCTGGCTGGCGGTGGCGATCACCCGTGCGCCCAGATGCAGCCCGAGTTGCACGCAGGCCTGGCCGACGCCGCCGCGCGCGCCGTGCACCAGCAGGGTTTCGCCGCGCTGCAGTTGACCGATGCGGGCCAGCGCGACCCAGGCGGTCAGCCCGGTGACGTTGACGCTGGCCGCAGCCTCCATCGACAAACCCTCAGGGATGGGCCGCAGCGCGCTGCCTGGCATCACCACCTGCTGCGCCAGCATGCCGTGCTTGGCGCCCAGCCCGACCCGCTGGCCGACCTGCCAGCCGCTGGCGGGACCGGCCTCGACGACGACGCCGGCGCCTTCCATGCCCGAGACAAAAGGGATCGGTGGCCTGAATTGGTAGAGCCCGCGTGTCATCAACAGGTCGGGAAAGTTCAGGCTGGTCGCGTGCATCGTCACGCGGACATCGGCAGGGCCCATCGCGGGCAGCTGCCAGCGCCGCAGCGCCAGCCCCGACATGTCGTCGCTGAGGCGCTCGCAGACCAGGGCCAAGGTGTCTGAAGGATGGTTCATGGGATACGTGAAATGGGGTGGAAGATGAGGGCTAGACCAGGTCGGCATGCGCTTGCGCAGGCCGATGCTAGCCGCGCGGAGTACAGTGCGCGGCCTGCCATGCCAGATACCCTACCCATCGCTGCGGTTCCAATCCGCGCCGCGGCCAAGCCGCAGCCCCATCCCCTGCCCAACCCGCGCCATGCCGCGCGAGTGCCGGCGCAGATCCCCGACGAAGCGCTCAACCGCATCCGCAACGCGGCCTACCAACTGCCGCAGGTGGTCACGGCGGCCGACATGCCGTCCGACTTGGTGCCCGATCACGCGCCCGACGGCGACGACCGGATGGACCGGCTTGGCCTGGTGCTGCTGCAAAAAGGCGTCGCCGGCCAGCGGCCCAGCCGCTGGATCGCGCCCACGCTGTTCGAAGAGGCGCTGCGCCACCTCGACGCGCTGGGCACCGGCCCGAAGCTGCGCCCGTTGATGACCGAGCGCAGCGCTGTGCTCGACGCGATGAGTGTGACACGGGCTGGCCCAGCCGACTGGGAGCGCTTGGCGATCCAGACGCTGACGCTGGCGCAGGACGCCTGGCGCATCGACGTCAGCCACCTGATCCCGGTCGAGGCTGCGCCGGTCTGGCGTTTTTTCCGCGACGGCGACAAAGCCTTGTTGCAGGACACGCTGACGCACCAGCCGGACTGGCCCCATGCGGCCGAACTGCAGGCCACGCTGGACGGGCTGGTCGAACAGGCCGGCCACATCAACCCCGGTCGGATCGAGTCACTGCTGCCCGGCCTGCAGTCTGAATGCGCGACGCCGCAGTCGCTGGACGAGTTGCGCGCGGCCTGCAACCGGGCATTGGAGCGCTGGGCCAACCGGGTCAACGAGCTCGACACCCTGGACGACCTGAACGCCGAACTGGCTTTCCAGGGCTACCCTGACAGCTTCAAGATCGCGCGCCGGGCCCAGCGCAAGGTCACTTTGTTTGTCGGCCCACCCAACAGCGGCAAGACCCACCAGGCTTTCGAACGCTTGGCGGCTTGCGAGCGCGGCGCCTACCTCGCGCCGCTGCGCCTGCTCGCGCTCGAAGGCCGCGACCGCTTGATGGCGCGCGGCGTGCCGTGCAGCTTGCGCACCGGCGAGGAGAACGCGCCGGTCGATGGCGCGCGTGTGGTCTCGAGCACGATCGAGATGATGGGCAGCGGCGAGCTGATCGACGTCGCGGTGATCGACGAAGCCCAGATGATTTTCGACCCCTGGCGCGGTTGGGCCTGGACCCAGGCCATCGTCGGTGCGCCGGCCAAAGAATTGCTGATCATCTGCTCGGCCTATGCCGTGCCGGCGATCGAGAACCTGCTCGGGCTTTGCGGCGAGCGCTGCGAGGTGCGGCATTTCGAGCGCATGCAGCAGGTGCAGTTGCTGCCGGCGGCGGTGCCGATCGCATCGCTCAAGTTGGGCGATGCGGTGGTGGCCTTCAGCCGGCGCGACGTGCTGATGCTGCGCGACCAGGTCGCTGCCAACGGCAAAACCGTCAGCGTGATCTACGGCGCGCTGCCGCCCGAGGTGCGCCGCCGCGAGGCCGAGCGCTTTGCCACTGGCCAGACCGAGGTGCTGGTGGCGACTGACGCGATCGGCATGGGGCTGAACTTGCCGATCCGGCGCGTGCTGTTCTCGACGCTGACCAAGTTCGACGGCGTCGGCGACCGCACACTCGACGAGAGCGAAGTGCACCAGATCGCTGGGCGTGCCGGGCGCTACGGCATCCACGAGGAAGGCTTTGTCGGCGTACTGGCCGAAGCCGAGGCCGGCGCTGGCCGCAGCTTGCGCGACCTGCTGGCGCTGCAGCCGCGCGCGCCGCGCCACTTCAAGGCGCCGGTCGCTCCTAACTGGTGGCATATCGACACGATCTCGAGCAAGCTGGGCAAGCGCAGGCTGCGCGAGGTGCTGGGTGTTTTCGTCGAGCAGCTCGAGCTCGACAACGCACATTTTGCGGTCGCCGAGTTGCAGCAGATGCTCGAGATTGCGGCTCAGCTCGACGAGCGCGCCGCGCCGCTGTCGCTGCGCGAGCGCTTCATCTACGCCCAGGCGCCGGTCGACACCCGCACCGACGTGCTGATGCAGCAGTTTCTGGGCTGGACCGAGCGCCATGCCTGGGACGGCCAGGCCGGCGAGCCGAATTTTCTGCACGATGTCGACGAGCACAGCCGGCTCGACCGGATGGAGCAGGCGCTGCGAGCCTGCACGCTCTGGCTGTGGCTGGACCAGCGTTTCCCGGGGGTGTTCGGCTTCGTCGACGAGGTCGTTGCGCTGCGCGAGCGCCTGAATGACGGCATCGCCGGGCAGCTGCGGGCGCGTCGGCCCTTGTGGCAGGCCCGGCAGGCCCGACAGGGGCGGCCGGCGTCGGGTCCGCGAAGCGGCAAGCCCAGGCGCTGAACCCCGCGGGATGGCGGCGCGATGCGATGAGCTCGACCCTAGCGCTGCGGGTGGCGGTCGCCACGGTTGACACGCACCCACGGCTGGTCGCCGACATCGGCGGCACCAACGCTCGCCTTGGCTGGGTCGCTTCGCCGGGGGCCCCGGTCTCGCAGGTGCGCAGCCTGCCGGTGGCCGGGTTTGCTGGACCAGCGCTTGCTGCCCAGCACTATCTTGCCGGACTGGCGCAGCGCCTGGGGGCTGACTTCTCGCCGCCGCGCCGCGCCGCTTTTGCGGTGGCCACCGCAGTGGCCGGCGATCGGATCGCCTGCACGAACAGCCACTGGGACTTCTCGCGCGCCCAAGTCCAAGCCGCCCTGGGGCTCGACAGCTTGT
>Ga0214919_10012187_pt1 | contig 10604 bp, 10 predicted proteins | sample LL1503_MetaG_FD_177994 | JGI IMG/M metagenome (GOLD analysis project Ga0214919, IMG submission 177994) | Freshwater microbial communities from Lake Lanier, Atlanta, Georgia, United States - LL-1503 | ecosystem: Environmental > Aquatic > Freshwater > Lake | place: USA: Georgia | collected... | reverse complement strand
AGCCTGGTCACATTTTTCCGTTAATGGCAAAAGCCGGCGGCGTCTTACAGCGTGCGGGTCACACCGAAGCTGCGGTCGACCTCGCTTCGCTGGCTGGATTGCACCCGAGCGGCGTGATTTGCGAAATCTTAAATGAAGATGGTTCGATGGCGCGCTTGCCCGAATTGATTGAGCTGAAGCAAAAATTTAACCTGCGCATGATTTCCATCGCGCAGTTGATTGAGTTCCGTCACCGCCGTGAACGTCTCGTAGAATTAATTACGGAGTCCCCCTTTAATTCCACCTGGGGCGAATTCAAATTACGCGTCTACCGCTCCCTCCCTGATGGCCGTCAGCACTTAGCGTTCATCCGCGGCACACCTTCCGCCGGCCCCACCCTCGTGCGGGTGCAGCGCGAGAATCTACTCGGCGATCTTTTCGGCGGAAAATCTTTCGGAGCAGGAAATTCGCTCGATTCGAGTTTCGAAGCCATTGCTAAAGCCGGCAGCGGTGTGGTGGTTCACGTCGCTCAACCCTTTGGTGGCGTCACGGCCGACAGTGAGGGTGTGCGCTTAAGCAAAATGGATACGCGCGATTATGGTATTGGTGCTCAAATTCTTTCGCACATCGGACTCCGACAAATTCGCCTGATTACAAACAACCCCAGAAAAGTTATCGGTCTGGCGGGTTATGGTCTGGAAATCGTCGAACAAGTCCCCTTCTAAGCGGTTTTCATTTTATTTCGTCTTGAAGATGAAGGAATAAACCCTTCCATCTGCCTTTCGTTCTTCCACACCATGAGCCAAGACAAGCCTATCAGCCAACCCATCAATGGGGCCGACTTTGTCTTTAGCATCGTGGCAGCGAGCTATAATAGCGCCCTCGTGGATGCCTTATTACAGCGCACCGTCAAAACCCTCTTAGCGTCGGGCGTTAAAGAAAACAACATTCGCACACTGCGTGTTCCTGGTTCGGGCGAACTCCCTTACGTGGCGCACATGACAGCGATGTCGGGTGAATGCGATTGCGTCATCGCACTCGGCGTCGTGATCGCTGGCGACACCCCGCACCACGAAATCATTGCGCACTCAACTGCGCACGCACTTCAAGAAACCAGTTTACGCTCCGAAGTCCCGGTCATCAACGGCATCGTCGTCACCAACACACGTGCCCAGGCTGAGGCCCGTTGTTCGGGCGATTTAGACCGCGGCACGGAATTCGCTCAAGCTGCCCTCGTCATGGCCGGCCACCGCAAAGTTCTCAGCGAAAGGCTCGATCAAATCGAAGACGAAGACGTCAATAAATTAGGCGGATCCAATCCCTTTGCGCCGAACTAAAATGGAAGAAACGACCCCCGAGAACGCACCCGTAGTGCCGCCTAAGCGCAATCGCCGTCACGACAATCGTGTCGCGGCCATGCAATTTATTTATTCGTGGGAAGTGCAACGCCACCCCGACACGGTCACGGCGTTATTTGATTTCTTCAGCGAGCAGACTCAACCGCGCGATTACTACTCTTTTGCCGAAGAGCTTATTCATGGGATCATCAAAGACCTTTCGCTGATTGATGAAGTCATTGTGCGCTTCGCACAGAACTGGGCCTTTGAGCGCATTGCGAAGGTCGACCTCGCCATTCTACGTCTGGCAATTTTTGAGCTAATGCGTCGGACCGACATTCCTCCCGTGGTGACAATCAATGAAGCGGTCGACCTCGCCAAAGCTTACTCGACCGATGAGTCGAAGCGTTTCGTCAACGGTATCTTGGATCGCTATAAGGGCGAGACCGGACGGGATCCACGCAAAGCGGGAAATCTTTAATTATGTCGGGCGGGTTTTTTGATAAAATCAAAGCGGGCCTTAGTCGCACGGCTGAGGCCGTTTCGAATTTATTGGCCAAGCCAATGGACGATCAATCAGCCGAGCAATTGCGTGAGCGATTGATTGCGGGAGATTTTGGTTTAGCGACCGCCAACGAAGCCGTCGCCGCCGCCCAAGCCGCTTGGAAGTCCGATGGCGCCGTACGCAAAGCCGGACCCGCCGAAGCTGCGGCGCGCGTAATTGAAGATGCGCTCGGTAATAGCGGCGCGTGGCAAGCGGCCAACCCACCACACAAACCAACGGTCATCCTTTTGCTCGGAGTCAATGGCGCCGGCAAGACCACGACCGCCGCCAAACTCGTCGCCCACTGGAAACTCGCAGGGCAAAAAAGTTTGCTCGGTGCGTGTGACACTTTTCGTGCCGCGGCGGGAGAACAACTCTCGGCATGGGCGGCGCGACTCGACACCGAAATCGTTAACGGTGCCGCCGGTGCGGATCCGGCTGCGGTCGCTTTTGACACTGTCAAAGCCGCGGTGGCACGCGGAGTGGATTTCGCGATTCTCGATACGGCTGGCCGACTGCACACTAAATCTCACTTGCTCGATGAATTAAAAAAGGTGGTACGCGTTATCGAAAAAGCACTGCCGGGTGCACCGCATGAAAAGTGGCTCGTCGTCGACGGTTCGCTCGGAGCCAATTCCATCGCTCAGGCAAAAGTGTTTCATGAAGCCGTTGGGCTCACCGGATTAATTGTCACCAAGCTCGATGGCTCTGCGCGGGGCGGCGCGATTGTCGCCATTGTGCGAGAAATCGGGGTACCGGTACGCTTTGTTGGACTCGGCGAAAAGCCTGAGGACCTGCAACCATTTGATAAAAAGGCCTACGCACGCTCGGTCGTGGGGCTGACAGCGTAGGTTGGCTTGCCACCGCTGCCACAAAGTATCAGCGTCGGGACATGCCGGTCGAAAGCATCAGCGTTAAACTTGGATCCCGCTCCTACACGGTGCGCATCGGCGATGGCGTCTGGTCCGAAGTCATCGCAGCCGCGACTGAGCGCACGCAGAAAGGTCAACGCTGCGTCGCCATCACTTCGCCTGCCATCGCGGCAGCCCGACCAGAATCCATTCAGGCCCTACAGAAACTCATGCCCGTGCTTATCACGCAGCATGATGGCGAGAAAGCAAAGTCGGTGGAAGAACTCGCACGCGTTTGGAATTTTCTCGCCGAGAATCGCGTGGCACGCGACGGCGCAGTCTTCGCCTTAGGCGGCGGCGTCATCGGCGACCTCGCCGGCTTTGCGGCGGCCTCGTACCAGCGTGGTATTGATTTCATTCAGGTTCCAACGACTTTACTAGCGATGGTGGATAGTTCGGTTGGAGGAAAGACCGGCATCAACCTTATCGCCGGAAAAAACCTCGTGGGCAACTTCCACCAACCGAAAGCAGTTTTTGCGGACACTTCAATTTTATCGACGCTCCCAGCGCGCGAGTTTGCGGCGGGCATGGCCGAAGTCATTAAGCATGGCTTGATTGCGGATCGCGCCCTCTTTGCGGAATTACAAAAAAGTGCACCGCTGAGCTGGAACAGCCCAAGCTTGCCTCAAATTATTCGTCGCTGCGTTGAAATTAAAGCGGGCGTCGTCGCTGGCGATGAATTCGAAATGCAAGCGTCGGACGGACGCGCCCTACTTAATTTAGGTCACACTTTCGGTCATGCGATCGAAGCAACGGCGGGCTACGGCACCTACTTGCACGGCGAAGCAGTGGCGATTGGCCTGGTTATGGCCGCTCAACTTTCTGCCGAGCTCGGTCAATGCACGGCCAGCGAAGTGGCGGTGGTTGAAAAAACTGTGGCGGCCTATCAGTTGCCCACTCGCCTGCGCAGTCCGTTGGCCGTTGAAGATTTACTGGCAGCGATGCGTCGCGACAAAAAAGTGCGTGAAGGAAAATTGCGTTTCGTTTTATTAAAGGGCATCGGCGACGCGCAGACATCGTCCGTCGTGCCTGAGAGTCTGGCGCGTAAGATTTTTGTGTCGGGCGGAGCGAGCGCTTAAGGCTTCGGACCGACCGCTGGTTGAATCGCACGCCAATCGCCTCCTTGCAGTCGACGTTGGTTCTTCTCGTTGGCCTCGCGGATCTGCTCGCCCATTTTTCCGTCGGCATTATTTTCTCCTGCTAAGGTTGAAGCCGCTGGAGATTTTTCAGCGATGAAAGATTTATCGTCCTTCGGCACCGCACAGCCTGCTAAGCCAATTAACACTAAAAGATAAAAGTACCGCTTCATACTACTTAACTTTAGCCCGTTTCTTGGCATCTGTCTCTAACCAAGTGCGTAAGGATAAGGCCGATTGGCGGGCCTTTTCGCGGGCAACGGATAGTTGATCAGCGTCATCCACCTTGGCTGAGGTGAAGGTGTAGAATTTTACTTTAGGCTCGGTGCCCGAAGCACGCACCGCCAGGCGGCGGCCATCGGCCAATTCGACGAGGATGAATTCCTCGGGCGGCACCCGCTCGCCTTCGGCATCGATGACCTCGTCGCGATTGTAATCGGTGACGTGTAAAACTTTTGAACCATCAATCTCTTTGGGCGGATTCGTGCGCCAAGAAGCGACGATGCGTTTAATGGCAGCAGCACCTTCGGCGCCTTCAAAGGAAATATTGAGCAAGTCCTCGTAGTGCGCACCGTGACTCAAGTGCAATGCATCGAGGGCGTCGAGCAAGGTGCGGCCACGCGAACGTAAGACGGCAGCGAATTCGCAAAGCATGACGACCGTCGCATTCGCATCTTTGTCGCGTACCGCATCATCCGCCAGGTAACCATAGCTTTCTTCCGCACCAAAGATAAAGAAGGTGGAGTGTCGTAAGGCGAGGGGCACGCGACGAATCAGTGGCAGGCTAGGTGCGTCGGCTCCCGCAGCAGCGGATAGTTTTTGGGACCACTTTTCGAGCTTACGTCCGATCCATTTAAATCCGACAAGTGTCTCGAGGCACTTCACGCCGTGCCGTGCACAAATTTTCTGAACCAGGGGCGTGGTCACGAGCGACTTCACCACGACGGCGGAAGGAGAGCCAGCGGCTGGCAAGATTCCGGCATCTTTCAATGCCGAGATGCGAAATTCAGTGAGGAGTGCGGCGACTTCATTGCCGGTGAGTAAACGGTAACCGCCGCCGGGCAATGGACACGCTGCGCCGACACGATCGGCGTCGGGGTCGGTCGCTAAAACTAAATCTGCTCCCACTTTTGTGGCTAACTGAATCGCTAAAACAAACGCCGCCGGACTTTCCGGGTTGGGCGATGGCACGGTTGGAAAGCGGCCGTCGTGCTCGCGTTGTTCATCCACTAATTCGGGGTCTAAACCAATACGACGCAAAGCAGGAATCACCATCACATCGCCCGTACCGTGAAGATTAGTGTAAACCACTTTAGGCGTGTGACGGGAAAGCACTTCTTGGTCCACCACGACGCCCGCCAATCGAGATAAATAGGCATCTTCGGCAGAGGCGGGTACGGCCTGTACCTGACTGAGGTCGATTGATAAAAAGGGAATCACGTCGGCCACAGTGATTTTGCCGACCCGCTCGACGATTTCGACGTCCGCCGGTGGCGTGACTTGTGCGCCGTCGCTCAAGTAACATTTAAATCCGTTATCGTGGGCGGGGTTGTGACTCGCCGTAATCACCACGCCCGCTTGGGCTTGGAGGTGACGTAATGTAAAACTGAGTTGCGGAGTGGAGCGTGGGCCGCTGAAGAGAAACGCTTCGCCGCCAAACTTCGTCCAAGCCGATGCGAGTAGCTCCGCAAAGTGCTGCGAAAAATGTCGAACATCGTGAGCGATGACTAAGCGAGGCTTGGTGCTTTGAGTTGAAACCTGACGCCACAAACCGAGCCCAGCACGCAGTATATTAATGTCGTTCAAGCAGGCCGAGCCCACCGCGGCGCGGACTGGCTTTCCTTCGGCATCTAATTCATTGGCTGTACTCACTCGCCCAACGGTGCGACCACGCATACCACCGGTGCCAAAGGCGATCCCCTTATAGAATCGGTCTTCGATTTCGGCCCAAGCTTCCTTCGCGACTAAATCTTGAAGGCTGGCGATGACGGCATCGGGCAGCCCGTCGGACTCAAGCCAGCGGGTTGCATTCGTCAGGGCAGCAGGGGAAATTTGGCCTTTGGATTTGGCAGACTTAAGCGCAGCCAGAACAGCAGAGGTATCACTCATGATTGAGGCCGTATACTTGCGACAGAATGGCTTCGCACAAGCATTTAGACGGGGAGGCGGGGGTTGACACTGGGCGTGCGATGACAAGGGTTTAAGACCCATGGCCGAAGACAGTTCCAAACCGCGTCCGCCTGATGATGACCGCAATCTCGTGGTCGTGGACGACGATTTTATCCACGCCGATGCCGAAGATAAACTTTGGTTATTTTGGCAGCGTAATCAGACCGTCATTATCCGTGGCACAACCGCGGTAGTGGTCGGACTGATTGGCTTCCTGGCCTTTCACTTTTGGCAAATCGCACGCCAAGAGTCGCTCGGCGAATCCTACATCGCCTGCCAAGATGACAATGCGCGCCGGGCATTTGCGGCTGAAAATAAAGGCGAGGTCTTAGCGGGCGTGGCACTCCTTGAGGTCGCTGACAATTTAAGGAAGAATAATAAATTAACGGAAGCCGCCCAGGCCTACGATGAGGCGGTGTTAAGTTTTAAAAATGCGGAAGCCCCCGCACTCAAGGCACTCGGCACACGCGCCAAGCTTTACGCCGCATTAACCAAAGTGGATCTCGGACAAGCGGGCGCCGAAGCCGGCTTGGTTGTCGTCGCCGATGACCCAACCGCACCCGACACGTTACGCGGCTACGCGATGATTGTTTTAGCAAACAACGCACTCACCAAGGGCGATAACGCCAGTGCCGCGAAGTGGATTAACTTAATGGATAAGCGCCTGCGCCCGAGCAATGTTTGGGCCGCAGATAAAAATTGGCTCGTGCGTTCGGAGCCTGGTTTACTGATCCCGATTGCTGCGCCCAATCCTGAAACACCCGCGAGTCCTTAATGCACTATGCCCGAAGTTGACCCGCAGCCAACAGCCGCCGTGGTGGCGGAAATGCTCACTAAGCGCTACGGGTCTCTAACGGCTATTGAAAACCTCAGCTTCTCGGTCGCACCCGGAGAAATTGTTGGATTCCTCGGACCGAATGGCGCCGGCAAATCGACCACGATGCGCATCCTCGCTGGCACCATGGCGGGGACATCCGGACGTGCGAGCATCTGGGGCGAATCAGTCGCACTGAATCCAGCGGCGGCCAAACGACACATGGCGTACATGCCTGAAAATAATCCGCTGCCTGAAGATTTACGCGTCGAAGAATATTTAACGCTACGCGCTCGGTTGAAAGATGTGGAAAGTTCGTTAGTCGACGCAAGAGTGGAAAAAGTGATGGACGATTGTGACCTCACCCGTCGAGCGAAGGGACGCCTCATCGGTCAACTCTCCAAAGGTTTTAAACAACGCGTCGGCATTGCCGATGCATTATTGGCCGAGCCTAAAGTGGTGATTCTCGATGAGCCCACAATCGGATTAGACCCTCACCAAATTCTCGGCATCCGCGATTTGATTCGTTCGCTACGTGGAAAAATGGCGGTGCTGATCTCCAGCCACATTCTCCACGAGGTAGAACAAGTGTGCGATAAGGTCGTGATTATTAATCGTGGCAAACTCGTGGCCCAAGGCCGCACGGAAGACCTCCGTCGCGAATTATTCCCGAATGCCGTCTTTAATTTAATCACGCAAGCAACTGCGGCGGAATTAAAAGTTCTCATCGCAATGCACGAGTCCGCCGCGAACGTCGAAGTAATCGGCACGGCTGACGCCAACTGGCATAAGCTGAAAGTAACTTTGCCGATGCACTCGCCCCTGCGCGAGGGTTTAGCGTCGCTGATGATTTCCGCCGGCATGTCGCTGCGCGAAATCAGCGAAGAGCATTATGGGCTCGAAGATATTTTCTTAGCGGCGACTCGACGCGCCACCACCGAAGGGGGTCGAATTTAAATGCGCCACTTCCGAACATTATTAGCGCACGAATTGCGCACGGCGTTTTTCTCTTGGAATACTTGGGCGGCCGCTGGTTTATTCCTAACGCTAATGGGCACGTTGCATTGGTTTGCCGTGCTTGAATGCAGCCGCGCGCCCCAAGCATGGACGCCGGTGGAAGCGACCTTCCGACTTTTCTGGCTGCCCCTTCTCTGCGTGTTGCCGCTACTGACCATGCGCAGTTTTGCCGACGAGCGCCGTCAAGGCACACTGTCCGCCCTGCTCACCACACCGGCTAGCGCAGTGGCGATTGTTTGGGCGAAATTCTTATCAGCGTGGCTCACTTGGGCCCTCTTCTGGATTAGTTTCACCCTCTTCCCCCTCCTGGTGAACCTCCGCTTAGGTGCGAGCGGTGATCAAGCGCTCTACGATTCGGCGGCGTTGCTCGGTGGTTTATGTTTTATATTAGTGAGCGGATTTTTACATGTCTCGATCGGCATCTTGTGTAGCTGCATCACGCGGAGCGCGACCTTAGCGGCTTTGCTCACCTTCATCACGTTGCTCGCCCTCACCGCGGTTGGCGGCGCCATGGAATCTTTGCCCATCGAAAGTTGGGCGTGGCTCGGTTGGTTGCGCGAACCTGCGGCGCACCTGCGCACCTTCGGCCATCTCCAAGATTTCGCATCAGGCATTCTCGATTCTCGTCCACTCGTGCTTTATGCCACGGGCACTTTATTATCACTCGGCTTAGCCGTCTTAGCGGTGGAGGGCCAAGAATAATATGTCACTCCCGCATGATGATTTTAGTTCGGTGCGGCCGATGCGGCGATGGAATCGCCTCACTCAGGCTGCACTCGCGATTGGTTTGGCGGTGATGATTAATTTCTTAGCCTCGAAATCGTCGTTCCGCTTCCGCGAAGACCTCACCCGCGATCATCGCCACTCCTTGGCAGCTGAATCCGTCGAGACGATTCAGTCGGCCGGGCGAAAGAGTCCGATTGGGGCGAAGCAAAATAAGCGCTGGGTGCGGGCGTTGATTTTGAATGATAACTTTGCGGAAGGTGACGTGGGCTTGCGCAATCAACTCGGTAAACTTCTGGAAGCTTACAAACTTGAATCCAGCCGGATGGGCGCGGAGTGGTTTGGCATTTCTCAAATCAGTAACGGATTAAATCAGGAAATGCTTTCCGAAGTCGCCGCCCAACATGGCCCACCGGCCCGCACCACGGTGCTTATTCTAACCTGTGAAAACAGGGTTAAATACGTTAACGCCGCTGAGCTCGTCGCTACCAGCGAAGACCAACGTGTCGTGTTTCGCGGCGAAGAAGTGGTGACCTCTGCGCTCTTAGAAGTCACCGAAGATCAAGCTGCCGTCTGTTACATTACACGCGGACACGGTGAGCTCGGGCTCGAAGACACCTCGGCCCTGCGTGGCTTGTCGCAGTTCTCGCGTCTCATGCGAAGCCGTAATTTCGTTTTGCGTTCACTGGATTTAACCACCGCGGCTGAAATCCCGCACGACGCCTCCATGATTCTAGTGGCAGGTCCGCAAACCGCTTTCTCCACCGCGGAGATGGAACTTCTGCGCACCTATTTATTTGAGCGTAATGGTCGGGTGCTCATGTTGCTCGACCCCGGTCGCAGTCACGGACTTGAAATCATCTTATCGGACTGGGCGATTTTCTCACCTGAAGCCGAATTACAAGAGCCTGACCCCACTTATCGCACGCCCGATGGCGATATTGCACTACGACGCCTAACGGATAAACCGCATCCCTTAACACGCGTACTGCGCGAACAGGACTTGCCGATAATCGCCGCACGGCTTCGCCCCTCTCGCTTTGACGAAGGCAGCACGCCCGACAGCACCCTCTCGGTGACACCGCTCATATTTACTTCCGATAAATCTTGGGGTGAGGCCGACCCAGAAAAGCAGCCCATTAAATACGACCCCAATCGCGACCAACCCGGACCCGTCTGTATTGCGACCGCGGCCGAGCGCGCGGCGGGTATTCGCAAAGGCGGCAATAGTTCGGGCGGACGCTTAGTGGTCATCGGCAGTTCTGAAATTGCAGCGAACGCGCGAATCAATCGCGGCGGCAACCAAGCCTTTCTGGTGCAATGTGCGGCCTGGCTCTCGGATCGAGACCGCGCCGTGTCCCTGCCCTCTCGTGCCACGGGCGTTTATCAGGTAAATGCGACCGCTTCTGATTTCTGGACCTTAGCTTGGCGTTTTTGCTTCATTCCTTTGACGGTCCTTGCACTCGGGCTTGCGATTTCCATTTGGCGTCGCAGAAGTTAATGGGACATGCGGATCGCCCGCTCCACTGTCATCCTCCTCGTCGCAAACCTTTTGGCTTTCGCCATGGTTTGGCAGTCAACCTATGAACATAATGTACCGGTTGCGACTCAGAGCTTAGTCTTTCCCGTCTCGATAGAAAAAATCGAACTCACGGAAGGCGTCAGCAAATTGATAATCGAAAAGAAGAACCTCACGTGGTCGGTCACTTCACCTTTCACCTGGTCGGCTAACTTATGGTCCGTGCAACGCCTACTGGATGAGCTTCGCTTAGTGGACAGCGAAAAAGGTTTCGCCGCTAGCGAAGTCAAACTCGGCAACGGCAGTCTCGCTACTTACGGCCTCGAAAGTCCACGTTGGGTCCTGCAAGTGGCGGGCGAAAACGGCAACAAGGTCGAAGTTAAAATTGGGGAAAATAAAGAGACGCGAAGAATGTTCCTGCTGACGCCTGATGGCCAACGCATCATCCCACTCGG
>Ga0214919_10012186_pt1 | contig 10604 bp, 9 predicted proteins | sample LL1503_MetaG_FD_177994 | JGI IMG/M metagenome (GOLD analysis project Ga0214919, IMG submission 177994) | Freshwater microbial communities from Lake Lanier, Atlanta, Georgia, United States - LL-1503 | ecosystem: Environmental > Aquatic > Freshwater > Lake | place: USA: Georgia | collected 2015-03-15 | reverse complement strand
GATTCAACTGCACAATATTAAGAAAGTAATTGTGGTCAACCACCGTGACTGCGGCGCTGCGAAGATTGCTTATGGCGAAGCCAAAGTCGCCAACGCGGCGGCGGAAACAGAAACCCACAAAGAAGCCCTGCTGGAGTTTCGTCGTCAATTGAAAGAAAAGTTTCCCGCACTGGGAGCTCAATTGGGACTGATGGCGCTGGATGGAACCGTAGAAACTTTTTCCTAATTCAATCTCCGCAAGTGTCGAAAGAGCCTCCGCAAGGGGGCTTTTTTTGCACCGAGAGCGGGCTAAATAGTGCGCGCCATGACGACATTTGCGACCATGCGATTTGACGTTGGAGCGTCAGAAAAAAGCGTTTTTGTTGTTCTACTTACTTGCGTTTATGACGAATAGCCATTTCGCTTCAGCCTGAGTCACCCAGGGAGATTCAAGTCCTCGAAGGCATCAAGCCCGGCTATCAGCAAGCCCGCTCAAATCTGAGCGCATGCGCGCCAAGACGGGCGGCCATGCGCGCTCCTGCGTTTGCCGGTACAACCTGACACTGGGATACCAGGGACTATCGTCCCGATGAAGCATCCAGCGCCAATCCGGGGTGTGAGGCAACAAAATCCAGGTCGGCTTGCCCAGCGCACCGGCCAGATGCGCCACACTGGTATCGACTGAGATCACCAAATCGACCAAATCGCACAAAGCTGCGGTATCGGAGAAATCCTCTATCTGCGCGCCGAAAAAGCGGATTTGGCTGGTTTGTATTAGATGCTGGTCGGCAGGTCGCATCTCTTTTTGCAGGCAAATGAATTCGAAGTCAGAAGTCAAATACGGCAATAAATCGTGCAAGCGCACACTGCGTTGCGAATCATTTTTATCCAGCGCATTGCCGCTCCATACCAAGCCAACGCGGGGTTTAGTGCGCGGCCCTAAGCGGCGCTGCCAGCGGTCTCGCTGGGGCGCGGTGCTGGCCAGGTAGGGGGTACGGCTAGGTATGTTCTCCCGCTGCGTTTGAAACGCCAGTGGCAGGCTCAGCAAGGGGCAGTGGTAGTCAAGCTGCGGTAGCGCCGCACCTTTTTCAATAATTTGGCTGACGCCTTCTAGCGTTGCGAACAATGCCATCAACGAGCGAGGGACTTCCAGTAGCACATGGGCGCCCAGAGCTTGCACTTCGAGGGCGTAGCGACAAAACTGGATACTGTCACCCAAGCCCTGTTCGGCATGCAAGAGCACGGTTTTACCGACCAGCGGCGCATCCCCCAACCACAGCGGCTGCGCAAAGTCGCGTTTACGCGAACTGAAAGTGTCCCGCTGCCAGCGCCACTCGTAGAGCTTCCAACCTTGCGCAAAGTCGCCGCAGAGCAGCAATTCAATCGCCTTGTTCCAGTACGCATCCGCATAATTGGCTTGGATGGCAATTGCGGTGTCGTAGCTTGCTATGGCTTCATCACTGCGTTGCAGTTCTTGCAAGGCCAGGCCACGGTTGTTGAAGGCGTGGGCGGTATCGGCCTCTAGCCCAATGGCAACGTCATAGCTTGCTATGGCCTCCTCAAAACGCCCCAAAGCCCGCAGCGCATTGCCCAGGTTGTAATGGGCTTGGCCGAGATCGGGCTGGGCTGCTGTTGCCCGCACATAGCTGGTGGCCGCCTCATCCCAACGCAATTGCGCCTGTAAAACCACGCCCCGGTTATTCCAAGCCTGGGCATAGTCCGGCTGAATTTCTATAGCCTTTTCAAAATCGGCCAATGCCGCATCCAAGCGTCCAGCGGTATGCAACATAAGGGCGCGGTTAAAAAACGCCTGTGCGTAATCAGGCCGCAGGTCTATAGCTTGCTGGTAACAAGACAGTGCCTCGTCAAAACGCTGCAACTCCTGGCAGGCCAGGCCCAAGTTGAGCTGCGCCGTAGCGTTGGCCGGATTCGCTTGCACTGAAACGCTGATGAGGTCCGCAGCCAAAGCGTAGTTGTACGACTGCATCGCCATGACCCCCAGCATGTGCATGGCATCCGCATGCCCCGGATGTAGAGCCAGCATGCGCTCGTAGGCAAGCCTGGCCTGTTCGAGCTGGCCCTGCTGGTGCAGAGATAGTCCCTCCTGAAACAAGGCTGCTAGCGCCTGAGGGCCTTGCATAGGCCGCTCAATTGCCCGTTGCCGCAAGCAGCAAATGGGAGGGGCGTGGCTTATCGGTCATAGACGAATATTATCGGCCCGGCCTTGGGCTATTTCCTGTTTTTGGGTCAGCCCCGTGTCACTGCTGGCGGCGAATCGGGTTTTAAAGGCCATTAAACTGCCACCCGGTTTAAACGTCCGTGCAAAAAGGTATTTATGACGATTCTCGTGACCGGTGGCGCCGGCTTTATCGGCAGTAATTTTGTCCTCGACTGGCTGGCTCAGAGCGATGAAACCGTGGTCAACCTGGACAAACTGACCTACGCCGGTAATTTGCGCAATCTGGATGCTGTCAAAGACAATCCACACCATGTTTTCGTACACGGCGATATCGGGGACAGTGCCTTGCTGGCGACGCTGCTAGCGCGTCATCAGCCGCGGGCCGTTCTGAATTTTGCGGCTGAAAGCCATGTAGACCGGTCTATCAGCGGCCCGGCGGAATTTATCGAAACCAACATCGTTGGAACCTTCCGCTTATTAGAAGCGGTGCGGGCCTATCAGGCTGGTCTGACAGAACCCGACGCTTCCAATTTCAGGTTTTTGCATGTGTCCACCGATGAGGTCTATGGCTCCTTGGTGCCAAATGAAGCCGCCTTTAGCGAATCGCGGCGCTACGAACCCAATAGCCCCTACTCCGCCTCCAAGGCCGCCAGCGACCATTTGGTGCGTGCCTACCACCACACCTACGGCCTGCCGGTGCTCACTACCAATTGCAGCAATAACTATGGGCCATTGCACTTCCCCGAAAAATTGATCCCACTCATGATCGTCAACGCCCTGGCGGGTAAGCCCCTACCGGTGTATGGCGATGGCCAGCAAATCCGCGATTGGCTCTATGTCAAAGACCATTGTGCTGCCATCCGTGTGGTCTTGGAGCGTGGCCGGATCGGAGAAACCTATAACGTAGGTGGCTGGAACGAAAAAGCCAACTTGGACATCGTGCATTCGGTCTGCGCGCTGCTGGACGAAATGCAGCCCCGTAGCGACGCCCAACCCTACGCCAGCCAAATCAGTTTTGTCACTGATCGGCCTGGACATGACCGCCGTTACGCTATCGATGCGCGCAAAATCAGCGAAGAATTGGGCTGGAAGCCCGCTGAAACCTTTGGAACGGGCTTGCGCAAAACCGTACGCTGGTATTTAGACAACCCGCAGTGGGTCCGGGACGTCCAGTCGGGTGCCTACCGCGACTGGGTCGCCCAGCAGTACCAAAGCGTGGACGAGGCCCCATGAAAATCCTGCTTCTGGGCCGTAACGGGCAACTAGGCTGGGAATTGCAGCGCAGCCTGGCGCCTTTGGGGGAGGTCATCGCGCTGGCAAGCCGGCCCCAGGACAATCCCAACCAGTGGTGCGGCGATTTGGCAGACTTGGAAGGTTTACGCCAGACCATTCGTGCGGTGTCGCCCGACTTGGTAGTCAACGCGGCCGCCTACACGGCAGTGGATAAGGCCCAAACTGAGACCGATAAAGCCTATGCCGTCAACGCGCTGGCCCCAGCCCTCCTGGCCGAAGAAACCCTGCGTCTGGGAGCGTGGCTGGCGCATTACTCGACCGACTATGTATTTGACGGCAGCGGCGAGACGCCCTGGCGTGAGTCCGACACCTGTGCGCCGCTAAGCGTCTATGGGGCCAGCAAACGCCAGGGCGAACTGGAAATCGCCCGCAATCCTAGGCATTTGATCTTGCGCACCAGCTGGGTCTATGCGGCCCGAGGCGGTAATTTCGCGAAAACCATGCTACGCCTCGGGGCCGAGCGCGAGGAACTAAGGGTCATCGACGACCAGATCGGCGCGCCCACCGGGGCAGAACTGCTGGCCGATGTCAGCGCCGAGGCCGTGCGCCAGGCGATGACCCAGCCGGACTTGGCCGGTCTTTACCACTGCGCTGCGGCCGGCCAGACCAGCTGGCACGGTTACGCCCAATTGGTGGTGCAGGAGGCGCGCCGCCTGGGGATGCAGGTGAAAGTAGCGCCAGAGCGGGTCTTACCCATCAAAAGTGCGGAATATCCGGTTGCAGCCCCCCGCCCTTTGAACTCCCGACTCGATTGCAGCCGTTTTAGGGATATATTTTCGATACACTTACCATTTTGGCAACTTGGGGTGCGCCGGATATTGCAGGAAATCGTTGAAACGCGTGAATTATGAAAAATATCAATAAATTAAATCGAAAAGGCATTATTTTGGCGGGAGGCGCAGGCACCCGCCTGTACCCCGCCAGTCAGGTGGTGAGTAAGCAATTGCTGCCGATTTACGATAAACCCATGATTTACTACCCGCTCAGCACCTTGATGCTGGCAGGTATTCGTGACATCCTGGTCATTTCCACACCGCAAGATACGCCGCGCTTTTCCCAATTATTGGGCGATGGGGCGCAATGGGGTTTGAATCTGCAATATGCGATTCAAGACAGCCCGGATGGGCTGGCCCAGGCCTTCTTAATCGGCGAATCATTTTTACAGGATAGCCCTAGCGCACTGGTGCTGGGCGACAATATTTTCTACGGGCATGATTTTGCTGCGCTACTGCAATCGGCAAATCAAAAAACTACGGGCGCCACGGTATTTGCCTATGCGGTACAAGACCCGGTACGCTACGGGGTGGTGGAGTTCGACGCGGCGGGTCGCGCAGTTAGTTTGGAAGAAAAACCCAAAGCACCAAAGTCGCGCTATGCCGTCACCGGGCTGTATTTTTATGACCAGCAAGTGGTGCAACTTGCCAAACAAATCAAGCCATCACCGCGAGGCGAATTAGAAATTACGGATCTCAACCGTTTGTATTTGCAGGCAGATCAATTGGATGTACAAACCATGGGCCGCGGTTATGCCTGGCTGGATACTGGCACCCATGAATCTATGTTGGAGGCGGGTCAATTTATTTACACCGTCGAAAAACGCCAGGGTTTGAAAGTTGCTGCACCAGAAGAAATAAGCTGGCGCAATAACTGGATAGATGACGCGCAATTAGAAAAATTAGCTGGCACCTTAGGCAAATCAGATTACGGGCATTATTTGCTGCGTCTGCTGAAGGAAAAGGTATATTGATGCGCGTCACGCCTACTGTCATCGCCGATGTGTTGTTGCTGGAGCCACGGGTATTTGGAGATGCGCGCGGTTTTTTCCTAGAAAGCTATAACGAGCAGGTGTTTGCTGATGCTACCGGCCTACAAGTGCAATTCGTGCAGGATAACCACTCGCGTTCGCAGCGCCATGTATTGCGTGGCATGCATTTTCAGACGGAAAATCCGCAAGGAAAATTGGTGCGTGTGGTATCCGGTGCGGTGTTTGACGTAGTAGTCGATATACGCCGAGATTCACCGACCTATGGACTTTGGATGGGTGTAGAACTGTCAGTGGACAACCATCGCCAACTATGGATTCCGCCCGGTCTGGCACATGGCTTTCTCGTGCTTTCCGAGACTGCTGATTTTCTTTACAAAACAGATGCCTACTACCACCCCGCTTCCGAACGTTGCCTGGCCTGGAACGACCCGCGCGCCGCTATCGACTGGCCGCTTGGAGATGCCCAGCCATTGGTGTCGCCAAAAGACGCGATGGGCTTGAGCTTAGACAGCTTATGAACGAAACCCAATCACCGCCGATACGTGCTGTAGAGACGACCGCTACTGCAGTTCTTGGTAAGGTGCTGGTGGCGTCTGGAAAACTGGATAACGCGGCGGCGCAAAAAGCGATGCGAAGGGCTCTGAGCAATAGCAAAAACTTAATCGCTGAATTGGTAGATTCGGGTGCCATGAGCCCACTGAGCGTTGCGCAAGTGCTGTCCCAGGCATTCTCGGCGCCTTTGCTCGATTTATCCGCGATCAACCTCGCTGCGCTGCCCGACGAACTTTTGGACAAAAGAATTTGTAAGGAATACCAACTACTCGTACTCGGCAAGCGCAACCATGCATTAATCATTGCCACCGCCGATCCTTCTAATCAGGAGGCTACCGAAAAAATCAAATTCGCAACCCAGCGCGGTGTGGACTGGGTGGTGGTTGAATACGACAAATTATTACCGGCCATAAAAACCGAAGAATCGATCACCGCCAACGCGATGCTTACCGATTTTGTCGACAGCGATTTCGAAGGGCAAGAATTTATCGAAGACACCGGTGCGCCCACGCCAACCGAAAACGAAATCGGCGATTCGCCGGTAGTCCGATTTCTTCAAAAGATGCTGTTTGATGCGGTCACCATGGGCGCATCGGACCTGCATTTTGAGCCTTATGAATTTAACTACCGCGTGCGCTTTCGCGTAGACGGGGAATTGCGTGAAATTGCAAGCCCGCCACCGGCCATTAAAGAAAAGCTGGCTTCGCGTATTAAGGTGATTTCGCGCATGGACATTTCAGAAAAACGTGTGCCGCAAGACGGACGCATGAAATTGAAAATATCGCGTGAAAAAACTATCGACTTTCGCGTCAGCACTTTGCCCACGCTATTTGGCGAAAAAATTGTGATCCGCATTTTGGACTCCAGCAGTACCAAGCTAGGGATTGATATATTGGGCTACGAAGAAGCGGAAAAGCAACGCCTGCTTCGCGCCATTGCGCGGCCCTACGGCATGATTTTGGTCACCGGCCCCACCGGCTCAGGCAAAACCGTGTCGCTCTACACCTGCCTGAATTTGCTGAACCAACCGGGCGTGAATATCGCTACCGCCGAAGACCCGTCCGAGATCAACATGCCTGGCGTCAACCAGGTGAATGTGAATGACAAGGCCGGGCTGACTTTTGCCGCCGCGCTCAAATCTTTTTTGCGCCAAGACCCGGACATCATCATGGTCGGTGAAATCCGCGATTTGGAAACCGCCGACATTGCGATGAAAGCGGCCCAAACCGGCCACTTGGTGCTCTCCACGCTGCATACCAATGATGCACCCACCACGCTCACCCGCATGCGCAATATGGGCGTGCAACCCTTTAATATTGCAGCCAGTGTGATTTTGATCACGGCGCAGCGCCTGGCTCGCCGCTTGTGCGTCAAGTGCAAAGAACCCTTTGATTTACCGAACGAAACCTTGCTGGAATCGGGCTTTAAAGAAGAAGATATCGACGGCAGCTGGAAGCCCTACCGCCCGGTGGGCTGTAGCGCATGCAACAACGGCTACAAAGGGCGGGTGGGCATCTACCAGGTGATGCCCATATCCGACGAAATTCAAATGATTATTTTGCGCGACGGTTCGGCCATGGAAATCGCCGCCCAGTCGGAGCGCGATGGCGTTAAATCCTTGCGCGCATCGGGACTCAGCAAGGTGAAATTAGGTTTAACCTCACTGGAGGAAGTGCTAGCGGTTACCAACGAGTGATAGAAGGGGGAAGTAACAATGGCAACACAAAAATCGGCGGGCAGCGCCAAATCAGCCGCCGTAGACGCAGTATTTAAATGGAAAGGGGTGGACCGCAAAGGCCAGCCCATGCACGGTGAGTTGCGCGCGGCAAGCGAAACGGCTGCGCGAGATTCCTTGCGCAAGCAAGGTATCCGACCCAGCGCAGTATCCAAGCAGCTTTTTTCCATGGCGCAGCACATTAAGCCCAAAGAAATAGCGCTGTTCACGCGCCAGCTCTCCACCATGATGAAATCGGGCATTCCATTGCTACAGTCATTTGAGATTGTGGGACAAGGTAGCAGCAATCCCTCTATGGGCCGCATGCTTAGCGCCATACGCAATGACGTGGAGACAGGTTCGTCCCTGACCAACGCATTTCGTAAGCATCCCAGGCAATTTGATGACCTGTATTGCAATTTGGTGGCCGCCGGCGAGTCGGCCGGTATTTTGGACACCTTGCTCGACCGGCTGGCGCTCTACATGGAAAAAACCGAGGCCATCAAAGGGAAGATCAAATCGGCGCTGACCTACCCGACAGCGGTGCTCGGAGTCGCCGGCCTCGTGGTAACGGTCATTATGTTGTTTGTCGTTCCTGCTTTTAAAGACATGTTCGCCTCTTTCGGCAGCGAGTTGCCGCGCCCTACGCTCATTCTCATCGCCATCAGTGAGTTTTTCGTTAACTATTGGTATCTGATTTTTGGTGGTCTGATTGGTGGCTTTATTTTTTCCGCACGCGCCATTCGTGCCAGTACCAAATTACAAGCGCAGCGCGACCGGCTGTTACTAAGGATGCCGGTGTTTGGAGGCTTGATCCGCAAATCCTGTATCGCGCGTTGGACGCGCACCCTGGCCACCATGTTCGCCGCCGGTGTGCCTTTGGTGGAAGCACTCGAATCGGTGGGCGGCGCCTCCGGCAACATTGTCTACCTCGAGGCCACGGCGCGTATACGCCAGCAAGTGTCGTCGGGCGTTTCACTGACCGCAGCCATGACCCAGTCCAATTTATTCCCACCCATGGTGCTGCAAATGTGCGCAATCGGCGAAGAATCCGGCTCCATCGATTACATGCTGGGTAAATCAGCCGATTTTTTTGAGGCCGAAGTGGATGAGGCGGTGGCGGGCATCTCCAGCTTGATGGAGCCCTTCATCATCGTATTCCTCGGAACCATTATTGGCGGAATGGTAGTGGCTTTGTACCTGCCGATTTTCAAAATGGGACAGGTGGTCTGATGCAGGCAGAACTCGCAGAACAGGCCGTGGTCTTACTTGGCTTGCTGGGCTTGCTGGTAGGCAGTTTTCTCAACGTCGTGATCTACCGCTTGCCCAAAATGATGGAGCGCCAGTGGGCGGCGGAGTGCGCGCAGGCAGCCGGTAACTCGCTACCGGAGGCCGAGCCTTTTAATCTAGTTGTCCCACGCTCTAGCTGCCCGCATTGCGCGGCAGGCATTGCCTGGTACGACAACGTCCCGGTTTTCAGCTATGCCTTGCTGGGGGGTCGCTGCAGGCAATGCCAAGCGCCCATTGCCCTTCGCTACCCCACAGTGGAGCTATGCAGCGCGCTGCTATTCGCGTTTTGCGGCTGGCGCTGGGGTATGGGTTCAGCCGCATTTGCCTGGTGCGCCTGGATGGCCGGCATGCTCAGCCTGGCGCTGATTGACTGGGACAGCACCTTATTGCCCGACGCCATCGTTCTACCCCTGTTATGGCTCGGCCTGATAGGCGCCAACCTGCAATGGACCGGCGTCAGCCTGGAATACGCTTTGTGGGGCGCGGTCGCCGGTTACCTCAGCTTGTGGTCGGTGTATTGGGTTTTCAAACTCGTCACAGGAAAGGAAGGCATGGGCTATGGTGATTTCAAACTCCTCGCCTGCCTGGGCGCCTGGTTGGGCTGGCAAGCCCTGGTTCCCATCATCCTGATGTCCTCTGTCATTGGCGCCGTGGTGGGCATTGTGATGAAGTTCAAGCAAAGTCTGCGCGAAGGCGGTGTCATGCCCTTCGGTCCCTTTTTGGTAGGCGCCGGTCTGGCATGTGTGTTCGCCAATGCGGCGGGTTTCAAGCTCATGGTGCCATGACCCAGGCCGCCATGCGTTTGGGTGTCACCGGCGGCATTGGCAGCGGCAAAAGCACGGTCTGCGCGCTGTTGGCAAATAAAGGTATTCCCGTTATCGACGCAGACGCAATCTCCCGCGCCTGCACCGCGCCTGGCGGAGCCGCCCTGCCCGCTATTGCCCAGGCCTTTGGCGACGCAGTCTTTGAATCCCCGGGCATTTTGAACCGCGACGCCATGCGCGCCCTGGTGTTTGACCAGCCGCAAGCACGTGCCCGGCTCCAGGCCCTGCTCCATCCCATGATTGCGGCGGAAATTGAGCGCCAGGCCAGCCAGGCCGCCTTAGCGTCTCCGCCCTGCATCGCTTTTGATATCCCGCTTTTGGTGGAGTCCAAGCGCTGGCGTGCCGTGCTCGACCGGGTGCTGGTCGTCGATTGCCAAGCGCAAACGCAAATTGACCGGGTGATGCAACGCAGTGGCTTGACGGCAGAAAGCGTGCAAAAAATCATGGCAGCACAAAGCAGCCGGGCCGCTCGGCTGCAATGCGCCGACTATGTTTTATTCAATGAATCCGTGACAATCGATGCGATTGGCCAGCAATTGGCCGCAATATTCCCCTTCTTGGAGATATCATCCCGCCACTGGAAAAATAGCGCGTGATCCTGTACGAATATCCGTTTAACGAAAAAATTCGCACCTATTTGCGTTTAGAGCACCTCTTCGCGAGACTCTTCACGCTGCAGGAGCGCTTTGACGCACTGGACCACCATTTCGCGCTCATCACCCTGTTCGAGATTCTGAACGTCGGCGCGCGCGCCGACCTGAAAACCGACGTCCTCAAAGACCTGGACCGGCAGCGCCAGACCATGCTGGCTTACCGGGGCAACCCAGCCATTGCCACCGAAGTGCTGGAGCGCCTTCTGGCCCAATTGGAAGAATGCTTTGTTTCCCTGACCAATGCCTCGGGCAAACTAGGCCATGAACTGGGCGAAAACGACTGGCTTAAAAGCCTGCGCAGCCGCACCAGCATTCCGGGCGGCACCTGCGAATTCGACCTGCCTGCCTACTATGC
>Ga0214919_10012181_pt1 | contig 10608 bp, 9 predicted proteins | sample LL1503_MetaG_FD_177994 | JGI IMG/M metagenome (GOLD analysis project Ga0214919, IMG submission 177994) | Freshwater microbial communities from Lake Lanier, Atlanta, Georgia, United States - LL-1503 | ecosystem: Environmental > Aquatic > Freshwater > Lake | place: USA: Georgia | collected 2015-03-15 | reverse complement strand
CTTGCTCCAGAATATCTGCGCGGCTTTCCAGACTCAACACATTGTTCGACAAACTGGCCAGCAAAGCGGTGAGATAGCCGCTGCCAGTGCCAATTTCAAGCACATGGTCGCTAGGCTTTAACAACAGATCTTGCGCTAACCTGGCCGCCACCCGCGGGGCCAGCATGGTTTCGCCATGCGACAGGGGAATCTCGGTATCGCTGTAAGCCAAATCTTGGAAAGCCACAGGCACAAACAGACACCGGTCAATAAAAGACAAAGCCTCAAGCACTGCGTGGTCAAGCACATTCCATGGTCGTATTTGTTGCTCAACCATGTTGAAGCGGGCGAGTTCTGTGTTCATGGCAAGAAGTTGGTATTTATCATGATTGAAATTTTAACCAGCATGGCTTTGCTCAGCCTCAGGCGAAACACCCCATAGGCGTTTAAGCCATTGGGTTAAATCATCCAAGTAACAGTACACCACAGGCACCACCACCAAGGTCAGTAAAGACGATGTGATAACGCCACCAATGACGGCTTGACCCAAGGGTGCGCGTTGCTCGGCGCCTTCGCTGGTAGACAAGGCCAATGGCATCATGCCAAAGACCATGGCTAAAGTGGTCATCAAAATGGGGCGTAAACGCACTTTGGCTGCCATCAACAAGGCTTCACTGCGATCCATGGGTGCTTGATGGGTTCCATCGCCGTTGTCCAAGCCCTCACGCGCTCGAATGGCAAAGTCAAGCAACAAAATCGCGTTCTTGGTGACCAAACCCATGAGCATGATCACACCAATGACAGAGAACAGCGATAAGGTGGAATGGAACAGCATCAAAGCCAACACCACACCAATGAGGGTCAAGGGCAGCGATGTCATCAAGGCCAAAGGCTGCAAAAAACTTTTGAACTGGCTGGCCAAAATCATGTAAATGAAAATAATCGCCATGGCCAGCGCTGAGATGGCATAGGCGAACGACTCTTTCATGTTTTTGGTAGAGCCGCCAAATTGGTAGCGGTATCCATCGGGCATGGGTATGCCAGCCATCACCGCTTGTATGTCTTTGGAGACGTCACCGCTGGCACGTCCATAGGCATTGCCGCTGAAAGACACCTCGCGCGACAACTCACGTCGGTTGATTTGGTTGGGGCCAACCCCCTCGCTAACCTGTGCCACTTGGTTGAGTTTGACGCTGCGGTTACTGCCATCAGCCGCCGGCGGAAGATTGAAAGGCAGACGTTCTAGGTCTTGCGGTGCGGTGCGTGCATCAGGAGAGAGCCGCACCAACACGTCATAGGTTTGGTCATTGCTGGCACGCCATACCCCAATATTTTTGCCAGCCACCAAGGTACGCAATTGATCGGCGATGCTGCTCGCGCCCATACCAAAGTCAGAGGCAGCTTCGCGTTTGATGGCGATGTCAATGGTGGGTTTGTTGGGTTTGACGCTGGATTCAATATCGACAAAGCCTTTAACGGTTTGCAATTTCGCCATGACTTGCGCGGCTAAACGTTCGAGCTCAGCTTGGTCAGGACCCAACACATAAAACTCGATTTGCTTAGAGCCACTCACGCTATCGAGTTGCCCCACATGGGTGATGGTGATGCCTGGTAGTTGCAATAAGCGTTGGCGTACATCCGGTGTGATGCTGTTGAGGTTGCGTGCACGCAAGCCACGATCGACCAAACGGAAATACACATTCGCGTAAATTTTGCCGTTGGCGTTCCCCGTGTTGATGGTGGTCAAGGTGTAGCGCACTTCGGGGAAACTGCGCAGCAAGTTTTCCACCTCTTTCGCTTTGCGCTCGGTCACTTCCAAAGAAGAGCCCACTGGCACATAAAAAGTCACCGTGGCTTCAGAGTAATCTGCTTTGGGTACAAACTCGGTACCCAGCAGCGGCACCATGAAAATGCTACCAACGAAGATGCCTATCGCAGCCAACACGGTTTTGAGTTTGTGTACCAAGGCCCAAGCCAACAGTCGTTGGTAGACGCCACTTAAGCGCTCGGTGGTGGATTCAAACCACCCTGTCACAAGACCTATGCTCTTGTCATACCAGTTGCGTGGTTTGAGCGCATGACCATGCACATGGATGCTGGGATCATGCCAGACGCTAGAGAGCATGGGGTCCAAGGTAAAGCTGACAAACATAGAAATGACCACAGCCACCACGATGGTTAAACCAAATTCATGGAAAAACTTGCCAATCACGCCTTCCATGAAGCCAATGGGTAAAAACACTGCCACGATAGAGAAGGTGGTGGCTAACACGGCCAAACCAATTTCTTTGGTGCCTTCCATGGCCGCCGTGAATGCGTTTTTGCCCATTTGTACATGGCGAACAATGTTTTCACGCACCACAATGGCATCGTCAATCAGCAAGCCAATACAAAGAGACAAGGCCATCAAGGTCATCATGTTGACGGTAAAGCCAAACACACTCATGAACAAAAATGTACCGATCACTGCAATGGGCAAGGCCAAGCCCGTGATGATGGTCGAACGCCAAGAGTTGAGAAACAAAAAGACAATCAATACCGTCAGCAAAGCGCCCTCGATCAAGGTTTTACGTACGTTATTGACCGCTACGCGGATCGGGCGTGAACCGTCAAAAATAGGTTCAAGGCGCACGCCTGGCGGCAGTTGCTTGCGCATGGATTCCAAGGTGTCTATCAAACCGTCGACCACCTCAATCGTGTTCTCATCTTGGGCTTTGATCACCGATAACAACAGCGTACGTTGACCGTTGTACAGCGCCAAGTTTTCCAATTCTTGGGCGCCATCATTGACTCTGGCCACTTGCGACAAGCGCACATAGGTGCCTCCTTTGCGCGCCACGATGATGTTGCCAAAATCTTCGGGACGCTTCATGCGGGCTTGTACCTGTACCACGCGGTCTTGTTGAACAGAACGCACCGAACCCACAGGCAGGTCTTGGTTTTCACTGCTGACGGCAGCCACCACTTGGTCGGCCGTCACACCCAGCGCTTCCATGGCTTGGGGGTTGAGGTACAGGTTGATTTCACGTTTGGTGCCACCCACCAGAGACACTGAGCCTACGCCGCGAACATTTTCTAAGCGCTTTTTAAAAACTTGATCGGCCCAGTTGGTCAACTCCACGTTGCTTAACGGTTTGCTCAAACCTGTGGCTTTGTCGTCTGGCAAAACAGCCACCGACCAAATCGGACGGCTGGTGGGGTCAAAGCGAAGTATGCGTGACTCTTTCACATCGGTGCGCAAAAACGGGTGCACATTCGATACTTTCTCGCGTACATCGTCGGCCGCTTTGCGACCATTCACATACAGTTGAAACTCAATCACCACCACCGACAAACCTTCGTAACTGCGGGAGGTCAGGGCACTGATGCCGGCGATGGAATTGACGGCTTCTTCAATTTTTTTACTGACCTCGCTCTCGATGATTTCGGGGGAGGCACCGGGATACTCGGTGGTAATCACCACCACTGGTAAATCGATGTTGGGGAATTGGTCGATTTTGAGACGCCCGTAGCTAAACAGTCCCAACACCACCAAGGCGAGCATCATCATGGTGGCGAACACCGGGTTACGCAGACTGACTTGGGTGAACCACATGGCTAGGGTTTGCCTTTCACAGCCAAGCCTTCACGCAAAGCGCCTGCCGTGCCCCGTAACACCACGCTGTTGGCAGGTAAACCACTGACCTCAACCCAGGGGTTGGTGTCGGTTTGCCCTGGTAACTGACCGCGCAAACCGGTTTTCACACCATAGTGTTTGATGAAGTTGTTTTCGATGACTTGAACATAGGGCTGGGGTTTGTCGGTGCGAACCGCATCCAAGGGGATGGCAAGGACAAGGTGTTGGCCCAGCGCCAACTGGCCTTGGCCATACAAACCTTGGCGCAAGCCATTGGTGTTGTCTAAGCGCAGATAAACCAAAACACTGCGGCTACCCGCTTGTACATTGGGGTTGATACGTTGCACCTTGGCTGTGACGGCTTGCTCGCGACCTTCGAGTTGCAAGGTAGCCTGTTGCCCAATGCGTACATCTATAGAGTCGGCGGGACTGAGCGTGGCCTCTAGCTCCAAACTGTTGAGATCGACGATTTCCAGCAAGCGCATATCGATGGAGACACGCTCACCGGGTTGGGCCAAACGGGCAGACACTTGACCTGAAATAGGCGAGGTGAGCACCGCATCATCAAGCACTTTGCGCGCAACATCAGCGCCCGATAAAGCCGCTTTGTAGGTGGCCTCTGCGCCGCTCAAGTTAGAAAAAGAAGTCTCCAGTGCAGTCACTGAAATAAAGCCTTTGTCCACCAGCGATTTGTTGTTGTCGTATTGACGCTTGGCAATATCCACTTGGGCTTTGGCTGCGTCAGCTTGTTGCTCGGCCTGGCGCAGTTTGCGTTGGTATTCCGTGGGGTCTATGCGCGCAACCACTTGGCCTGCTTTGACATAGTCGCCTTCACGCAAGCTGAGTTGGGTGACTTCACCCGCCACCCGCGACTTGATGACAACAGTGTTCACCGCTTTAAGGTTGCCAGAGATAGGCAGGTTTTGTACCAGTCTTTGCTCGGTGGCGGTCAAAGTGTCGCTGGCCGGTATTTCAAACACAGTGGGGGCGGCAGGTGGTACAGGCGCATTGGGCGTAGGTGTGGGATTGGCTTCGGGTTTGGGCCCAGCGCTTTTCACATACCAACCAGCGCCAGCCAACATGGCAACCGACAGCAAGACAACGCCACCCCAGCCTTTGATTTTGAATCTCATCTGCGCTTGCTCCGAAATAAAGTTGCCGGTTCAGGACCGGCGCCAACCAAGCGCCAGCAGATGGGCATGGTTACGCAAAAAGGTCTCAGGATTGAGCGTGTTGTGCATGGCATTGCAGGCCAGCGAGTGTTTCCACATGTTCACATACAAAATGGCGCTCACCAAGCTGTGCACTGCTTGTTCGGCATCAAAAGCTGCGAATTCGCCGCTGTCCATCCCACGTTTCAAGATTCGCTTGAACAGCTCTTGCCCAGGGCGTATCACCTCTTGTTCATAAAACTGCACGACCTCTGGAAAATTGTTGGCCTCGCTCATCACCAACTTGGTGATACCACTGGCATCGGTAGAACCTATGCGTTGCCACCAAGAAACCAAGGCGTATTCCAACATGTCGGGCGTAGAGCCCTCGAATTCCTCAAACTCTTGGTTCCAGGTTGGGAAATGGTCAGCCAAGTTGGCACGAATCACCGCTTTGAACAGGTCTTCTTTGCTTGGGAAGTAAAGAAACAAAGTGCCTTTGGACACACCCGCACTGGCCGCCACATCTTCCACCTTGGTGGCCGAGTAGCCTTTGCTGGCAAACAGGCTCAAAGCCGCGTCAAGCAACTCGCCAGGACGTGCTTCTTTGCGGCGCTCACGTTTGTGCACCTGGGGTATTTCATTGGAAAGTAAGGTGGTTGGCATATTAATGACTGACTGGTTAGTAATGTAACCGACCTAGCCACTCATGTAAAACCCTTTGCGTGCTGAGAAGTCCGCCCGCTGAGGGCAAGAAATCCGTTTCCCAGCGCAGGGGAGGCTGTGTGTAGCCCATGGGGGCAGGAAACACCTCGAAACCCGCTGCCTCAAACAGGGTGACGCTGCGCTGCATATGCCAGTCGTGGGTGACCAAGGCGATACGGCGTATGCCTTTGGCAGACAAAATGGCATACGATGCAAGCGCGTTTTCGCGGGTATCACGTGACGTGTCATCCGCCAAGAAAAAAAACGAATCAAAATCACGTTTCAACACATAAGCAGCCACTTGCGCTTCGCTCTGGGTTTGCGCCGAGGAGGCCGCCCAACCCTTACCCCCGCTGTACACCAAAGGCAAGTCGTGCAAGGTTTTTAAATAGCGGCCATAAGCCAAGCGTTGATAAGCTGCAGCCCCAAGCTGGGTTTGACCGTATTCGGGTGCATACACCTCCACACCCCCACCCAGCACCACGATGGCTTGGGCTGTGTTTAAAGCTTCTTTGGAAATCGGTGGGTAAGTGCTAAGCAACCAATGGTTGAGGCCATAAGCGGTAGCGCTGCAACTCAGCACCCACAGGATCAGCGTACCTAGGACACACAAGGCGCGTCCCCAGCGCTTGGAAACCCCCCATATGGCCAGGCCCAATAACAAAAGCAGCAAAGGGCTGGCGGGGGGCAGCAAAAGCGCAGAAATCAGAGGTTTGAAGGGACCGATCCAGGAAAACATGGTGAGGCAATGGTTAAAGCAAGCCAAAGTTTCCCACAGTGGTCGGGAGTGGCTAAGATGCTTGTCATGGCGAATGCAATCATCACCTTGGGTGGCGGCTGCTTCTGGTGCACAGAGGCGGTGTATGTGCGTGTGCGTGGGGTGCTGGATGTCGAGTCTGGCTACAGCAATGGGTTAACACCTACGCGCCCTACCTACGAGCAAGTGTGTACAGGCCGCACAGGCTTTAATGAAGTGGTGCGTTTGACCTATGACAATAGCGTCATCACTTTGCAAAACATATTGGATATTTTTTTCGAGGTTCACGATCCCACCAGTTTGAACCGTCAAGGCAATGATGTAGGTACCCAGTACCGTAGCGCTATTTACATCTCTAACGAAGCAGACCACATGGCGGCATTGCAATTCATTTCTGAGGTGACCAGCCGTGGAGAATTCGACAGCCCCATCCTCACTGAAGTCTTGCCGTTACAGTATTACTGGCCTGCCGAGGACTACCACCAAGACTATTTTGAACACAATCCCTACCAAGGCTATTGCACTTTTGTGGTTGCGCCCAAAGTGAAAAAACTCCATCAGCACTTTGCCGAGTGGGTCAAGGATTGAAAGATTCAAGGGGCTAAGCGCTCTTTTATCCACGCACCGTCTTGCAGACGGTAAACCAAGCGGTCGTGTAAACGTGCCACACCGCCTTGCCAAAATTCCCAGCGATCAGGTGTGAGCCTATAGCCACCCCAGTGGGGAGGACGCGGCGGCTGGGTGCCCAATTTGGCCATGTAGCTGGCCGCTTCGGTCACCAGTTGTGTGCGTGAGGAAATGACCTGGCTTTGCGGACTGGCCCAAGCGCCTATGCGTGAGTCCAGCGGTCGGCTATGGAAGTAAGCGTCGCTTTCTTCGTCGCTGACTTTGCTCACCCGACCTTCAATGCGAACCACGCGTTCCAGTTCTACCCAGTGAAATTGCAACGATGCGTAAGGGTTGCCAGCCAATTCTTGGCCTTTGCGACTTTGGTAGTTGGTATACCAAACCAAGCCTTGGTCGTCATAGCCTTTCACCAGTACCACACGGGTGCTGGGGCGCATATCACTGCCCACCGTGGCCAAGGTCATGGCGTTGGGTTCAGGCAGTTCGGTTTCCAAGGCTTCACGCAACCACTGCTCAAACTGCCGTATCGGATGATGCTGTGCGCTGTCCTCCAACAGTTCTGCGCGTTGGTAACTTTTGCGCATATCGGCCAGCGAAATCTTGGTCATAGCAAACACCTCGGGATAAGAGGCGACTATCTTATTCCTTGACCGCGCCGGTCATCCCTGACACATAGTGATCAACAAAAAACGAATACAAAACAGCCACAGGAAAAGAGCCCAGCAAGGCGCCGGCCATGAGCGAGCCCCAGTGGTAAACATCACCCTCGACAAGTTCTGTCACCACACCTACCGGCACGGTCTTGACCTCGGATGAAGAGATGAAGGTAAGGGCGTAAATGAATTCGTTCCACGACAAAGTGAAGGCAAAAATTCCCGCGGAAATGAGGCCTGGCACTGACAGGGGAAGAATGATCTTCCACAAAATTTCGAAGCGGGTAGCGCCATCTATCAAGGCACATTCCTCCAATTCAAAAGGAATGGAGCGAAAGTAACCCATCAGCAACCATGTACAAAACGGAATCAGAAATGTGGGGTAGGTCAGTATCAGTGCCCAGCGGGTATCGAACAAACCTAGCTTGAACACAATGGTGGCCAAAGGGATGAACAAAATGGAAGGGGGCACCAAATACGCCAGAAAAATACCCAAGCCTACTTGGCGTGAGCCTTTAAAGCGCAGGCGCTCAATCGCATAAGCCGCTAGCACCGCACAAGCCAGCGACACCACGGTAGAGATGACCGAGATGAACACCGTGTTCCACAGCCACTCGGGGTAGGCGGTTTTGAACAGCAGTTTGTGGAAATGTTCCAAGGTGGGTTGAATCACCCAAAACGGATTGCCGTCACGCGACAGCAGTTCGTTGTTGGGTTTCACCGAGGTGATGACCATCCAGTAAAAAGGAAACAACAACACGAACACAAAAATCCCCAGCGGCGCATACACCGTCACCCAGCGCGAACGCGCTGTGTCCAAGTAGCCCATGCCTTGGCTGTCGTCGTCGCTGGGATCGCTCATGCGTCACTGCCCCCTTGTTGCCAGGCGCGTCGTTGCAACCCGAAGTAACTGAACAAAATAGCTGCCAGTAAAAAAGGCACCATGGAAATGGCGATCGCTGCGCCCTCGCCCAAAGCCCCGCCCGAGATGGCGCGTTGGAAGGACAGCGTTGCCATGAGGTGGGTGGCATTCAACGGTCCACCGCGCGTGATGACGTAAATCAACTGAAAATCGGTGAAGGTGAACAGCACCGAAAACGTCATCACCACCGCGATCATGGGGGTAAGCAAGGGCAGGGTGATGTGGCGAAAGCGCTGCCACGCAGTGGCGCCGTCAATCGCTGCGGCTTCGTAAAGCGAAGGTGAAATGGTTTGCAAACCCGCCAGCAAAGTGATGGCGACAAACGGCACACCGCGCCACACATTGGCTGCCAGCACTGACAAGCGTGCATTCCAAGGATCGCCTAAAAAATCGATGTAGTTGTCTATCCAACCAGCTTTGACCAGCACCCAGCTGATGATGGAAAACTGCGCGTCGTAAAGCCACCAAAAAGCGATGGCCGATAAAGCCGTGGGGACGATGTAGGGCAGCAAAATGACCGAGCGAAAAAAGGTTTTGAACGGCAGGCGTTCATTGAGCAAAATAGCCAACCACAGCCCAAGAAAAAATTTCAATACGCTGGCCACAAAGGTATAAAACAAGGTATTGAACAAAGCCAAGCGTGTCACGGCATCGTCCCATAAAAACGCGTAGTTCTCTAGGCCAATGAACATGCCTTCACGACCCACCTTGGTGTCGGTAAAGCCTAACCAAATGCCCAGACCCAGGGGGTAGGTCAGAAACACGATCAGCAACACTGTGGCGGGCAGCATGAACAGCAGGCCCAGCCCGTTTCGGCTGTTTTGCAGGCGGCTTAGCATCAGGTTTTGTAGTAGCGTTCAGCGCGTTTTTGGGCGCGTTGGGCAGCTTCAACCGGTGTTTTAGAGCCTGAAGCGGCTTCGGCCACCATGTTGCAAACAATGAAGTCGGCCATGGCACCCGCAGAGGCATAACCCAGTTGACCTGCATAGCCGGCAGGGCGCATGTTTTTCACCGAGTCGCGGTAAGGCGTGTGTTTGGGGTCCACGGTCCAGATGGGATTTTTGCTGTAAGCGGCCAAGGGGTGCGAGACGTAGCCGCCTGCACCTTGCAACCAAGCACCGTACTGTTCTTCTTCCATCATGAAACGCAAAAACTCTTTGGCGGCATTGGGGTACTTGGTGTACTTGAAGATCATTTGGTTGAAGAACAGGTGGTACTCGGTGGGAATACCCACAGGACCCACGGGAAACGGTGCGTGCTGTATGTCAGCAGCCAGTGCTTTGACCGCTGGGTTGTCAGAGTTTTTGGCCGCGTAATAAATCGAGATACCGTTGTTGGTGACACTGAGTTGACCATCTAAAAACGCTTTGTTGTTATTGGGATCTAACCACGACAAGGTGCCAGGGATAAAAGTGGCGTACAGCTCTTTGGCGTATTCCAAAGCCTTGATGGTTTGCGGGCTGTTGATCACCACTTTGTTGTTCTTGTCGACGATGGAGCCGCCAAAAGCCCAAATCAGCCAATGCGTCCAACCACTGTCGCCAGTGGCATTGCCCAGCGCCATGCCTCCCGGTGTGCCTTTGCCTTTGAGGGCTTGGAACATCTTCAAATAACTGTCCACATCTTTGGGAAAGCTGTTGATGCCCGCCGCCTTTAACAGGCTTTGCCGGTAAACCATGATGGCGCCGCTGGCGCCCAGTGGCACGCCTATCCATTTTTTGCCATCGGGTTTCAAGTAAGTTTCGCAAGCTGGGTACCAGCCCCCGTATTTTTTGCCCAGGTAGTCGCATACGTCGGACACGTCCAGCAATTTGTCGGGGTAGAGGTTGGCATCGTCGTTGGTCGACAAAATGATGTCCGGTCCTGCGCCAGTGTTGGCAGCAACCGCTGCTTTGGGACGCACGTCTTCCCAGCCCTCGTTGTCAACCCGCACTTCAATGCCAGTTTTCTCAGTGAACTTTTTGACGTTGGCCATGTAAGTGTCTATGTCACCTTGCACAAAACGGCTCCAGCGCAAGACCCGCAGTTTGGCGTCTTTCTCGGGCACATTGGTCCATTGGGCCTTGGCTGAGGTGCTGAAGAGCATGGGTGCTGTTGCTACTGCGCCGGTGGCCAGGCTGGTAGATTGGATAAATTGGCGGCGGGTGGTTTCGCTCATAAAGCCTCCTGTGGCAATCGGTTAGGTCGCAAGTCTTAAG
>Ga0214919_10012180_pt1 | contig 10609 bp, 8 predicted proteins | sample LL1503_MetaG_FD_177994 | JGI IMG/M metagenome (GOLD analysis project Ga0214919, IMG submission 177994) | Freshwater microbial communities from Lake Lanier, Atlanta, Georgia, United States - LL-1503 | ecosystem: Environmental > Aquatic > Freshwater > Lake | place: USA: Georgia | collected 2015-03-15 | reverse complement strand
GATTCTCCATAACGCTGATATGCCAATTCTGGAAACTTGTCTACGGAATATGGACGCGACGCAATCATGTAGGCGTTGCTGAGAAATTCATTCGGATTATATTTGAGAAGAAGTGAAAGCGAATTATTTCCGCTTTGCCAATTCAAATATCCGCTTGATTCATATTCTCGTCGATTCAGATAGTCGTTCCATTTAAAGACAGAGGCATAAGTCTGATCGCTAAAAATCGACAACTGCGCATCGAGTGTCACGTCGCTTGCAAGGTCGCGCTTCCAATCCGCAAGAAATTCGCCCCGATATTGTTCGGTGCTGGTGATGATTCCACCAGAAGCTGTTTGCTCCTCGTTGAGAAAGTCGTAATAGCCCATGGTCTTGAAATTGCCTGTTCCGCCGAGAATATTTGCCTGCGCATTCAATCCTAAACCGATTGCGTTTTTGGTCAGAGTCTCCTGAACCAAATTCACTTCGCCCAGCGCATCTGGTTTCTCTACACCAATCAGATCGAAGAGATCCCATTCCGACTTGATGATCGTTCCTTGATAGTTCTGAAATCCAACATTCAAGTACTTCAACGGAATCTGATTTGGCGATCCTGCGATCTTTGGCCAGTACAGAAATGGCGTTCCATTTGCCTGCAGAGTCGCATCAGTTCCCGTCATGTACGAACCGCCTCCCGAAGAAGCGGGTTGCTGCGTGATCGTCAACTGCTGAACTCCAACCGCCAAATGGGGCGTGAAGAATTCACTGGTCGAAACACGCGCACTTTTTGCAGTGAACTCATCGGCGGCGAGTTGTCGCATCTCTTCAGCTCGGGCATACGCCAAGAGTCCGCTACGTATGGCCGTGCGCATAACGGCATCCATCACAATTGCTTGATTGAGAGCAAGGTCGTAATACACGCGCTTGCCGCGCAATGTGTATTGATAGTCCGTCGCAACAACATCACCTTCGAGATAAATGCCAACGACATCTTTCGCATCAAGCATCCCTGTGTTGTTCGATGCAGTCGCACCTTTCTTTGGCGCAAGAAAAATCACAGCGTGATCTGCTGAGAGTTGGAGTTCTCTGACTGGTCCAACTCCGGGAGGGCTTGCGTAATCCACCCGAACCGAATTGGAGAGCATCACGCAATCATCTTTTGTCTCAATGGTGGTATTTCCAGATGAAAACGAGATGGTTCCTTGCGGCGAGAAAATCTTGGTCTCATCGGCTTCGACCCGAACCGTTGATGGTGCGAGTGCTGGTACTTGCGATGGCAGAAGCACGGGCGCGCCGACCACAAGAGGTGGATCAACAGGGGCAATCGGCGCATCGAGTTGCGGTCTTGTTTGCAGGAGCGCGCCGCGTGCAACTGATTCCAAATACGCCTTCACGCGTGTCGTTCCTTGAAGCAAAGTTGGATTACTCGCAGGCGCTTTATCTTCAAGCAGTGTGATCGTCAGATTGACGTCGCCGCGTGTGCTGCCAGTGACTAAGAGATCGCTTCCGCTCGCTCCAACTCCTGCGCGGCGCGTTGGCTCTTCGGCTTCAGGGAAATAAACGGCAATCTGATTGATCAACCCATCGCTGCTTGGAATGCGATTGATCCAGATGACCGCGTTTGTGCTCGAGAAGTAATAGCCACCGAACTTCACTCGAACATCGCCTTCAATTTGAAGACGTTTCGTATCGTCAACATTCCACGCCCATCCGCGAACGCCCTCGATGATGATGTCAGTTGCAACAGGTTCTGTCGGCAGAACAAATCCGCCCAATGACTGGCCGGTGATTGGCACATCTTGAAGTTCTTGTGCTGGCGCATTCAGCACCACGATTGAGATCACAAAGATGCAGATGATCAGTCGTCGCATGCACTCTGCGCTTGCGTTTGTCATTCGAATGAAGAGAAGTTCTTTCCACGGCGCAGACGACATCTGCGCGGAATGGTACGAAGAGTCGCTTGCTCCGTCTCTCTCCCAAGCTTTCTCCCAATCTTCATCCCCGATATGCGATCGGTTGGTCAGTCGAACCGCCGAGTTCTTTCAAGAGGGTCATCGCTCCAAACCCAATTCCAGCGAGGGCGAGTGCGACGAGTCCCCATAAGAATTCTCCCCAAGAAAAGAGCCATGACGCGGCGAAGATCGACTGCCAGAGTGCGCCATACCGCGCAACTTTTTCCGCTGCGATCGCAGGAGATTGAGCGCGCTTGATTTTGCGAATGACAACTGGGATGAATGCAATGATCGCAAGAGCAGGAAAAATCGGACCATACCACGGTGTCGACTCTGGCCAGAATGAACCGCTTGATTTCAAGATGCCGAAGCCAAGAATGCAGACGCTGCAGATGACCCAGCCAATGACCAACATCCAGAGAGCTCTGCGCGAAAGTCCGGGACGCTTCGAAAGTACAAAGTGCATGATGGTCGCGACTGCAGTGGCATGCGTCATCGCCAGCCATGCGGGCAATGTGAAAGTGAATTGATCATTCGGGATCAACATGTGACCAGCGTGAAGCAGTCCGATGGTCAACAGCCCAACACCTGGGATGTATTTCGCAGTTCCGTTATAGAAGAGCGTTCCGCCAGCGATGAGGAGCGCAATAAAGAGAGCGCCGAATCCGAACGAAAGAACGCCAACGAGCGCCAATAGAAGTGACGCAATCGCAACGGAGAAGGCTTGAACTGCACCAATCTCGCCAGATGCGATGGGACGATGAGGACTGAAAATACGATCATGTTTTGCATCCAGAAGATCATTCAGTGCTGCGGCAAAGGAGAAAAGCCCGACCGCTGTCACTGCTGAGCAGATGAGCGCTTGCGCAAGCGGCATCGTCGAAACGGGCATGTAGTGATATTCATCACTGCTTCGGGACAGGATGACGATCAGCCATAAATCGGTGATCGCTCCAAATGCCATGGAAAGTCGGGTCAATTCGACTGCTGAAACGACTTTCTTTGATACGCCAAGCACGGGTGGAGGCTACCATTACGATCCGACATGAAATCAAGCACGACCGAACAAATGAATCCGGCCAACGTGATCAATGCACGAGGTCTGCGTATCGCCATCGTCGAAAGTCAGTATCACCACGAAATCTGCAATGGGCTTTCCACAGGTGCGGTCGATGCGTTCATAAATGCTGGCGGTGATTCGCAAAGTATCGTTCATGTTCATGCACCAGGCTCGTACGAATTAGTTGCAATCGCCTTAGCACTTGCAGAACGAGCGGACATCGATGCTGTTGTCGCACTTGGATGCGTGCTCACTGGAGAGACAAGCCACGATCGATATATCTGCGATGCAGTCGCGCAGGGTTTGGTCGATGTGACCATTCGCACTGGAAAACCAGTTGCATTTGGTGTTTTGACATGCATCACAATTGAGCAAGCTCGTGCGCGTTCAGGAGGAAGTAAAGGCAATAAAGGAATCGAAGCAATGCACGCAGCAATCGCTGCAACACGAACGATTGCGGAAATTCGTGCTGGAAGCGTTGTTGCAAGAAATCCTGTTGCAATCGGAGCGAGTCGATGACTGTTGCGCACGAACAAAGATGTTGTGCACTGCAAGCAATGTTTCAGTTTGATCTCAGCGGAACTGTCGATCTTCCAATGTTGCGAGAGTCGTTTGAATCTCGTGCACGCGAAGCGCGCAGTGCTGATCCCATCGAGAGTGAATGCGATTTCACTTTGCCTGCAGTTGCCCTTGGGTTGACGCTTGCGGAAAAAGCGTGGTCGACTCGTGAGGAAGCTGATCAGGTCATTCGCGATCTCGCTCCAGAATGGCCGACGCATCGACAGCCCAATATCGACCGAAATATCTTGCGCTTGGGCTATTGGGAAATGAAGCATGGTTCGATTCCGCCAGCGATTGCTATTAATGAAGCGGTCGAATTGGCGAAGGAATACAGCACCGAAAAAAGTTCCTCGTTTATCAATGGTGTCTTGGATCGAATCGCCAATCCAGTCGCAGATGCGGTGGTCGAACCTTCCGTTATCTTGATCGAGGAATAAAAGGAGTCCGCTCGACATGTTCTTCAAGTCAGCGATCGAAGCTGTTCGTCGGGGACTTCTCCGCACGGCCTCCGCCGTCGGAGCGGGGCTTCGCAGCGTCTTGCACGGTCGGCGACTTGATGATGCGTTGATTGACGAAGTTGAGTCGCAATTGATTTCCGCAGATGTTGGAGTTCGAGCCGCGCGCGAAATTGTCGATTCATTGCGAACGGAATTTCGCTCGGGCAGAATCGAGCGCGGAGAAGATGCGCTTGAACATCTGAAGAAGCGAATGAAAGAACGCCTTGCTCCGCCTGCGGGAAAGACATTGGAAATCGCTGCGACCACTTCGAAGCCCGCAGTGGTCTTGGTTGTTGGCGTGAATGGAGTTGGAAAAACAACCAGCGTTGCGAAAATTGCACATTCAATTCGCGCATCTGGACGAACGGTTTTACTCGCTGCTGCTGACACATATCGCGCGGGCGCTGTCGCACAATTGGGAGTATGGGCTCAGCGACTTGGCGTTGACATCATTCGTGGCGCCACTGGTGGAGATCCTGCTGCGGTTGCTTTCGATGCTGCGGAAGCGGCAGTCACTCGAGGTATCGATGTTCTGCTTGTTGATACTGCGGGGCGACTTCACAACGAAGAAAATTTGATGCGCCAACTGATCAAGATTCGTGACGTCATTCGTCGTCGGATTCCTGATGCGCCACATGAAACGCTGCTTGTGCTTGATGCGACAAGCGGACAAAATGCGCTGGTGCAAGCGGCGGCATTCCAGAAAGCCGTAGATATTTCGGGCATCTTTTTAGCGAAGATGGATGGAACTGCCCGCGGCGGTGTTGTCATCGCAATTCATGATGCGCTTGGAATTCCAGTGAAATTGATCGGAGTTGGCGAGTCTCCCGAGGATGTTCAACCCTTCGATGCGGATCGATTCGTCGATGCAGTCTTTTCAGTTGATGGGGCTACCATCCCGTTATGAACGCTCCCGCACGAGGATTCACGCTGATCGAGACACTTGTGGTGATTGGAATCATCGCACTGTTGACCGGCTTGATTATGCCTGCTGTCAATATGGTAAAAAAAGAGTCTTACAATACAAATTGTCTCAGCAATCTCCGCCAAAATTTTACTGTGTGGCAGTCATATCAAACTGTGAACAAAGGCGTCTTGCCGATGTGCGAATTTCTGCCAGTGGTGACTCCACAGGGAATTGAAGGCGGACTGCCAAATCTGCTCTCGAAGTTTCAGCCTGCTGACAGCCGTGCTTGGTTGTGCCCAGCCGATGATGACATTGAATCCACAGAGACTGGAACGAGCTATACATATCTTCCGGGACTGATTCGTTATTCCCCACAAGTGCAGATGGAAGTTCTTCAAGTCTTACTCAACCTTCCTTCGACGGCAAGTGAGCGCCAGCGCGAAGCCTTACGCCTGCAAACAGAATCGAAGTTGGTGGTAAAACTTTTTGAGAATGACAGCAAAGGACTCTTTCCGATATTGATGGACAGTGCTGATCGACATCCCGGAACGCGCGTGCCTCGCAACGGTGTCTATTTGGATGGATCGGCAAAAGCAACGAAAGTGGAGTACGAGACCTCGGTTGATTAAAAGCCGAAGTCCCAATTGAAACATGTCATTCATCGACTTTCACGAACTGAAATACACTTTGCGAAATCGCGGTAAAGAATTATTCCGAGCAGCGGCGATTCTTGCGATGTTGCTGATTGTTTCGTGTGGAGTCTGGTGGTGGGTTTCAATTCGTTGGCGGCCGCCACCGTCGATTTTCGATACGCCAGTGGATGATGTTTTGGGTTATCTGGCATTGGATGATTTCAATGAATTATCTCTTGAAGAGCGCATGAGGTTTCTCTTGGATCTCAGCAATCGTTTCCGAGGAATGGAATCATCGGACAGTGCTGCGATGGCTGGATTCTTCGCCGGCGTGACTGGCCCTGCTCGGAAACAGATGACGCAGAATGTCCGAATCTTGGCTCGAGACATTCTTGTCCAGGGCGCGTCTGGATATTTCGATGCTGCGCCAAGTGATCAAGGCAAGTACATCGATGATTGGGTTGTCAATTGGACAAAGATGGGCGAGAAGATCACGACTGGCAAGGAAAGTGATGAGACTGATAAGGAGCGGATTGACAAGATCAAATCTCAGTCCGATCGCACAGAAGCGCGTATGAAAGAGAGAGAGGTCCCATCTCTCACCGAGGACGGCGCGCTGGGATTCATGAGCATTTGGCAAAAAGAAGTGGAAGTGACCGCAAGTCCAAAGCAGCAAGGTCAGATTTCCCGTTTTCTCCAAGACGTTCGCAAGCGTTACTCCAATGCATTCTGAGCCACGGCTCGCACGAACAGATTCGTTGCCAATCAACGCATTTGCGGAAGAGATCGTTAGGAGAATAACGAGCGATCGAAAATTAGTACTCGTTGCCGAGACGGGTTCTGGAAAAACCACACAAGTCCCGCAAATTCTGCTGAAATCTGGCATCGCCGGCGAAGGCCGGATTGTCGTGTTGCAGCCTCGTCGCTTGGCGGCACGCGCGGTCGCACGACGAGTTGCATTCGAAATGGGAGTTCGAGAAGGTGGTCTTGTGGGATATCGCACTCGATACGAACGAGTCGAAAGTGCAGAGACAAAAATACTTTTTATGACCGACGGTCTCTTCGTTCGCTTGGCGCAAGGGACACAAGATCTCAAAGGCATCTCCGTCGTTGTCCTTGACGAATTTCATGAGCGTGGAATTTCTACGGACCTTGCTGCTGGCATGGTGCGTCGATTGCAATCACAGCGCAGACCTGATTTGCGCGTTGCGATTATGAGCGCAACGCTCGATGCGGCTCGGCTTGGAGAGGTCTTCGACGTCGATCCGCTTTCGGTGCCAGGACGAATGCATCCAGTTGATATTCGATTCCTCGGTGATGTTCGAGCCAATGAAGATGTGATTGATCGCACCGTCACAGCGGTCGTTGATGCGGCTGAAAATCTGCAGGGCGATGGATTGGTGTTCATGCCTGGCAGAAATGAAATTCAGCGAACGATCGAAGCGCTGCGATCAAGATTGCCTTCGGGAGCGTTCGATGTGATGGCACTTCATGGAGGACAATCGCCAGAAGAACAAGATCGCGCGCTCAATCCATCCGATCGACGCAAGATCGTTATTGCCACAAATGTCGCGGAAACAAGCCTGACAATTCCCGGAGTTCGCTTTGTCGTTGATAGTGGATTGGCACGCGTGCATCGATTCGATCCGCTGCGCGATCTGAACGCATTGAAACTTGAACCCATCAGTCAAGCAAGCGCTCGTCAACGCGCAGGGCGCGCAGGTCGGACCGCACCTGGAGTTTGCTTGCGACTCTGGAGCGAAACCACGCACAATCGTCGATCGGAATTTGATGCGCCCGAAGTTCACCGAATTGATCTTTCAGAAGCACTGCTTGGACTTTCGGTTGTTGGTGAAAGTGATCCACTAAAATTTCCGTGGATCGATTTGCCAGATTCGGCGGCTCTCGATCGCGCACTGCGGGTTCTAGTGGGATGCGGCGCTATGGATTCACAGGGACGACTGACTCCCGACGGCCGAGCGATGGCGCAGATTCCCGCGCATCCACGATTGGCGCGCGCACTCTTGGAAGGAGCGCGCAGAGGATGTGCCCAGCGCGCAGGACTTTGGGCAGCGTTTTTGTCCGAACGCGATCCATTCGATCGAGAGAATTCGGAGTCGATGCGTCGACACCTCGAGACCGATGATCGACCAAGCGATGTGATCGCACGTGAACGAATGTTTCTTGCGTGGCGTGGTGGTAAAGCAAATCGAATGTCGATTGATTCAGATGCCGCACGCGAAGTCGGTCGTGCCGCCGACCATCTTTCTTCTGCCGCGCTTCGTGCTGCAGGAGATTTGGCGCAAGAATCGCGTGGCGCGCAGGCTGGAAATTTTTCCGACGAAGCGATTGCCGAGTCATTTATGCTTGGTTTTCCGGATCGAATCGCATGGCGCCTCGATCGACATCGGCCGCATGCCGCAATGGTTCAGCGACGCAAGGTCTCCATCGACAAGCGAAGTTTGCACGAGGGTACGGGTCCGCTGTTGGCTTTCGAGGTTCGCCAAAGTGGCGGGGGCGATACCGCAGAGACCACGCTCTCCATGACGGTTGCGCTCGAAAGAGCCTGGCTTGAATCAACGCTCCCGCATCGCTTTGCCAATCGCGTCGAAGAGCGTTGGGAGGCGTCATCACAATCTGTCGAAGAAATTGAAGAGCAACTCTTTGATGAAACGGTTATCGAACGAACAGTTCGTCCCTCTCGAAACTTGGCGGTTGCATCCGAGATCATTGCAGTGCGAATGATGGAAGATGGACTACGACCCGATGAGTGGGAAGAGCAAATTGCTCCGTGGATTGCACGAACGAGATGGGTCGCAGAAACATTTCCGCAGCGCGAACTGTTGACCTATGCCGACGACGACCTGCGCATCTTGTTCGCAGAGATCGCAGCGGGCGCATCACGTTGGAGTCAAGTGCGTGGTCGCAGTTGTCTTGCGATAGTGCTCAGTGCATTGTCGTATGAAGATCAAACATTCGTTCAACAAATGGCTCCGGCGGATATTCGTCTGCCGAGTGGTTCCAAGATGAAATTGATTTACGAAAACGGACAACCTCCGCGAGGCAGCGCGAAGATTCAAGATTTTTATGGTCTCGATCAAACACCAAGCGTTGCTGGTGGTCGCATTGCAGTTCGCTTGGAAATTCTTGGTCCCAATCGCCGTCCTCTGCAAACAACCGCCGATCTTGCAGGATTTTGGCGTGTTTTGTATCCGGAGATTCGAAATGAACTTCGCCGTCGCTATCCAAGGCACGAATGGCGATAAAGCAAAGATCGCGCATAACCAAAATCATTCCACGCAAAAATTTCTACTCGATGTTGTCGATGCCCATCGCCGCATCGCCGTGCAGATGTCGTCTTGGGTGGATCCCCTGACGAATGCCTTCTTCTTGTGAAACCGGCGGATCCGAAGCGAAGCGCGGAAGCTTTGGAGCCCAGGCTCTTCGTCCTGCATGGACATCGTGCACGATGTCGACCGCTTCGCGCACATCATCTGTCACACGGAAAAGTTCGAAATCTTCCGCTGAAATCGTTCCATGTTCTTCAGCGAGAGTCGTGCGCATCCAGTCAAGTAAAGGCTGCCAAAATTTCTTCCCGATCAGCACAACAGGGAAGGGCACGATCTTCAGCGTTTGAATCAGCGTGAGCGATTCGAAGAGTTCGTCCATCGTTCCAAAGCCACCAGGGAAAATAATGAAGCCGCGCGCATGCTTCACGAACATCACCTTGCGAACGAAGAAGTATCGAAAAGTTAATTCAATGCTTTGGTATGGATTCGGCTTCTGTTCGAAGGGCAAAGAAATATTCAAGCCGACCGAAACACCATTCGCTTCGAGCGCACCTTTGTTCGCAGCTTCCATAATTCCAGGTCCGCCACCAGTGATGACCGCAAATCCTCTTTCGACCAACATGCGTCCGCATTCGACTGCTTGGATGAACTCATGTTTCTCGGGTCGAGTGCGGGCAGAGCCAAAAACAGCGACTGCGGGGCCAACTCGGACCATTGTGTCGGTGGCATCGACGAATTCGCTCATGATGCGAAGGGTCCGCCAAGCCTCGTGTTGCAACGCATCTTTGATGTGTTTGGATTCCATGGCGTAGAGGACTACACTCAAACTCCTATGAATAGCAAGCCACTCGGTCGGACAGGGTCTCGTTCTCTACCTCCAACGAAGGTCGTTTCGACGACTTTAAAAGTTGCCGCAAAGGCAATCAAGAACCAAGGAGGCAAGTCGGGAGCGAGTTCTGCAAAGGTTGGAGCAAAGACTGGAGCAAAGGTGGCTGCGAAAGTCGCAACAAAATCGCCATCGAAGGTTGTCGCTAAAGCTCCGATCAAAGCTGTGGCCAAAGCTCCGGCCAAGGTTGTGGCTAAGGCGCCAACGATTGCGCCAACCAAGACTCCGACGAAGCCGCAGACTATTGCAGTCGAGACTCCTGCGGTTCGTCCTGCAAAGATCGATATCAACGGATATCAGGCTGCGCTGAAGTGGCTTTCGGAACGTCCCGACATCGAACGCATGCGCGTTGTGAAGTACGACGATGGAACATTCCGATTGGATCGCATGCGTGCGTTACTTGCGGCGATGGGAAATCCTCATGAGCAGATCAAGACGGTGCATGTTGCAGGAACTGTTGGAAAAGGTTCGACTTGCGCAATGATCGCTCACATGCTTGAAGAGTGCGACTATACGGTTGGGCTTTATACAAGTCCACATTTCGTCGATATGCGCGAGCGCATTTGCATCAATAACCGGATGATCACCAAGCCTGCGATGGTCGAGATGGCGAAGAAAGTGCAAGCAGCAGCAGCGAAGGCAAAGGTCGAACCAACATTCTTCGAAGCGATGACTGCGATGGCATTCAAGCACTTCGCAGATGAAGCCGTCGATATTGCCGTGGTTGAAGTTGGACTCGGCGGTCGATTGGATTCGACGAATGTGCTGACGCCACTTGTCACAGTCGTGACCACAATTGATTTCGATCACACGCGCATTCTTGGCGACACGCTTCCCAAGATTGC
>Ga0214919_10012178_pt1 | contig 10612 bp, 8 predicted proteins | sample LL1503_MetaG_FD_177994 | JGI IMG/M metagenome (GOLD analysis project Ga0214919, IMG submission 177994) | Freshwater microbial communities from Lake Lanier, Atlanta, Georgia, United States - LL-1503 | ecosystem: Environmental > Aquatic > Freshwater > Lake | place: USA: Georgia | collected 2015-03-15 | reverse complement strand
AAAATATGCACCCGCCTTGATGCTGGGCGATGCGTTGCCGGCGAAGGATAAAACAGAGTTAGCTCAAGAGATGGCCGGTATGATTGGTCTCCCGGCCGCGCTCATTGCGCAACGTAATCTCCGGGTTGATATTTTTACTTTCACACGAGAATTGCTCGCGGATCGCGATCGTTCGGTCGGCCGTTACGATGCGCGTTTGACCGGTATTCGCTACGCACCCGGTACGGCTAAGCCTGATTTTGATCCTAGCTATGAAGCGGTTTACGGTTCCTACACCGCTTGCTTTAACGACTATATCCGGCGCGAGCTTAAGTATGAGAATGACCTGCCCTACAATGCTCTCACAGGTGACGTGAGGCCGTGGAATTATAACAATGTCCAGAACGAGTACCTTAATACATCCGAGTTGTTGCATCGCGCGATGAGCCGCAACACCCACTTGAAAGTATGGATCGCCAATGGTTATTACGATTTAGCTACGCCATTTTTTGCCACCGACTATACCGTGCGTCAGATGGGGCTCGATCCCGCCGTTCGCGACAATGTCAGCATGACTTTTTACGAGGGCGGTCACATGATGTACATGGTGCCGCAAGCGCTGGCGAAATTGAAGGCTGATGCCGCCAAATTTTACGAGCTGACCTTGAAATCCGCTGGCGTGAAGCAGCCGTAGGAGATGTCGACCCTTAGACATTTTTAATCCGCAACGTGCGGAAATGATCAATCGAGGTCTGTCGCTAAAAATTTAGGAATGCTGGGTTAGCGCTCTGGTGTACGTGCCGGTGCATACTCTTTTTGTTTTACGGCGCCGGCTTCCCGCGTTTGCCTCAGCTCGTGAGTAACTCTTCCTACGATTTAGTGATTTTGGCGGCAGGCATGGGCAGTCGCTTCGGCGGGCTTAAGCAAGTTCAGCCCGTCGGTCCAGCTGGTGAGCTCATCATCGAGTATTCATTGTATGACGCCCAGCGAGCGGGCTTCAATCGCTTGGTGCTCGTCATTCGCCGAGGAATGGAAGCTGACTTTCGCGCGCAAATTGGCCGGCGATTAGAAGCGCGCATGGATGTTCAGTATGTTTTTCAGGAACTCGACACGCAGTTTCCGAGGGGTGCGGTCCTGCCGGAGCGCACCAAGCCATGGGGGACAGGTCACGCCGTGCTGGCCGCCCGCGAAGTCGTCCAGCGGCCATTCGCGGTGATTAACGCTGACGATTTTTATGGAGCCTCGGGCTATGCTGTATTAGCCCGACATTTTGCTGCCCTCGCGACTTCTACGCAGCCGCATTACGCTTTGGTGGGTTATCCTCTCAAACAAACTCTTTCGGAATTCGGCGCGGTGAGCCGTGGTTTGTGTGCGACCGATGCACAGGGCCAGCTTCAGCGTATCACGGAAATTACCCAGATCACGCAAACTGGCACCGGCGCCCACTACCCCGGAGTCAACGGTCAGCCTGAGCCTCTGACCGGCGAAGAAATTGTCTCGATGAATTTCTGGGGCTTTACCCCAGCAATTTTTCCTCAGTTGGAAAAGCTGTTTGGCGAGTTTATTTCCACCCAAGCCACCGATCCGAAGGCTGAGTTTTATTTGCCGACCGCGCTGAGTTCGTTGAACGAGAGCGGTGCTGCCCAGGTGGCCTTGCTGGCGAGTCGCGATGCGTGGTTTGGGCTCACTTATCGCGAAGATCTGGTTGCCGCCCAAAGTGCGGTCCGCGCATTAATTGCGAAGGGTCAGTATCCCGCGCCTTTGTGGGGGTAACGTGACGGCCGCCAATCGCCCGATAAAAATGGCGAATTAATTTAACTCAGCTAGGAGATGACGAAGCTCCTGGGCCGGATCATCATGATTTTGCGTAATGGCTAAGTGCAGGGCTTGCTCCAACCAAGTACGCGCATCCGCTTTTTGCTGCAGTGTCAGGAAAGTTTTCCCTAATAATATTCTCGGCATCATCCAGTCCGGCTTTTTATTTGCGCAAACGATAAGGTGCTCAACGGCCGCGGTGGGTTGCCCTTCGGCCAGTAAGGCTTGCGCGAGACTGAAGCGGAAGAGTTCGTTATCAGGGAGTCGCGCAACTAAGGCGGCAAAGTGTTCGGAGCGGGGCATAAAGGGATGATGATAATGATACCGCTGATGGCGGCTGCAGTCTAATCTACAAAAAGCACGACGGCGGTGGCGTTGTCGTGCCCGCCGCTTTGGTTGGCGCGTTCGATCAATTGGGTGACAACTTCGACGGGGGCGGTTGCTGCTTGCAGAAGATTCGCAATTTCGGTTTTCGGAACGAAATGTGTAATGCCATCCGTTGCGAAGAGGTAGCGGTCGTGGGGCAAAATGGTATGCACCAGGCACTCGCTACGGAGTGGGGGCGGTTGACCGATGCAGCGAGTCAGCGCTTGGTCATTTCCGGTGAGAAGCTGGCCTGATTCACCCCGATTCAGCCGTGCTTGGTTTTCGCCTGCGACCGTGTGGTCTTGGGTTAATTGCTCGAGTAATTTGCTGCGTAGCCGAAAGGCGGCAGAGTCCCCGACATGATTAATGTGCAGTTTTACGCCGACGAGGTGAGCGCACGTTAACGTCGAGCCTAAGCCATATTGCGGGCAGAGAAGTCGGCCTAAGTTGAAAACTTGTTGATTAATCTCCTTAAGGATTTCGGCGTAGTTAAGATTTTTTTGCGGTGGTTGCGGGGCAATTAATTGCGCCAAGACGGCGACCGTTTTCTGGCTGGCTTGAGCCCCAGCCGGAAGTCCGCCAATGCCATCCGCTACCGCATAGAGTTGCCGCGCATCATCACACAGGAAGCTGTCTTCATTTTCGGGGCGAACCCGGCCGATGTGGGAAAAGCCAAAAGAGCGTAATTGCATGCAAAAAGCGGGGAGCAGAATGGCGGGCCTAGGGAAAGGGGCGGAAAACATTATCCCGATTTTCTTTAGCCATGCGGGTATAATCAGCCAGGGGCAGCGCCCCTAGAAACTCACGCCCATAGGCCTTGGCGAGGACGCGGGAGTCAAGAATCGTAATTAATCCCCGATCACGCTGATTGCGTATTAGTCGACCGATGCCTTGGCGAAATTTGATCAGGGCATCGGGCAAGGTGAGATCGTTAAATGGATTGCCGCCTTCCGCCCTGATGTGCTCGCACTTGGCTTCTGTGATGGGATGAGTGGGCGGATCGAATGGCAGTCGGGTGATGATCACTTGCGACAAAGCTGCCCCCGGGACATCGACCCCGGTCCAAAAACTATCCGTGCCAAAGAGTACCGCATTGCCAAGCGAACGCATTTGGTGGGTGAGTTCGGTGCGGGATAAATCAGCGCCTTGCATGAGGAAGGGGCGCCCTGCTGCTCGCCATTCGGGCTCCAGGGTAAGTGCGATGGTGCGCATATCGGCGTAGCTCGTAAAGAGCACCAACGAACCACCAGTCACGCGGTTTACACAGAAACGAATATAATCCGTTAGCGTATCCAATGCCAATTTAGCCTCCTTGGGCGATGGTAGCGGAACATCAGTCGCGACAAAAACTCGCATGTTACGCTCGAAATCAAAAGGCGACTTGACCGCTATTTTTTCCGCGTGATCAGCCCCCATCCGCTGCGCCAACGGAGTTATACTTCCGCCCATCGCCAGCGTCGCGCTGGTACAAAGCACACTCGTGCCGCAGCCAAAGAGATGTTTGCGCAATTCGGGGGCGACGTCGACGGGTGCACTGCGCAGTGCCACAATCGTTTGCTTACGTCCACTCCGCTCAGCCCAGTAGACGTGGCCAGGATTTCCAAGCGTGAGCCATTCAGTGAGACCGGCTTGAAGCCCGGTGATGCGCTGCTGCTGCTCAAGCAATTCGTCATGTTCGCGGCCGTCTTCTAATTTGTCCGCGAGTTTCCCCATCAGCCGATGCAGCGCGCCCAAGGGGCCGTCCAACATGGGTTCGGCTGCGCCGGTCTCGCGCAGTCGCACCATCGCCCGGGGCGTGAGCAGTTTATTGGTGATAAAATCAAAAAATAATTGTGCCGCATCGAGCGCGTCTAACACCAGTTGCTGCGCGGCCGGACCACCATGCTTCCGTAGCAGGCCGCGCTTGGTGCGGGGATTATATAGATATTTGAGCGCGCGATCGACACTGTAGCTGCTGAGGGCGAGGCCAAAATTATTGGTGGCAACTTCTGGGACGGTGTGAGCTTCATCGAGGACTAAAAAATCATCGGGGAAAATTACGCCGCGAGCCGTCGTGTTCCCGGGCATTTTTGGCGGGGTGCCGGCGGAATTAATGAGCGCAAAGAGGAGGGCGTGATTAACAATCACCACCTGAGCGGACCGCAGCCGAACCCGCGCGCGTTGGTAGTGGCATTTTTCGCTATCGCAGTGCTTGCGGGAGCAAGACGCCGCATCGGCATTGACAGCATCCCAGACCTCCGCCCGTGGGGGTGGTTTTAGTTCATGTCGTAAACCGGTGGTAGTCGACTTTGCCCACTCAGCGATGCGCTGTAATTCAGCGTAGTCGGCGTCGGCAAAAAGGGTGCTGCGATCAGCGAGGGCATGGCCGAGACGCGTGGGGCAAAGATAATTGGATTTTCCCACCAACACAGCCGAGCGAAAATCAGCGTAACGCGCGAGGGCCGGTGAGGCCTTAAAGACGCGGCGGCAAATCGGTAGATCTTGTTGCTCGATCTGCTCCTGAAGGGAAATGGTGTGAGTTGAAACAATCAGTTGGCGCCCCTGATCGGTTGCGTGAATCAGGCCAGGAATAAGATAAGCGAGGGATTTGCCGACCCCGGTGCCAGCCTCGAAAAGTAAGGGCACATCGTCGAGCATGGCCCCCGCCACGGCGCGCGCCATTTGGGCCTGTTCCGGTCGATGATCAAGTTGCAGGGCGGAGCACAACTGACCGGTGGGAGCGAAAATTTCCTGGGCCAACTCGCGCACGCGGGTTGGCTTGGGACCGGTCTCAACCGGCATTTCATTATCTTCGTTCAGCCCAATCATGGCGTCAGAGAGCGGGTTAATCCATGCGCCGCAAATCAATTTGCGGTCACGATTAATTCTCCTACGTTGCGGACTATGGCATCGCCCGCGACTTCAGAAAAAAACTGGATGGATGAGCTCGTCCGCTTCTTGCAGGCACAGCCTTCGGTCCGGGCTCTGCGGATTGATGCTCAAGCCCATAAGGTATCAATCGCCACCTTTGATCAAATTGATCTGGCGGATTTAGAGGCAAAACTCGCGGCTACGATTGCGGGAGTTGAAGCCCAGTTGGCGCATAAGTCGGCCGCGCTCGCTCCGGGGGGGTTCTCCCTGAAACAGGACGGCGGCACGATTGTGCTCGGGCGAGACACTTGCGTCACCGCCGAAAAAATGTGGCTCTGGCGCGAGATGGAATGGCCAGAAATTAAGGCCGATCCATCGCCTGCTGATCAAGAATGGCGTACGATTGCAGTCTTAGCGGCAATTTGCGGAATCGCCGGTACCGCTGGTTTTAGCGTGCACTATTTCTGGCCAGAGTTGAGTGGGCTATCGCGCGCATTTTTCTTGGTCGGGTTGATCGCCGGGGGGTGGGACGCGGCGGGTGATACCTGGAAGAATCTGCAGAAACGAGAAATTGATATCCATTTTCTCATGCTCGCGGTCGCGCTCGGAGCGACGTTGATCGGCGCTTGGGGTGAAGCGGTGATGTTGTTATTTTTATTTTCTGCCTCGGGTGCCATGGAAGAATACGCCCTTGATCGTACCCAGCGCGAGGTGAGTGCGTTGCTTAAAACTTCACCTAAGCAGGCGACTTTAATTGCTGCGGACGGGACGGAAAAAATCGTGTCGGTGGAGCAACTCCAGCTGCACGACCGAGTGCGCGTCCGGCCAGGAGAGGCCTTCGCAGCTGACGGGCTTATTTTAAAAGGGCGCAGTGCCAGTGATGAATCGGCCCTGACGGGCGAAGCCAACCCGGTGGAGAAGAATAAGGGTGATCAGGTTTTTAGTGGAACCCTTAATCTCTGGGGCGCGGTCGAATACGAGGTGGTCCGTTTGCCCGCGGAGAGCACCCTGCAGCGGATTATTCGATTGATACAAACGGCGCAAAAATTGAAAGCCCCGAGCGAGCGCTTCACCGATAAATTTGGAACAGGTTATACCTATGCCGTGATCGGGGGCTCGACCCTGATGTTCTTAATTTGGTGGGGGTGGCTTGATTTGCCGGCTTTCACGAATACGTCAGAGACGCGCTCGGCTTTTTACCGTGCAATGACTTTAATGGTTGTGGCGAGTCCGTGCGCCCTGGTTCTGTCTATTCCCTCTGCGATTCTTGCCGCGATTGCGTGGGGTGCTCGTCATGGGGTGCTTTTCCGTGGCGGCGCGGCCATTGAGAAATTGGCCGATATCGACGTCGTGGCTCTCGATAAAACGGGCACCTTGACCACGGGTGAATTGGCCGTGGTTGGCTATGAAAGCTTTCCGCCGGGGCGCGAAACAGAAGTTATGGAATTAGCTTATGCCTTAGAGGCTAATTCGGAGCATCCGTTGGCTCGCGCCATTGTCCGCGATGCCAAGGCGCGCGGGGTGCGGGCGTTAGAACTACAGGATTTTCAAAATATTATTGGGCAAGGGGTGCGTGGTAAATTTGGCGAGACGCAAGCCCTGCTCGGCCGTCGCGAGTTACTCGATGCGGGGCCCTTAGCTGGTTGGGCCGAGAAATTACCGCCAGCTGCCGCCGAACTATCCGAAGTTTGGGTGGTGGGAAAAGACATGCTCGGCCGGGTGCTGTTGCGGGATCAAATTCGCGTTGAATCCAAGGCTGTGTTAGCCACGTTGAAAAAAATGGGAATTCATACGGTGATGCTCACCGGTGATCGCCGTCATGCGGCGGAATCGGTAGCCCATGAACTGGGTGTGGGGGAAGTGCGCGCGGGACTCTCCCCAGAAAACAAAGTAGAAGCGGTCGAAGCGTTCCGGCAACAAGGGCGTAAAGTGGCCATGGTCGGTGATGGGGTAAATGACGCCCCAAGTCTCGCGGCGGCCTACGTTTCCGTCGCTATGGGGGCACGGGGGAGCGATGCGGCCCTGGAGCAAGCTGAAGTTATTTTGATGCACGATCGCATTGAGAACTTTCTGGCGGCCCACCGGCTCAGTCGCCGAGCGAAGACGATCATTCGGCAGAATCTGACGATCTCGCTCGGCGTGGTAATTATCATGGTGCTGGCTACCGCCTTCGGGACGATCCCCTTGGCTGTGGGCGTGGCCGCCCACGAAGGCAGCACGCTCATTGTCTGTATTAATTCACTTCGCCTGCTCTTTGGGAAAAATGCTTAACAGCGGTGGGTGAGGTCAGTCTTCAATCCAAATTAAATCGCCGGCGCGAATTTCTTCAAACAGGGCGATGATCTCAAGGTTGCGCATCTCGATGCAACCACCGCTAAAGGGGGTGCCTAATCTTTCTTCATGATTAGTGCCGTGCATATAAATATAACGTTCGTAAGTATCAACGTCCCCGCCCGCGTTGAGCCCGGGTTCACGGCCGCGGAGCCAAAGAATGCGTGAGGTAATGAGGTTCTTAGTATTTTCCTCGCAGCCGAGTTCATTAAAGTGATGGCCGAGATTAACGCGGCCTTTGAACACCGTGCCGGGGAGCGCCCCGGCACCAATACGCTCCGCTACTTCATGAAGCCCTCGGGGTGTTCCTCGTGAATCTTTGCGGTTGGAAGGCGGAAGCAAGGAGGTCGAGATGACATATGATTGAACTAAGGCGTCGTCGCGATAAAATCCAAGCAGTTGCTGTGCAATAGAAACTGTCATAACTCGCGCTGTCGGCTTGATTACCAAGGCCGCACACCTTTCTTTCATCCTTTGCAAAATCTTATTCATTGTGAGCACTAAATCTTATCGAGTTGGTATCGTCGGCGCCACTGGAGCCGTCGGTCAAGAATTGATTGCTTTGTTGCAGGCCCATGCGCTGCCGCTTGCGGAGCTCAGGCCCTTGGCTTCCGCTCGTTCCGTGGGTCGCCACATTATGTTTGGTCAAAAAAAGATTGCCGTGCAGGAAGCAACGCCCGCGGCTTTTGCGGATCTCGATTTTGCTTTTTTTGCAGCGGGTACCGCGGTTACTAAAAAATTGGCCCCCGAAGCGGTCAGCCGTGGGTGCCTGGTTATTGATAAAAGCTCGTCCTATCGGATGGATCCGCAAGTTCCGCTCGTGGTGCCAGAAATTAACGCAGAAGCTCTGCGGAACCATCACGGCATTATCGCCAGTCCGAATTGTTCAACGGCCATCGCGCTCATGGGGCTCTATCCCTTACATCAAGCTTTCGGTTTAAAGCGGGTGTTTTTTTCCACCTATCAATCGGTTTCCGGCACTGGCGCTGACGCCGTCGCGGAACTCGAGGCACAAGTCCAAGCTTACACCGCGCAGCAACCGCTGCCCCGCACGGTTTATCCCTATCAGATTTTCCAGAATCTCATTCCCCACATCGATTCGTTCGGTGCGGACGGATATACTGGGGAGGAGAGTAAGATGCGCGCCGAGAGTCGTAAGATTCTTGGTCTACCCGACCTTAAAGTCTCGGCCACGTGTGTGCGCGTGCCGGTTGTCCGAGCGCATTCGGTGGCCATTAACGCTGAATTCTTGCGTCCAGTATCGGTGGCGGCCGCTCGCGTAGCAATCGCGGCCTTCGCCGGAGCCAAATTAATTGATGAACCAGTTACCAATGCATATCCTACGCCGTTAGCTTTCAGTCGCCAAGAACAGTGCGGGGTGGGGCGGATTCGCTTGGATACGGCTCTCGACAATGGTCTCGCCCTCTGGGTCAGCGGCGACAATCTCTGGAAAGGGGCTGCACTTAACGCGATCCAGACCGTTGAAAAAATGATCGAATTGGGCCTGCCCCTGCGGGTTTGAGTTAGACTGTAGCCAAAGGGCGTTAATTATCCCTTGCCGGCTGCAAAATATTTCCGTTTCTTGGAAAACTGCTGGACGATTAGCTCAGTTGGTTAGAGCACCTCGCTTACACCGAGGGTGTCGGGGGTTCGAGTCCCTCATCGTCCACCAATTTATTTCCGCGGTAGCGAGACCAGCACTTACCCAGCCTATGCGAAAGTAGGCCAGCTCTGGTCGCGCCCTTGCTCATTTCATGAAAATTATTCTCGCCACACGCAAAAGCCCCTTGGCGCTTACGCAGACTGAAATGGTCGCAGCGCGTTTGCGCGAGATGATCCCTGGCGCAGAGTGTGAGTTGTTGAAAATTGTCACGACGGGGGATCGGCAAGCGGAGTGGTCTTTGGTCAAGCAAGGCGGCAAGGGGTTGTTCACCGCCGAACTTGAGCAGGCCCTGCTCCGCGGGGAGGCTCACGTCGCGGTGCATAGCTGCAAAGATTTGCCGGGCGAAATGGTCGCTGGGTTGGCCGTAGCCGGCTATATGCCTCGGGTCGACGTACGGGATGTGCTGATTCTGCGCGCTGGGGTTACTACCCCCGCCACCATCGCCACCAGCAGCCCGCGCCGGCAGCAACAGATCAAATTACTTTATCCAGCGGCGACATTCATCGAGATTCGTGGCAACGTTGATACGCGGCTCAAGAAAATTGCTAGCGGGGCGGCGGATGCGACCATTTTAGCAGCGGCGGGGATGGGACGACTGGGAATTAAAGATTGGCCTGGGGTAACGTTTCGTCCCTTGGCCTTAAGCGAAAGCGTGCCGGCCGTGGGGCAGGGGGCGATCGCGATTCAGTGTCGAACGGAAGAGGTGTGCCGTTTTGCGGCTGCGCTGGATTCAGCGACGGCGCGGACAGTTACTCTGGAACGGGCCTTGCAGGCGGCGATTGGTGGCGGTTGTCAGATGGCTTTTGCTGCACACGCCGTCGGCGAAACACTTTATTTTTATCATGAAAAAACCGGGCCGCGCACGTTGGTGCTACGCGCTACTGATTTTGCCGAGCCCACCGCGGCGGCCGCCCGTTTACTGGCTGAATTAAATTTCCATGTCTGATTCCTTAGCTATTTCCCTGGCGAACCGCCGCATTGTTATTACGCGTCCGCGCGACGCTGGTGCCGAGTGGCAGCAGCAGCTCGCGGCGCTTGGCGCTACCGTGCTCGAATTGCCGCTGATTCAGGTCACTAAGCAGGTTAACCTTGAGACGCTCGCGGAAGTGCTCGGCGAGTTTGGCAGCTACGAGTGGCTCATCTTCACGAGTGCTCACGGCGTAAAATATTTCTTTGAGGAATTTATTCGCGTGCACGAAGATATTAGGGCGCTCGGCTTAGTGCGCATTGCGGCGGTGGGGCAGGCCACGGCTGCCGCGATTCAGGCGTTACATTTGCGCGTCGATCTACAGCCGAAGCAGGCGAGCGCGGAAGAATTAGCCAAGGCTTTGATTGAACGGGAAGCCATGGATAGCGCCAAAGTGCTTGTGGTTACTGGCGATCGAAATCGTGAGGTGCTCATCGATAAGTTGCACGAGGCTCGCACCATTGTAGATCGACTGGTGGTTTATAAAAACGAGGAAACTGATCTCGCAGCCGATCCGGTCGCAGCCGAATTTCGACGATTGGGGGCTGACGCTATTCTGTTCGCAAGTCCCTCCGCCGCGCAGTCGTTTTTTGAGCAAGCCGCGTCCCTCAAATTGGGGCCCAAAGCTCAGCGTCCGTTAG
>Ga0214919_10012176_pt1 | contig 10613 bp, 10 predicted proteins | sample LL1503_MetaG_FD_177994 | JGI IMG/M metagenome (GOLD analysis project Ga0214919, IMG submission 177994) | Freshwater microbial communities from Lake Lanier, Atlanta, Georgia, United States - LL-1503 | ecosystem: Environmental > Aquatic > Freshwater > Lake | place: USA: Georgia | collected... | reverse complement strand
TCCCTTCTTGAGGGGGAAGGTTGCTCCGTTTATCCTACCTGAGGATGGCAAGAATCCGGGAATTACCCTCGGGAGAGAGACCGAGGGAGCGGTTGATGAGTCAAGGTCCGGAGGCCTTGGGGGCAGCGGAATTGTTAGCGATCCTCTTGCGGACGGGGTTGCCGGGTAAGTCAGCGGTGGAGTTGGCTGCACAGATTTTAGGTTCTAGGGAGGGGTTGGGGGGATTGGCGCGGATCACCCCGAAAACTCTGCAAAAGGATTTTAAGGGATTGGGGATCGCCAAGGCGTGTCAGGTCGCGGCCGCGATTGAGTTGGGGAGGCGGGTTGGGGTTGCTGAGATTTCGGGTGGATTGCTGGACACTCCAACCCGCGTGGAGGAGCTGATGGGGCCTGAGTTGAGGAGGAAAGATCGGGAGGAGGTTTGGGTGCTTTTATTAAATACGAAGTTGCGGCTTTTGAGACGGGCGCAGGTGAGTCGGGGTTCGGTGAATGAGACGGCGGTACAGCCACAGGAGATTTTGCGGGAGGCGTTGGGGTCGGAGGCGGTGTATGCATTGATCGTGGTTCATAATCATCCTTCGGGAGACCCTGCGCCGAGTCCTGCAGATTTGGATTTTACACGCAGGTTACGGGATGGCGCAAAAACGGTTGGGGTGGTCTTGCAGGATCACGTAATTATCGGCGTCGCGCGTGAGGGCCGACTTGGGTACTATAGTTTTAAGGAGGCAGGATATCTGTGAGTGAAATTCATCCGACGGCGATTGTGGAGAAGGGGGCTAAGTTGGGGAAGGGTTGTGTCGTGGGGCCAGGGGCGATTCTAGGGGCAGAGGTGGAGTTGGGTGAGGGGTGTGTAGTAGGTCCGAGGGCGATCTTAGAGGGAAGGGTGGTCATGGGGGCAAAGAATCGGATTGGAGTGGGCGCAGTCATTGGAGGAGAACCGCAAGACACGGCTTATCAAGGAGCGAAGTCGAGTGTGGTCGTAGGGGAGGGGAATATTTTTCGAGAGTATGTGACCGTTCATCGCGGGACGAAGGAGGGAACGAACACCGTGATTGGAAATGGGTGTTTTTTGATGGTGGGGGCACATGTGGCACACAACTGTCGATTGGCGGACGGGGTGGTTCTAGTGAATGGGGTGATGTTGGCGGGTTATGTGGAAGTGGAGGAGAAGGCATTTCTGGGTGGTGCGGTGGTAGTGCATCAGTTTGTGAGGATTGGAAAGTTGGCGATGGTACGGGGGCAGACTCGGATCGGAATGGATTTGCCGCCCTACTGCATGGCGGTGGCCACGAATGCTGTATGCGGGCTGAATCTGGTTGGAATTCGAAGATCGGGGGTAGGGCTTGAGGGAAGAAAGGCGTTGGAACGAGCCTACGAGGAGTTTTTCTTCGGAGGAAAGAACCGAGTTCAGGCGCTTGAGGCGATCCGCAGCGGAAAGGATATCAAGGGGAAGGAGGTGACAGAGTTTTGTGACTTTATTGAAAAGACGAAGAGAGGGATCTGCCACGGGTTACGGGCAGGGGATTTAAGGGAAGAGGAGAACTAGAATCGGGACTGAATGCCGACTTCGAGGGCGAAATTGTAGCTGTTTTCGAAGTCGTAGTTACCGATCCGGGGAGTGAAGACTCCGAGAAGTTTGAAGACACCATAGAAGTCGACTCCGGGTGCTACCGTGTAGTTGGCGCCCAACTGACCGTTGAATCCAAACTGGAATGCGCTTCGACAGTAGTTGGCCTGAACGTTAGATGTGTTGTAATAAAAATTATTCACGTCTAACTGTTGCCAGATTGCGCCAATTCCACCACCAATGAAGGGCTTGAATGTGGTTGCACCTGGCCAGCGTAAGATTCCATCCAGCTGAATCGGTACTTGTATAAGCTCTCCGTCTGCGGACAGATGATATGATCCAGCATTTATAGTCTGTCCAGATATTGTCCCCGAAGTTTGTACGGTAATGTTATACTGGTTAATTGCATTATAGATAACACCGCTTTGCAGGCTAACCCCAAGCCAGTCATAAATATTGTAGCCAAATTCAACATCGAATCTGAAGCCAGGGTCGAATGTGAAATTCTCTCCCGATATTACAGCAGTTGAGTTCGGTACATTGAATGGATACGCCTGCATATTATGTCCATTATAGACACGTCGGGCTGTGAGTTGACTCTGGATCGAGCCACCGACTGAGGCGTTCATAAAGAAGTCGTCGTAGGTACCGAGGTCTGTAGTGCTTGTACCTCCATCGGAGAGTGGTGCAGGTTTTCCCGATACGGTCTGCAAGGGAGTCGCGGAGGGCGTAGGTGCACCAGAAAGTGGATCAACTGGAGCGGAGCCGCCCATCGGGTCGGTTGAGTTTGCTAAAGGAATTTGAATTGCACTGCTGTCGGCCGATGGGGAGATAGCCACAGGAGCAGTGGATGGAGATGACGCATCGCCGATCGGGGCGATAGCGAGATTTTTATTTGAGGAGGAATTTTTTGTTGGGGTTGGTTCTAGAAGTGAGAGGGTGGGTGGCCCACCAAAATCCTTTCCGTCATCCCAGGAGTTCAAGGAACTAAGTGGGACGACTCGTTTAGTCCCGTTTGGATAGGTTTTTAGGATCTGACCATTTGCTTCTGCAGGCGGAGGATTCGAAAGATTCGGAGCAGGCGAAGAGCTAGTCGATTCTGGCAAAGTTAAACGTTGAGCTTGGACAGTGACTCCAAAAAAGATGTTCGCTATTAATAGGAGTGCAAGGGTTGCTGCCCTACTGTGAAGTGGTGTCCTCATCGATCTACTGCGGATACTGAGCACAATATGTAGTGCCCGCAAAGAAAAGGACTCAACTTATAGTGAAGTTATTCACATAGTTATACTGAAGAGTACGGACCCTGGGTCAGGTGTAGGGACACGTTTGGTGCGAAGTTTAGACAGACTGACCCTTAAAAACGCCACGCAAGGCCGATTTCGGCAGTATGATTGAACATGGCGTGGCTAGTACCGAAGTCGGCAAAGTTCGGGCTGGGCATAGAGAGGCATTTGTAACCTATATCGAGGTCGAATCCAGGCTGAATTGTATAGGTGAATCCGGTTGTAAACTGCCATGCAAAGTTCCACTCGTAAGAGGTGTAGGTGCCGACTTCGGTTAGGGCTGTGCCTGACTGGTAGACCATCCAGTTCGCTCCGACACCTGCGCCGACATAGCCGCGGAAAGGGCCCTGGGAGAGGTAATGATAGGTTGCGTTAAAAAGGACAGGGACTTGATAGAGGGAGCCTGTGCCATAGCGGGTGTTATTTTCCCACACAACGGAGTGGATCGAGTTGTAGATGAAGTCCCCTTCGACCGATAGACGGAGTTGGGGGAGGATATTGTAACCAGCTTCGAGATCGTAACGGATTCCTGGATTGAAAATGGTTTTACTGTAGATGGACTGATTTCCAAAGCGGGTGCTCCAAGGTTGAAGAAGGTTAACACCGACAGCAGTTCGAAATACGGGACCTTCGTTGGGGCCATAAAAATCTTCAAGTGAGCGAAGGGAGGTGTCTGAGTCATCGAGCGTGATGGGGGCAGGGGTAGTGGGAGTCGGAGAATTTGTGCCAATAGGAACGATACCAGCGTCTTCAGGGCGAAGAGAGGGGGAGGGCGTGGTGAGAGTGGGTCCTGACGAATCGGATGTAGGATTCCGAAGAGTAACTGTTTCAGAGTTCGTCTGGGCTGAAGCAGGGAAGTTGAAGATCAGCGCTATCAGAAAATAAGACCCCCAGAATGGGAGGCTATTTTTGGAAAATGGGTTTTGAGCTTTCAGAAGCGCCAAGCCAAGCCAACCTCTGCTGCGTAGTTGTATGACGCCTTCATTTGTCCGGTTTGGGCTTCACCCAAAGGGTTCGGGGTACAAAGCGTCTTAAAGGATGCGTTTAAATCGAGACCTGAACATATCGTGTAACACACCCCAGTCGAAAGTTCGAAAGCGTAATTCCATTGAAAACTTGTAGCATCGTACGGGTTTCCGTTGTCGTGCTGAGTTGCTACATTCGCAAAATTCCAGTTTCCGCCAACTCCACCGCCAAAAAACCAGCGAATCGGGCCTTCTGTGGGAAACTGAAATCGAGTATTCAGCAAAATCGGAACTTGATAGAGGTCTCCATTCCCAAGATCGGGATTGCCGCGGTATACGGCATCCCCATTTGTGGAAACAGATTGAACCGTGTTATGGATAAAAGCGGTTTCGACACCGATCGAGAACCAATCCGTTACATTATAGAACGGCTCAATGTCAAATCGGATGCCGGGCTGGAAAGTTGTTGTGAAATAATCACCACTTTCTCTGCCACTCAATGACTGTTGAAAGGCAACGCCTACATCTGTTCTAAATCCAAAACCCTCAATAGGACCATACGGATCGTTGTCGGACATAGGGGAAGGAGTCGTATTAACGGTATTGGATGATTCTGGGGTTACAACAAACGCGGATGGCAGGGGAGCAGAGGCTGATGGGTTTGTAGTAGCTGTAGCGGCCGGTTGCCCGATCGGTACGATTCCATCTTTCCCTGGGTCATATGCGATAATACGGGGAGAACCTCCGTGTTTTGCTCCGTTATCCACCGCCTTTCCGATCTCACTCCAGCGAATTACGACCTTAGTGCCGTCCGGATAGATCTTCATAACCATCGGATCGTTCGCCGATGTGGTCATTGATGCTTCCGCCAGTACCAAAGACGGGGCAACAAGGGCAATCAATACAGTTATATATTTTACGTAATTATGCATAATTAACCTCCAAATTGGTTAGTCCAAACTCCGTGGCTAAATGACGACAAATGGCGTCTCATTCCCTCTATTTGTACTATATATGGTATGTGTCAACAAAAATGTTAATAACTTTTAAATAACTTATTACGCAATATATAGTATTAACATTTTCGTTCTATCGACACATCCGCTGATTTTTTTGACCTAAAGAGAGGGATTTTCGTATCCCGAAAAAACTTTTCGGGGGATCGCCGAGCGCGTAGTTAGTTTTTTTCGATTCCTGAAATCTGAAAAGGAATTAGTTCTTTTTTGAGATCGATCCCAGGGGGCAAGTGAAGGGTTCTCCATCCTGATTTTCTTGGGGTTTCTAGGTTTTCAGCGAGGTCATCGATAAAAAGGGAGCTTTCCGCTTTTGCTCCTGTTGCCTGTAGCGCTTTTTCGTAAATATCTGGGTGGGGTTTTCGACATCCCGCTTGGTGGGAGTAGATCCGATGCTTGAAAAGCGGGAAGAAGTCGTAGGTCGATTCGAGATGCCGGATATGGGAGGCGCAAGTGTTTGAGATCAAGGCAAGTGGGTAGTGTTTCGCAAGTCGACGAGCGAGGGCCACCCGTTCGGGGAGGGGATAAAAGATATCACAGAAGGCTTCTTGCAGTTCTTGCTGCGCGTGGGCGAGATTGAGATCCTCGGCAAGAAGTGCGAAGTACTCATTGCAGGTATGGCGACCTCGTTCGTAATCGTGAGCGCGTTCATCAGACCAGATCTTCTCGCAAAAATCGGTCACACTTTGATTTGAGCGGTGGGCCAAAGCTTTTAGTTTTTCGCCCGAACGAAGTCCCACCAGTACATTTCCGAGGTCAAAAAAAATGTGAGTGATTGCGGATGCCATTAGGTGGATCTTACCCAAAGTGTAAGCCTTCGGCGAATTCGAATCCTGCAATTCGGTCTTCGAAGCAGGTTGTGTGTTTTCTGGAAAAGAGGGTTGGAGTGTTTGTCGTGTGGGCAGTATGCGGTTATTTGGAGGTTTGGATATATTCGCCGGACCAGGAGTTAGGCGGCGGGGTTTTGAGGAATTCCTCGCAAATCTTTTTATAAGTTTTCGATGGGCCATCGTGGGGATCGAGGGCAAGAGCTTCCTGGAACTTGGCGATGGCTTCCTTGAACTTCTTCCCGGCATGGAGTTTCCATCCTTCTTCAAACAGTTGGACCACCCGAGCCTTGGCCTGGGGGAGTTCGCCTTTCTTGGCAAGGAGTTCGTAGCAGGGGACGGGTTCGGTTTTTCCCTTTACGATCATGTTTGCAAGGAAACGGGCCTCGATCTTGTCTTTAGCCATCTCGTAAGTTTTTCCGCCGATCATGATGTGGGTGTCGAAGGGTTTATTCGCGGGCTCAAACCGGGCGGCCTGATTGACGGCATCACCCATCACGGTGTACTGAAACTTTTTATCGGAGCCCATATTTCCTGCGGCAACCTCACCAGTGTTGATACCCATTCGGGCGTCGATATCACAACCGTATTCGGCTTTGAGCTCCTGCTTAAGCGATTGAAGACGTTCCTGCTGTTCCAGGGCGGACCAGCAGGCTTTCCAGGCGTGGGAGTTGGGGTCTGGATCGACCCAAACAGGAACTCCGAAATCGGCCATGATGGCATCGCCCGAGTACTTATCGATATAGCCACCGTATTTGGTAACGAGATCACTCATCGGGGTTAGGTAACGATTGAGGATTTTCGCAAGGTCTTCGGCAGAAACTGATTCGGAAATCGTGGTGAAACCGGCAAGGTCAGAAAAAAAGATGGAAACCATTCTTTTTTCGCCCGTGAGGCGGAAGCGATCGGGATCGGCCTGCATGTAGGAGAGGACTTCGGGACTGACCATGGTGGAGAACATGCCGCTGACGCGTCGCTTTTCTCGTTGTTCAAGGACGAACTCATAACCCAGGCAACCGATGCCTCCAAAAAGCAGGGTTAGGCAGGGTGAGATAGCCGGAAGAATCACGCTGAGTTTATCTTGAATCACAAAAGTGAGGGCGGCGTATCCCAATCCAATCCCGATTAGAAGAAGAAGGCGGAAAATAGGCTGTTTCGTCGCCAGAATGAGAAGGAAGGCGAGACCAGCTGCACCGATAACTAGTGCGGGGAATATCCATGCAGGGGGAAGTTGAAGAAAACTGCCTGAAAGGGCGGCTCCAAGTGCCGCGAGGTGGACCTCGGGTCCAGGCATCGGGTTGGGGTAGGGAGTGCGGATGACGTCTTTTGACCAGTTTCCGTATGGGCCCACGAGGACGATCTTGTCTTTGAGCATATCCCCGTTTTGAAAAACCTTTTCCCATGTGGAGGGAACAAAGAGTTGGTAGACCGGAATCGCCTTATAGTTGAAATTGGGGGGGCCAGCAAAGCGAAGGATGCCGGAACCATGAGGGGGGATCCGGTCGGCATAGCCAGCCTTTTCGAGCATACGACATGCAAGGGAGACGGCAGGAACATCTTGGAATTGGCGCTGATAATCGGCTGAGCGGACGATTCCGTCTTTTTCAGGCCAAAGATTCACGAAACCGACACGACCTGCAGGATTTTCTTTCGAAATTTCCGATGCTCCGAGGGAGGCTAGCGCAGCTGGGAGGGTAAGTTGAACGGAAGTGCGACCTGCATTGCTGACTTCTTCAAAGGTTCCACCCAAGACGGCATGGCTTCCCTCCTGATCCATGACTTGGAGAAGCTCTTGGTCTCCGTCTTTGGGGGTGGGGAACATCAGGTCGAGGCCGACCACCTTCGCACCTGCTTGGGTGATTTTCTGAATGACACTGGCCCAGACGGATCGGCGCCAAGGCCAGGAGCCAGTCGACATTTCGGCTAGGGCAGGATCGGCGGCGATTTCTTCTTCCGAGAGGATATCTTTGTAGGTGGGTTTATCGATGGTGATGAAGACAATCTCGGGTGAGAGGGGGGCGGTTTGGCCAAAGCGAACACGGAGGTCGCGGGAGTAGAGTTCCGCTTCTAGAAGAGGTTTGAACTGGATGAAGTTGAGGAGGCCGAGAAGAAGGGCTGCGCCAAGGCAGATTCCAATGAGAATCAAGCGACGCGATGCCGCCTCTTTTTTTGCAGTTTTAGCCATAGAGTATTTCTAGTTCGTTGGGGTGGGACGAGCGAGAGTGGATTCCTGCTTGGTGCTTTCCTGCTGGAGCTCGTTTTCTAATTCATGGATCTGTTTGCGCTGGTACTCGCCGACCTCGCGTTCGATCGCAGAAACAGCAGCCCGTCGGGCAGCTCGTTCCTGTTCGAGGCGTTTTTCCTGCTCGGAGTTGGCTATGATGGCTCCAATTAACATCCCTGCTAAAGCTCCTGCCCCGGCGCCGATAGCGGCTCCATCTCCACCTCCTGCCATTGCACCAATTCCGGCTCCTGATGCGGCTCCGCTGACCATTCCCACTCCTGCGCCTGTTGGGACGCCGCTTCCTGACCCAATTCCTTTGCTTTTAGCGGCATTGGGTGCGGAGGCCATGAGCTGGAGTCGGTACTGTTTCACGTCTGCACGGATGGATTCAAGGCGGTCGTCCAGGGCTTGGGTGGCGGCTCGGCGTTTTGCGTCGCTATTTTCCAGTTCGCCCCGGGATCGGAGGAGAGAGGGAGGAGGGGTGGTGGATTCACGGACAAAGATTGATTCGAGGGCGGGAATTCTGGTGAAAGGGAGGAGATCGGCCTCGAGAGCCAGCCATCGACCCGAGGAGTGAGTGGCGCGACGTAGAGACCAACCTCCCTCAAAAGTTGTGCCTGCGGGGAGGACGTTTTTGGCGGCAGCGAAATCAAAAATTTTTCCAGGGGGAAGATCGTATGCGTATACAATTTTCGGCAGAAGACGTCGGTGATCGTCTGAGACATGAGTGGCCGTCGGGGCAGAAACAACTGGGGCGATGAGGATATCTTCTTTTGCGCGTAGAGTGATGGCGTAGTCGACCGATACGCCCTCGTCTTCGACTTTGAGACGGCGAGGTTGAAGTGACACGAGCTCGATTTGTTGGGGGATGCGACGAATCAGGACGGAGCGAGCAAGGCCTTCAGGAGGGAGGTAGCGCCAGCGTTGCCAAGGGCCAAGAGTTGCCTTATCGAGAGATACAGGAATGGGCAAGACGGGAGTGTTGGGGGAAGTGGGGGATTCTGAGCAGAGGCGCGCAAGTTCGCGAAGAGAAGTGCTCCAACGTGCATATTCGGCTTGGAGAGCTTGGGGAGAGCGAATCTCATCATCATTTTTTGAGTAGAAAGAACTTTGAAAGATGAGAATGAAAGAGAGAAGAGATAATGTAAGGAGGGCGATTGCGGATGCAAACCAGGCAACATATCTGCCCCATGGGTGGAGAGTTGGGGGAGGGGATTGCGGTGGGGGGGTGGGCAGGATTGGGGGGACAGGTTTGGGCTGAAGGGAGGGTTGAATGCGGCGAGGGGGTCCTGACCGGAACATGTTGGTATCCTATCAGCGTAGAGTTGCGCGAGGAAGAGGGGTGAGGAGAGGACTGATTCAGGCTTGGGTGCGCTTGAATTTACGGCATATTGCCGTGATGGCGGTCAAGCTTACGGGACATCAGATTGAGGTTGTGCTCTCTACCTTGGATGGGTGGAAGCAGGAGAACAGTCAGATTGCGAAGGAGTACCAGTTTTCTGATTTTATTTCGGCTTCGATGTTTGTCACGGGGGCTAATTTAGAGGCAGAAAAAGCGAATCATCATCCCGAGTTGTTGCATCGGTACCAAAAAGTGAAGATTCAGTTGAGCACGCATGACGTGGGGGGGATTAGTGAACTGGATTTGCGGATGGCGAAGAAACTCGATGCTCGGGCGAAGTCCCTGCAGTCTGCGGAGTAAACCGATGGCCAAAAAAGCGCTGATTACAGGGATCACGGGTCAGGATGGGTCTTATTTGGCTGAGCTTCTGTTGCAAAAGGGGTATGAGGTTCATGGGATTATCCGCCGATCCTCAAGCTTTAATACAGAGCGGTTGGATGGGATTTACCGGGACCGTCACGAAAAAGGGACAAAGATCTTTTTGCATTTCGGAGATCTGAGCGATCCGAGTTCGATGATCAAAATTCTCGGAGAGACGCAGCCGGACGAAATTTATAATCTAGCGGCGCAGAGTCATGTGAGGGTGAGTTTTGATATTCCGGAGTTCACGGGGGACGTGACGGGATTGGGGACAGTTCGGTTGCTGGATGCGATGCGGGAGGTGACTCCGAAGGCGAGATTTTATCAGGCTTCGAGTTCGGAGATGTATGGGTTGGTCCAAGAGGTGCCGCAAAAGGAGACTACTCCATTTTATCCGCGGAGTCCGTATGCGGTGGCCAAGGTATATTCGTACTGGATCACGGTGAACTACAGGGAGAGCTACGGGTTGCATGCATCGAACGGGATTTTGTTCAATCATGAGAGTCCGCGTCGTGGGGAGACCTTTGTAACACGGAAGATCACTCGGGCGGTGGCGAGGATTCACGCGGGTCTGCAGGAGAAGCTTTTTCTTGGGAATTTGGAGTCGAAACGGGATTGGGGTTATGCGCCAGAGTACGTAGAGGGAATGTGGCGGATGTTGCAGCAGGAAAAGCCGGACGATTACGTTTTAGCGACGGGGGAGACGCATAGCGTTCAAGAGTTCGTCGAAGTGGCGTTTGCGCGAGCGAAGTTGGATTGGAAGAAGCACGTCGCGTTTGATGAGAGATATTTGAGGCCGGCGGAGGTAGATCTGCTTATTGGGGATGCATCAAAAGCGAAGAAGCAGCTGGGGTGGGTGCCGAAAGTGAAATTTAAAGAGCTGACGGAGATCATGGTGGATGCGGATATCGAGCAGTTGGCAGAGGAGCGGGCGGGGAAGCGGATTCGGGATTAAAGATGAAGATCTTAGTG
>Ga0214919_10012175_pt1 | contig 10613 bp, 12 predicted proteins | sample LL1503_MetaG_FD_177994 | JGI IMG/M metagenome (GOLD analysis project Ga0214919, IMG submission 177994) | Freshwater microbial communities from Lake Lanier, Atlanta, Georgia, United States - LL-1503 | ecosystem: Environmental > Aquatic > Freshwater > Lake | place: USA: Georgia | collected... | reverse complement strand
TTAGGACGAATGTAATGAGTAAACAATTAGGACGAGTGTAACGAGAAAACAATTTTTTATTTGGTGAATTACTATAAAAGAATTACTTACTCGGGTTCATCAGCAACTTCCACTCTCTTCCGCTTAAAACCAGAAGTAACAGTCACTTTCGAAAAACTTGGACCACTTACATAATGAACTCCAACAATCGAATTATCCATTTTTGATCCAAACTTTGGAAAACCACCTTGAAATCCTCCTCCTATGAGAGTGTGTCCTTGAAATAAAACAGCTTGTAATAGTGCTTCAGATGCTATCTCATCTTTTCCAATTAGATCACCACGCATTATTGTTTGTATAATATGACCAATATGAGTTGAATCACTCATACCATCACTTCCAACAACCACGCAAAGTGCTTCATCTGGGTCGGGAGTGTAGATATGAACAGAAGGTGTACATGAAACAATACCCTTTTCAAGTAATTCAAAGTAACCCAGCATTCGAGTGTCTTTAACTGTTGGTTCATCATCAACATAAATACGAGTTGCCAAAGTTCCATAAACATCAGTAAATGGAACTGACCCCAATAATTCATTCTTGGTTTTAAACCATTTTCCTTTAACTTTTGTTAAAATAGGAATAGTAGAACCACCTAATGTTTCATACATTGGGCTACCTCCTGCTCTCATAACACGACATACTTCATCCATGTTGCTCAGAGTATGGTTACCAATCATACATTCGTACGTCGGTAAATTTTCTGGTTTCTTCGAAATAATAAAGCATGTAGAATCACCAACATTCGCGCAAATAATTTCACGATTTGGTCGAATACCAACAATTGTTAGAGTTGTGCCAGTTGAATCGTATGGCAAACCCTCTTTTTCCATTTGCTTAGTAAATTCATATAATTTCTTATTGCAATCAGTAAATAATTTTGACCAATCTTCGGTAAAATTACTGATAGCATATTCGACGACTATCTTTGAATAATGAGTTCCTAATATGATCTCTCCATTGCCATCTGCAACAAAATACCAAATAGTACCAGTTGCTTCATCAATGGTTTTGAATCCATAATCCATTAGATGACTACAACCACCGTTATTACGAGGAAGTGGACATATTTTTTTTAAGTTAATTGTTAATTTTATTGCTGATGCAGCTGCCGACAGTACTAGTAGTTCTGACATTAAATTTATATTTACATATGAGATAATAAAATATATTTCAATTTTTTATCTATTCCATATATATGAGCACAAAGCGAATAAATATAGATCCTACTTTTTGGGGACCAAAAGCTTGGTTTTTTATAGATAGTATTGTATTATCATATCCAAATAAACCAAAACCAGAAGAACAACAAATATATCGAAATTTTATTTTATCATTGGAAACAATATTACCATGTGAAGGGTGTAGATATCATTTTGGTACTTTTATAGCACAAAATCCATTATCTAATGAAATTATGGCAGATAAATCAAAATTAATTAAATGGATTTTAGATAGTCATAATGATGTTCGAAAAAAACAAAAAAAAACATTATTTACATTAGATGATTTTTATAAATATTATATTCGTGAAAATAATTTAAAACTTGTTAATAGTGATATAAAATCAAGTTTCATAGAAACATTTATGAATGGATCCTCACCAAATTATCTATTAATAAGTATTGTATTAATCATCACTATATACATATCATTTAATGTATACAAAAAATATAAAAATTGATTATTAAATAATATAAATTATAATATATTATAATTTATAACTTACAATGAATAAAGAACCTTTTAATATTGACGATTTATTAATCATAAAAGGTTTACCAAATATGGATAAACCAGTTTTATCACTAACCGACGAAAAAACATTAACTAGTGTAGCATTAGCTCCATCAGTTACTAATTATAGATCTGTTGTTGCTTTTAATTTTAATAAAGTTAATAATTTACATCTTTGGGATGAAAGAATTTACGCTTTTTATAATAAATTAATTAAATATCCAATTCATGAATCATTTATTGGGATGCGTGTAAATGTCAATGAAGAAGACCACTTTATGATTAAATTACACGTAAAAATAGTTGTAATTGAGGAAATAAATAAATTATATGAACTAATTAAAAATGATATTTTATTATTTTCATTCTATTATGAATATGCCGAGATAGCATATTGTCAAGCAGCTTATGAAGATATCAGTATTTTAATTAATGGTATAAAAATGTTTATATCACCAAATTCGTTTACTCAAGCAAATCATCAAATGGGAAATGTTTTATACCAAACACTTGCTGATATCATAATTCCAAATAATAAATTAATTGTATATGGTCGTAATAGTTTTCATATTGCTAGTCAATTAAATAACAAATTTAAAGAAATTCTATGTATTAATCCGTGTCCAATATCATATTTCGATGGATTAAAAGCTCTTAGATTTCATAAATTTAATTGGTCAACCGTTAAAACAAAAGATAATTTAGTAAACTATATCAATGGTGCTTCAAAAGATACAACAATTATTATTAGTCCCGGAAGAAATGGTTATAGTAAATTTAATGAAATTAATATATCTAAATTAAAAGAAAAAAAACAATTTTTATACATTACTTGTAATGAAGAATCTTTTAGAAAAGATATAAATAACAACTTTAATATTAAAAAAAATATTATGGTTGAACTATTTCCAGGAACAGAATTTAATGAACATATTGTGGAATTAACATAAACAACATCTTTTTCTACCTACAACTGGTACATAATTTGTACCACTTAGACCAGTTGCTCCACTGAGTCATGATCCACTAGGGCCAGATGATCCACTTGGTCCAGAATCTCCACTTGGTCCAGAATCTCCACTTGGTCCAGAATCTCCACTTGGTCCAGAATCACCACTTGGTCCAGAATCACCACTTGGTCCGGAATCACCACTTGGTCCGGATTCACCACTTGGTCCAGAATCACCACTTGGTCCAGAATCACCACTTGGTCCAGAATCACCACTTGGTCCAGAATCACCACTTGGACCTGATGATCCACTTGAACCAGAATCACCACTTGGTCCGGAATCACCACTTGGTCCGGATTCACCACTTGGTCCAGAATCACCACTTGGACCTGATGATCCACTTGAACCAGAATCACCACTTGGTCCAGATGATCCAGTTTCTCCAGTTAATCCAGTCATTCCAGAAGTCCCCAAGGTAACCTCAACAGTTTCAACTCCAGTTGGTACATCAGTAGTTTGATTTTCAGACATATTATACTTATAATATTATTATTTTTTTATATTAAAAATATAATTGTATATTATATAATGTTCCTAGTCTTATTATATTTATTATGTTTATTCGCATATTTATTATTATTATCTCCATTAAAAAAATCAGTAATAGATCGATTTATTAATAAACCGGACGAACCTAAATTATATGGTAGTGGTTTAATGGTTCCAGAAACAGCATATAAAGCAAATACAGTATTTAATGATCAATTAATATATGATGTTAATGCGGAAGTAAAAAAGAGTAAAGCAACAAATGTAAGCCAATTATTTAATGAAGTTACAAATGATAATTATAATTTATTTAATAATAAAGATAATTTAATTCCACGAGAATCATCTAAAACTGAATTATATCAAAACCTATATTATGATATTAAAACTGAACCAAAATATCAATTCTCAACTGGAATGCCCAAATTAGGTTATTATAAAAAAACTAATTATCCTCACTATTAAATAATAAAATAATAAATTAATTTATTAATTACTTAGGAATATGTCTATCCCATGGTGCGGTCCAATGACTCTTAAGACGCATCGCACCGCGCCCCAGCAATAATTCGATCACGTCACGATCCTTTGAATGTAAGGCAAGGCAAAGAGGTGTTGCTCCAGTATATGTCTTTTCCCATCCGCCAGCAACATAATTCACATCAGCACCGTTATCTAGCAAGCATCTTACAGATTCAAGTGAACCGTGCTGGCATGCGACGTGAAGTGGTGTTAAACCGGTGTAGGGGCACTCTGTTTTAACATCAGCGCCAAGTTCTACGAGTCTGCGAACAACTGGTGCTGTTCCTGATTTTTCCAACACTCTGTAAAGGATTGAATACCCTAATACTACCAGTGCATTAACCCAGAACAGATCATGCGATTCTATCAAATCCAGATAAGCGCCCATATTTTCAGGCAACTCAATCACCTGCTTCAAATAGGGATGAAACTCATCCTCAATTTCAAGTGATTCAATTCCTCGAAGCATCGAAAGAGACCGAATATCGAATATATGTGGCCAATTGCACTGGAGAATATTGAGTTTTCGAATACCCCGTAGATTCACCAATGCTTTACCAGTTATTCCTGGATCCTCGCAGCCGAACATGTCAAGTTCCTCTATTCCACGCAGACTCTCAAAGCCCCGATCGGTAATTCGGGACATATCAGCGTTCGTCATTATCAGTTTCCGAACACCACGTAGATGCTGAAATCCAATGTCACTAAAGCTCGCTCTTGAATATGATGATCCGCGTTTAAGCGGATGTTGCGAGATATTCACAACACTTAGCCCCCTGAAATTAACAAAATCACCGTCGACCAGATCTGAACGGCCAGACACATTTGCTGCCCTGGCATGGGGAAAACACTCGCGCCAAAGTCGAAGGCTTTCTCCAACTGGAATATCTTCACATTGACCCTCGTCGTTACGATAGCGTCCAATCTGAGTTTTTTCATCATCCCAATGGTTTAACCCTACGAAATGCTTCATCTCAGAACAGACCAATCTTAGTACACGAGCCTCGTATGTCGTAAAGTATTGGAAAAGGGGGTGTAGGCATTCTGGATCAATATTTTCTATTGCCCAACTTATGATTGACAATACAGATATTTCATTATATTTTTCATTATCTGGTTTGCATACCAGGCCGATCCTGCTTTTGGGTGGCATAAAAAATTTATTATGGGTGACATTATTGGTTATATTTTCAATTTTTTTATGAATGAAATGAATATTAAAAAAAAAATTGGGACGAGTAAAATGAGAAAACAATTTTTTATGAATGAAATGAATATTAAATAGAAATACTTATTTTTTGAAATTTATATATTTCAATTAAAACTAATACTTTAAGCATAGCACCATAAGTACCGTCTATATTTTTAATTTTAGATATATCTTGAACATCTGTAGTAGTAATATATGACGTATCATCTAAATATACACCAATAGCATTCGGATAACATTTGTGAAAATCACTAAACTTTCCTTTTATAAAACTTTTTAAATCATTAAATGGATGTTCTTTAATAATTTCTAACGTATCCTTAGAAACTAATCTTAATTGATTTGTTTCTTTAGTAGTTAAAAAATCCAAGATATTAGGGTTTTTACTTAAAATATTTATTAAATCTGACATTGTATGTGAATGTTTGAAGCTATGGGTTCATTTATATTTAAAATCAATTTTTTAATTAATTAGAATGAAATGAAGATTTCATAATTTAAATAAAAATTGTTTTCTCATTTCATTCGCCCCAATTTTTTAATTAATTTTCATTTCATTCCAATTAATTAAAAAATTGTTTTCTCACGATGTTCGCCCCAATTTTTTAATTAATTTTCATTTCATTCCAATTAATTAAAAAATTGATTTTCCAATACATAAATACAAAATACTATATACACTATATACAATGAATAATTCGTATACTAATAATCCCCATTCTAATGTTCTTAATCTAGGTTACTTTAAATCTAAATTAATTTCAGATGTTAAGTTAAAACATTATATTATCAATATGATATATGCTAATATTAATGTTTACAATTTTAGATATAAAATTATTGATTCAAATGATATCCTAGATAATATTAAAAAGAATAAGGAAAACTTTTATCTAGCCCCTCATTTTCAAGGATATAATTTTTATATTATATTTACTAAATTCAATGATCTTAATACCTGTGTATTAATTGATAAGAAAAATATTAAGTACAAAAAGGAACAAATTAATATGCGCGATATTAATATGTATCAATTAAACGTCAAATGTAATCCGGCTATCTATAAAAATACAATTATTGATGGTAGAATTATACGAAAGAACGAAGATAATGTATTCCTAGTTCAAGATTATTTCTTATTAGAAAATGAAAAGTTATTGACTGAAAGAATGGAAACCAAATTAGAATCATTTGATAAATACTTAGTCGAAAAGTTCTTTGATACTAATCTAAAGATGCATGTTTTAAAATTATATAAAGTAGATCAAATTAATGAGATTGCCGAAAAAATGAAAACTACTGAATACATTATTAATGGTTTTCTATTCCTACCTTCCAGAAGTGGCCTTAGTTACATCTACGTGAATAATCATGAAGTTGAATTACTAAAAAATGAATTACCAAAATCTCTTAAAAAATATGATAAAGATGTTTTTATTATTAAGAGAACCTTATTGAGAGAAGTATTTGATGTAATTGATATTGAATCAGAAAAAAGATTAGGTATTTCGTATATTCCTGATATTAAAATGAGTCATTATATGCGACAATTATTTAAAGATAAAATTTTTCATAAGATGAAATGTAGATATAATGAAGAATTCAAGAAGTATGAGCCTTTGGAGGTTATTTAAATTCTGTATCCTCATTTAACTATTTACCTCATTTAACTATTTACCTCATTTAACTATTTACCTCATTTAACTATTTACCTCATTTAACTATTTACCTTATTAATGGTTATCGTTAGATAGTTACCGTTGGATGGTTACCGTTTGATGGTTACCGTATGATAGTTACCGTTCGATGGTTATCGTTGGATGGTTACCGTTTGATTGGGTAAACAAACTTTAAAATGGTATACAAACTTGAAACTTGCTTTATTTAAAAAACAATATCATACAACTAACATTATCAGTACTTCCCATTTTAATTGCTTCAGCCGCCATCTTATTAGCAATATTATCCTTCAAACTTTTTGTTTCAATATTGAATTTATAATCATTATTCATTTGTTTCAAAACAAATTCGACAGCAGCTTGATTACTAAAAACATCCCATAATCCATCACAACCCATAATTAAAAATTTATCATCATTTTCAAGAGTATAATTAAATACTTCGGGTTGATGTGAAACATATGGTTTAGCATCAACATCACCAAATGCTCTCGAAACAGATAGACCCATTATGCGTGGATCATCATTTGGTAGTTGACTAACTTGGCCGCCCATTTTTGTAATTCTAGTAAATTCATCAAAAGAAGTTGGTTTATGATCATTTGATAATGGAGATCCAATATTATATTTATTACAAATAACTGCTCGGCAATCTCCGGCATTAATAATTTGTAATCTATTTTTACTTTTATAATTATAAATTTGAGCTACTAAAGCGGTAGATCCCATCATTTTAGATTCTTTAACCTCATTTCTAATTTTTTCTTGTATAAAATCATATAATTTTACGATATATTTGTTATATTTTTTAGAATTTGGTTTTATTTTATCTTGTAGAATTGTTTTATTTAAAAAATATTGTGGTAATTTATTTGCTAAAAATTTACTAATTAAAGGACCTCCATGTCCGTCAAATATTGCTAATAAATTAACACTATTTTTGCTCTTATCTGATCCATTTAAATTTAATATAGCAAATTCAGCATCTTCATTAGTAGGCCGTAACCCTATTAAACTTATTGTATGTAAATACATATATAATATAAATATATATAATATTTTATATATTATATATACATGAGTTTGGAAATTGAAAGAAGGTTTTATACATTTGATCGAAAAATATTAGAAGAAAAAATAAAAGAAATTGGTGGTATCCGTAAGGGTATGTATAATTTTCAGAGTATTGGATTTGAACCTCCAGAAGGATATTATGTTTTTAGATTAAGAGATGAACAACATCGAATTACATTTACATTAAAAGAATTTAATAAAGAAAAGAAATATGCTATTGAGGATGAAGTTATTGTTAGTGATTTTAATAAGATGAAAATAATGTTGGAAAAATTAGGTCATAAAAAAAAATATTTTAAACAAAAAATTCGAGAAATATATAATATTGGAGAAACTGAATTAGTATTTGATCATTATCCAGGTATTCCGGGATTTATTGAAATAGAATCTCCCACTGAAAAAGAATTATTTGAAGTTGCTGATAAATTAAATCTTATAAAAGATGAACCAGGTAAGGGAATGACTGACTTATATTATGACTTATATGGTATTCCAAAAGATAAATTAATATATGATTTAGCTTTTGATACTGTATATGAGACTTATAAGAAATATATTGCTAAGAATGAAGATTTGATGATTAAAATATTAGAGGGGCAGAAGAAGTTGATGGAGAAGATTCCTAAATAGAGTAAACAGTTTGACTACATTTATTTACATTTCTTCATCCTTTCATTATAATTCTCTTTAATCCATTGTTTCATGATATTTTCTGTAAATATTCCTTTACCTAAATTAATCATTACTAAGACATTATGATAATTTTTTAATTGAATTTGAAAATAATTTTCTATATTTTCAACAATATTCTCTATACCACTACATCGTGTTTCGTGTTTTTTATATAAAGGATGTGAATTAATATAATTTACAAATAATTGTTTTGCTTCATAAGTAATTATTACATCTAATTTATTACCATTATTTAATGTTATACTAAATATACTAGAAGTATTTTTTCTTAAATTCATATATATATATTTATATTATTTTTTATATTTTCTTCGACTTTTCTTAGCACGACTTAATTTACTCGGATTTTCAGTAAAAAATTGTTTAACCTTCATTAAAGCAATCTGTCGGGCATTTATACTAAGTCTCTCTTCTGTATCCATTTCAGCATTTGTTTTATCATATCCATCTGGTTGAAAAATTTGATCCCAACCAAATCCTTGTGATCCGCGTGGTCTTACTATTGTACCATTTACTCTACCAATAAATGTTATTGGTGTTGAAGAAGGGCCTTCGCAATAAGCATAAATACATTGAGCATAAGCACTTTTATCATCAAAACTATCTAATAATTTAGATACACTCTCATTACCTAGTTTTTCAACAAACCATTTAATATAAACACCTGGTAATCCTTTAAAAGCATTGAAACATAAAGAAACATCTTCAATTAAAACAGGTCCATTAATTTGTCTAGCTGCCTCCTTAGCCTTTTCAATAGTAACTTCTTCTGGTTCTCCTTGTAATTCTGGTAAATCTATTTTCTTATTATCTAATTTAATTGAATCACCTAAAATGTATTGTAAGTCTTCTAATTTTTTAATATTACCAGTAATGAAGGTTACTTTTGAACCTCCTTTTGAACCTCCTAATAAATCTAAATAATTTTGTAAATGTTTATCCATATATAAATTAACTAATAAAACTTTTTTTCAAAATCTTCTTTTGTAACAATTTCTACTCCAACTTCTTTTGCCTTTACTACCTTAGAATTACTTCCTTCATCTAAATCTTTTTTGGTAGTTATTAAATAAAAAGTATTCTTTGATACACTATTTACTAATTCACCCCCATTTTCAACAATATATTCTTCCCATTCTTTGTTTCTGAATCCAGAAAATACAAATTTTTTTCCCTTAAATTTTTCTGAAACTTTCTTAATTTCAGAATTTTTTATTATTAACTTCTGATACTTAGCTGGAATCTTTTCAAATACTCCGATAAATTCATGTATTCTATCACTAAATTGATTCGCAGTAATTTCATCAAATCCTCCAATTTTTAATACTTCTTCAAAAATATCATCATCTGTATGGTCTTTCATAAACTTTAAAAAATTATTACCATATTGAACAAATATCTTTTCTAATCTTTTATGTCCAAAATTATGTCCAAAAATATTAGTAGCATTCATAAATTGAACTAGGGTAGCATTTTCCATAGCAGTTTGAATATTTTTATGAATTTTATTAACCATAGTTTCCTTAAAACTTGGTAGTTCTAATAATTCCTCTTTGGTAACATTAATAATCTTAAATATATCATCAATATCATTTTGTACAAAATTTGTTATTAATCCTTCACTCAAATTCATAATGTCCATCTTTTCAGCAAAAAATGTTAACTCTTTAATAATTTGATCATCTGATTTCTCTCCAATTGCTATATAATCAACATTTGTTTCATTCCATTTATATTCTATATCAGGTAATTTAACTTTTGCTGTTTTAATAACTTCTAAAACATGCGGAATAACATCACCAGAACGAATAATCTTTACAATAGATCCAGGTCCAATTTTATTATCAATAATATATTTAGCGTTAAAAGCAGTAGCATTTGAAATTACTACACCAGATAATTTAGTTGGTTCCAGTATCAATTTAGGCTTAATATAACCATCCTTAGATACATTCCATTCAACATCCTTTACTAATACATCTGCTGTTAATTTTTCAGAGGCATCCTTAAAAGCAAAAGCAAATTCTGGATTTCCTTCATTATTTATATCATGGTTTGAATCATCCATAATAATAATACCATCAATTTCATATTTGGATGCTTGTCTTCGATCAATTAATATTTCATCCAACATTTCAAAATCAAGATCATTCTTATCTA
>Ga0214919_10012174_pt1 | contig 10613 bp, 10 predicted proteins | sample LL1503_MetaG_FD_177994 | JGI IMG/M metagenome (GOLD analysis project Ga0214919, IMG submission 177994) | Freshwater microbial communities from Lake Lanier, Atlanta, Georgia, United States - LL-1503 | ecosystem: Environmental > Aquatic > Freshwater > Lake | place: USA: Georgia | collected... | reverse complement strand
GCTCCCGAACGCGAACGCTGCCAAGCCTGCAAGCCGTTGATGAGCAACAACATGACAAAAGCCGCACTCAGCATGACCAGCGCCACGGCCGTGGCACCTGCATAGTCGTACTGCTCGAGTTTGCTGATGATGATGAGTGGCGTGATCTCGGACACCATGGGCATGTTGCCTGCGATGAAAATCACCGAACCGTATTCACCAATAGCACGCGCAAACGCCATGGCGAATCCCGTGAGCAAGGCCGGGGCCAGCGCAGGAAAAATGACGCGGCTGAAGGTTTGCCAGCGCGTGGCCCCCAAACAGGTGGCAGCCTCTTCCAGTTCTTTTTCCACATCTTCCAAAATGGGTTGCACGGTACGCACCACAAAGGGTAAGCCAATGAAGATGAGTGCAATCAACACCCCATTGCGGTTGAAGGCGAGTTGGATGCCCAAGGGCTCCAAATACTGGCCAATCCATCCGTTGCCTGCCAGCAAGGCTGTGAGTGAAATGCCTGCCACGGCGGTGGGCAAGGCGAAGGGCAAGTCCACCAAGGCGTCGACGATTTTTTTGCCAAAAAACTGGTAGCGCACCAACACCCAGGCCAGCAGCAAGCCGAAAAATGCATTCACCAAGGCCGCGATGAAGGAGGCGCCCAGGGTGAGTTTGTAAGAAGCCACCACACGCGGCGCGGTGACGGCTTGCCAAAACTGCTCCCCAGTGAGGTTGAGGGTTTTGAACACCAAGGCCGACAGGGGAATGAGCACGATCAAGCTCAAGTAAGCGATGGTGAAACCAAGGGTGATTTCAAACCCTGGCAACACGCGCGCCGGTTGGTGCCTGGGCGCAAACAAAGTCAAGCTGCTCATTCAATGTGCCGTGTAAATTTTGTCAAACAAACCGCCATCGTTGAAGTGCACTTTTTGCGCTTCTGTGAGAGAGCCGAAGTAATCGGACACTTGAAACAAGCTGATGGGTTTGAAGGTCTGCGCATATTTTTTCAAGATGCTGGCATTGCGTGGACGCAGAGCATGCTTGGCCGCGATCTCTTGGGCTTCGTCGCTGTAGAGGTAATCCAAATAGGCTTTGGCCAACTCGCCTGTGCCTTTCTTGGTGGTGGTGCGCTCGACCACGGCCACGGGGTTTTCAGCCACGATGCTGATGCTGGGGTGAACCGCATCGACCTTGCCTTCACCAAATTCGCGGTCCACAGAAATCACCTCAGACTCGAAGGTGATCAGCACATCGCCAATGTTTCGCTGCAAAAACACATTGGTGGCGTCACGCCCACCTTTGGCCAGCACGGGCACATTGGCATAGAGTTTTTTCACAAAGGCTTGGGCATCTGCGTCGCTGCCGCCTTTTTTACGCACCTGGCCCCAAGCCGCCAAATAAGCCATGCGGCCATTGCCGCCTGTCTTGGGATTGACCACCACCACTTGGATGCCGGGCTTGATCAAGTCGTCCCAATCCTTGATGCCTTTGGGGTTGCCGTTGCGGGTGAGGAAAAGCATGGTGGATGTGGTGGGCGCAGCATTGTGCGGAAATTTTTTCGCCCAGTCTTTGGCCACCACGCCATTGGCCGCTAAAAAGTCCACATCCGAGGTGGTGTTCATGGTGACCACATCGGCCTCCAAACCATCGTTCACCGCACGGGCTTGGGCGCTGGATCCGCCATGCGATTGGTCTACCTTGACATTCACGCCTTTGTCTTTTTTGTAATGCGCAGCAAATGCGGCGTTGTAGTCCTTGAAAAATTCGCGGGACACGTCGTAGGACACGTTCAACAAGGTTTGGGCTGAGGACAAAGCAGCAAAGCCGATTAGCAAAACCGCTAGCAGGGTTTGACGCACAGGAGAAAGAGTCAACATGGGTTTCTATACCTTGGAAATTCAAGCAAACGTGGATTGTGTGTAACCCTGACATGAATTCAAACAACTGATTAGTTGTTTGCTTATGCCGCATGTTGATATAGCCAATTGGCATATAGCCCCAACTAAAAAATAGTTGGAAACCCTGATATACCCTCCTATAGTCCCGCCCTTATGGAAAATTTTGCATTTGTATTGGCGGGTTTCGTGGTGGGTTTGATCGTTGGCCTCACCGGTGTGGGTGGCGGTTCGCTCATGACACCCTTGCTGATTTTTGGCTTTGGCATCAAGCCTGCCTTGGCCGTGGGTACCGATTTGCTATTTGCCTCTGGCACCAAGTTTGGCGGCTTGCTCAATTTTGCACGCCAGCGCGTCATTCCCTGGCGTGTGGTGTTCAGCCTGAGCTTGGGTAGCGTGCCTGCCGCCCTGCTCACCTTGTGGGCCTTGCACGAATTGGGTACGTCCCACCCCTTGGTACAAAAAGCCATCACCTTCACCTTGGGAATCGCCTTGTTGTTGACAGCGGCGGCCACACTTTACAAAGCCATTCGCGGGCCACGCCACTCCGAGGTCTTAGAGAACGAAGCGCTTGAAAGACCTGCCGACCACACCAAGCACCCTTTATTGCCGGTGCTGTTTGGGGCAGTCATTGGCATATTGGTCACACTTACTTCAGTGGGTGCTGGTGCCATAGGCGTGACTGTATTGATGCTGCTTTACCCGCATCTGCCGCTGTACCGCATCGTGGCGGCTGACATTGCTTACGCTGTGCCCCTCACGCTGGTGGCTGGCTTGGGTCATGCCTCATTGGGTACTGTGGATTGGCAACTGCTGGCTTTGTTGCTCTGCGGTTCGCTGCCGGGCATTTGGTTGGGTTCGCATTTTGTTTCCCGTGTCCCTGAGCGTTTCATTCGCTCTGCCCTTTCTGTGCTGTTGGCTTGGGCCGGCAGCAAACTGGTTTTCATTTAAAACACTTATGTACCAATACACCGACTTCGACCGCCGTTTCATCAAAGAACGCGCAGCCCAATTTCGCGATCAACTCACCCGCCGTTTGAACGGCCAGTTGAGTGAAGAGGAATTTCGCCCGCTGCGATTGCAAAACGGCTGGTATGTGCAACGCTATGCCCCCATGCTTAGGGTGGCTGTGCCTTATGGTGAACTGAACAGCGCCCAACTGCGTGTCTTGGCCCGTATCGCCCGCGAATACGACCGACCCAGCGACGCCTTGTTTCAAGAAGCACAAGCCAAGCAACACGCCATCGGCGGCATTGCAGCACCCCCTTTGAGTTATGGCTACGCCCACTTCACCACCCGTCAAAACCTCCAATACAACTGGATCCCGCTAGAGAAAAGCGCTGACGTGATGGATCTTTTGGCCAGTGTTGATATGCACGGCATTCAAACCAGCGGTAACTGCATACGCAACATCACCTCCGATGAACGCGCTGGTGTGGCGGTGGATGAAACAGTGGACCCCCGTCCCTATGCAGAAATCATGCGCCAGTGGAGCACATTGCATCCTGAGTTCGCTTTTCTGCCACGCAAATTCAAAATCGCCATCAGTGGTGCTAGCGAAGACCGTGCCGCTACCGCTTGGCACGATGTGGGCTTGCATGTGCTGCGTAACGCTGAAGGCGAAGTAGGCTTTCGGGTGATGGTGGGCGGTGGCATGGGTCGCACGCCCATCATCGGCAGTGTGATTCGTGCGTTTTTGCCTTGGCACCAAATCCTCAACTATTTGGAAGCCGTGGTTCGCGCCTACAACCGCTTTGGCCGTCGCGATAACAAATACAAAGCGCGTATCAAAATTTTGGTTAAGGCCGAGGGTCAAGCCTTTGTCGATCAAGTCGAAGCCGAATACCAACGCATTCTTGAGCAAGATGGCGCGCCCCACACCATCACCCAAGCCGAGTTAGACCGCGTGAGCGCCAGTTTTGTGCCGCCGGCATTGCTGGGAAGATCTCACCCATCGGCTGAAGCGGTTCACGCATTGCTTGCCAAAACAGCCGATGAGGACAACAACTTTGCACGTTGGTTGAAGCAAAACGTGGCACCGCATCGCCATCCACATTTGCGTGTGGTCACCTTGTCATACAAGCGTTTGGGCCAAGCCCCAGGCGACGCTACCGCCGATCAACTGGACGCTTCGGCGGTGTTAGCCGACAAATACTCCGCTGGTGAAACCCGTGTCAGCCACGATCAAAATTTGGTGCTGCCTTGGGTGGCAGCCGATCAATTGCCTGCGCTTTACCAAGAGGCCAAAGCACTCGGCTTGGCCAAACCCAATATCCGCATGCTGACCGACATGATCGCCTGCCCTGGTGGCGACTATTGCGATCTGGCCAATGCACGATCACTTCCCATCGCCGCAGCCATCACCGAGCGCTACCAGGACCTGGACGAGTTGTTCGACTTGGGTGAAATCGACTTGCACATCAGCGGTTGCATCAACTCCTGCGGCCACCACCACAGCGGCCACATCGGCATCTTGGGCGTGGACAAAGACGGCAAGGAGTGGTACCAAGTGACCCTCGGAGGTTCAGATGGTTCCACGCTGAGTGGCGCACCCAAGCCCGGCAAGGTGGTCGGTCCCTCGTTCTCGTCTGCCGAGGTAGTGGACGTGATCGACGCCGTGTTGCAGGTCTATACCGAGCAGCGCCAGCACGGTGAAACCTTCATCGACGCCTTGGAACGCATTGGCTTTGAACCCTTCAAAGCTGCTGCCAATGCAGCACGCCACCCCTCTGACGACGAAGCCTTGAGCCCCGTTGCCTGAAAGACCACCATGCAATTACACACACCTACAGACAGCTTGAAAACGGCTGATTTGCAACTTCCCAATGACGCTGACCCGATGGCCATTTCCTTGGACGGCGTGCACACCATTGAATTGCATTTCCCTTCTTTCAGTGATGGCCGCGCCTTCAGCCAAGCGTTGATGCTGCGCCGCCGCTGCGGTTTCACAGGGGATATTCGCGCCACCGGTGATGTGCTGGTGGACCAACTCAGCCAGATGCAGCGCTGCGGTTTTTCAAGCGCCGTGCTGCGTGCCGATCAGAACCTGGCCAAAGGCAGAGAATTGCTTTCGCACTTCAGCGGCTTTTACCAAGGCGATGTGACCCAACCCCAACCTTTGTTTGCACGATGAAACCCCACACACCCGCCACCACGCTGCACGCCAAACCCAGCGCCAACTTCGCCGACAAATTGGCCGCCACCCAAGCCCAGTTAAAGACCGCTGCAACCGAATTGCAGCCTTTGAAACAAGCTTCGAGCTTGGGCGCTGAAGACGTGGTCATCACCCACCTCATCAACAGCCTGAGTCTGGATATTCCTGTGTTTGTGCTGGAGACAGGCGCCTTGCACAGCGAGACCTTGGCTCTGCTGGAGCGTTTGCAAGCACATTCACGCGCCCCAATCCAGGTGTTCAAACCCGAACACGAAGCTGTGATCGCCTTTGTGAAAAATCCAGGCCAAGCTGCCATTTTCGAGAACATCGCCAACCGCAAAGCCTGCTGCGGCATTCGCAAGCTCGAACCCTTGGGTCGTGCCTTGCAAGGGCAAAAAGCCTGGGTCACGGGTTTGCGCCGCGAACAGTCGCAAGCGCGCGCCGAGGTGTCGGCTCAAGAAACCGATGTCACCAACGGCGTGGCCATCACCAAGCTCAACCCGCTGGTGGACTGGACCTGGGGCGACGTTTGGCACTACATCGCCTTGAACAAGGTGGACTACAACCCGCTGCACGACCAGTTTTTCCCCAGCATTGGCTGCGCCCCTTGCACCCGCGCCATCAGCCTGGGTGAAGACTTCCGCGCCGGTCGCTGGTGGTGGGAAGACGAGAATGCCAAAGAGTGCGGATTGCACGTGAAAGCCTGAAACATGAATGCCAGAAACGACAAGGAAATCCACACACTCAGCAACGCCCATTTGGATGCGTTGGAGGAAGAAACCATCTTCATACTGCGCGAAGTCGCCGCCGCTTTCGAGCGCCCCACTTTGCTGTTTTCGGGCGGCAAAGATTCGCTGGTCATGCTCAAGTGCGCCGAGAAAGCTTTTGGCGTAGGCCGTATCCCTTACCCCTTGTTGATGATCGATACCGGTCACAACTTCCCCGAAGTGACCGATTTCCGCGATTTGCGCGCCAAAGAACTAGGGGCTGAGCTGATTGTGCGCAGTGTCGAAGATTCGATGAAAAAAGGCACTGTGCGTTTGGCTCACCCGGGCGAAAGCCGCAATGTGCACCAGTCGGTCACCTTGCTCGAAGCGATTGAGGAATTCCGTTTTGACGCGCTGATTGGCGGTGCGCGTCGCGACGAAGAAAAAGCCCGCGCCAAGGAACGCATCTTCAGCCACCGTGACAGCTTTGGCCAATGGCAGCCCAAGTCGCAGCGCCCTGAGTTGTGGAACCTGTTCAACACCCGCCTGCACCCCGGCGAGCATTTCCGCGTTTTCCCTATCTCCAATTGGACCGAGTTGGATGTGTGGCAGTACATCGCACGGGAAAACATCGCGCTGCCCTCGCTCTACTACACCCACACCCGCGATGTGATCGAGCGGCGTGGCCTGCTGGTGCCTGTGACCCACATGACACCGCCCAAAGACGGTGAAGTGGTGCAGCAGCGCCAAGTCCGTTTTCGCACTGTGGGCGACATCACCTGCACCTGCCCGGTGGAGAGCCTTGCCGCCACGCCCGAAGACATCGTGATCGAGACCCTGTCAGCCGACGTGAGCGAACGTGGCGCCACCCGCATGGACGACCAAACCTCCGAGGCGTCTATGGAAAAACGCAAAAAAGAAGGCTATTTTTGATGACCGCCCCACTCGCCACCCGCCCCGCTCTGAAGTTCATCACCTGCGGCTCGGTCGATGACGGCAAATCCACCCTCATTGGTCGTTTGCTGGTCGACTCCAAGTCGGTGTTGCAAGACCACCTGGCAGGCGTGCAGCGCCACGGCGAAACCGATTTGGCTTTGCTGACAGATGGCCTGTCTGCTGAGCGCGAACAAGGCATCACCATCGACGTGGCCTACCGCTACTTCAGCACTGAAACCCGCAAGTTCATCATTGGCGACGCCCCAGGCCACGAGCAGTACACCCGCAACATGGTGACCGCCGCCTCCAGCGCCGACGCTGCTGTGGTGCTGGTGGACGCGACCAAGGTGGACTGGGCGCAACCGGGTCTCGCCCTGCTGCCGCAAACCCGCCGCCATAGCCTGTTGCTCAAACTCTTGCGTGTGCCCTCGGTGATCTTCGCGATCAACAAGCTCGACGCCGTGGCCGACGCCAGCACCGCCTTTGTCCACATCGCTCAATCCTTGCAGCAATTCGCCGACGAAGCAGGCATGGACATCAACGCCATCGTACCCATCTCAGCGCTGAAAGGCTGGAACGTGGTGAGCGCCCAATCCGACTGGTGCAATTACAGCGGCCCCAGCTTGCTCGAACTGCTAGAGCGCCTGCCAGTCACCCCCGCCGACGACGAAGGCGCTTTGGCTTTCGCGGTGCAGTGGGTGGAAAAATTCCATGACAGCGCCGACACCTCCAAGGGCCGCCGTGTCTATTGGGGCCGTGTAGGCACAGGCGTGGCACGTGTGGGCGACCGCGTGAAAGTGTTCCCCAGCGGCCAAACCGCAGTCATCAAAGAAGTCTTGTCTGCGGTGCGCCAAACTGGCGATGTGGCCGCTGGCCACAGCGCCGGTGTGGTGCTGGATCATGAGGTGGACGTGTCGCGTGGCGACTGGCTGCTGGCCCAAGACAGCGAGGTCCAAGCGCAAACCCAGCTGAATGTCACTTTGGCCTGGTTGGACGATGAACCCCTGGTGGCCGGTCGCGTTTACTGGGCCCTGCACGGTCATCGCTGGGTGAAAGCCAAAGTGAGCCGCATCCTGCACCGCCTGGACATCAACACCCTGGCAGAAAGAGACGCCACTGAACTGCCTCCAAACGCCATCGGCCATGTGCAACTGGCGTTTCAGCAGCCCTTGGTAAGCCAGCCGTTCGAGCGTTCGCGCATTCTGGGTTCCTTGGTTTTGGTGGACACCGCCAGCCACAAAACCTCTGCCGCAGCGCTGGTTCAGGCCTGAATCCCGCCTGCCCCTAAAATGCCCCATTCTTTTTGAACCTTTCGCTTAAAAGTTAACACCATGACCCACGTTGTCACCGAAGCCTGTATCCGCTGCAAATACACCGACTGTGTGGACGTTTGTCCCGTCGACTGCTTTCGCGAAGGCCCCAATTTCCTGACCATCGACCCCGATGAATGTATAGACTGCGCGGTCTGCATTCCCGAGTGCCCGGTCAACGCCATCTACGCAGAAGAAGACGTTCCTGCCGACCAAATACACATGGTTAAGCTCAATGTTGAGCTTGCCCGCAGCGGTTGGCCCAGCATTACCAAACGCAAAGCCCCTATGGCTGATGCTGATGACTGGAAAGACAAGACGAACAAGTTGTCTGAATTGCAGCGCTAAGCCAACAAGGTGTTGGCAATTTGTCTATGCCTCTCGCCTTGAAAGCCTCCCCCATCGAAACCGATTGCTTGGTCATAGGCGCTGGCCCCGCAGCGCTGTTTCTGGTGTTTGAATTAGGACTGCTTGAAATCGGCTGCCATGTTGTCGATGTCTTGCCCTTTGCCGGCGGTCAATGCATGGCTTTGTATGCGGACAAACCCATTTACGACATCCCAGGAACGGTGCGCAGCACGGGGCGTGAACTGGTTAAGCATTTGTTAACCCAAGCGTCACCTTTCCAAACACCGTTTCATCTCGGTCAGCAAATCACCTCTATAGAGCGGCAAGACGATAACCGTTGGCTGGCCAAGAGCTCCTCTGGAAGTGTGTTTTTGTGCAAAGCATTGGTGATCGCCGCAGGCGTTGGGGCTTTTTTGCCGCGCAAGTTAGCGCATTTAGACCTCACGGCCTTAGAGGGCAAACAGGTTTTTTATGAGCCCACCGACACGGCGAGCCAAAAGCATATCGTGATCAGCGGTGGGGGGGAAGAAGCTGTGCAAGCAGCCTTGTCTGCCTTGGCTCAACAGCCTGCCAGTCTGACCTTGGTGCACCGAAGGGACAAACTGGATCTCTGCGCCCAAACCATGGATGCCTATCACTTGGCTGTACAAACAGGACAGATACTGTTTAAGCCAGGTCAAATTCAAAATGTGTCTGATCACCAATTGGAATTACTGGATCCCAGCGGACAAACACAGACCATGGCTTTGGGCGAACTGTGGATTTTGCAAGGCTTGACCCCGCAATTAGGTCCTGTTGCTCACTGGGGTTTAGACATGCAGAAAAAGCAAATCAAAGTCAATACAGAAAATTTTGCCACCGATGTACCAGGCCTTTTTGCCATAGGTGATATCAACACCTATCCGGGCAAACGCAAACTGATCGTGAGTGGCTTTCATGAAGCCACACTGGCTGCGTATGGCATTGCAGAGTTGGTTTACCCTGGACAAAAAATAGCATTGGAATACACCACCGCTTCGCCTCGTTTACACAAATTGTTGGGCGTCACAGATGCTACAAACAGCTAACGCAATTGGAAATAATTTTTCCGCACGACCCTGCGTTCGTTCAAAGGAATTTCAGACAGCTTTTCTTTGAAACTTTTTAAGCTGTAACTGGATTGCCAAAGTACAGGTTTTTGTGTGGCCACCACAATCAGCCATTCATCAACCACGTCCTTGCTGTTAGGGTAAGACGGTTGCCAAAAAGACTCCAAGGTATAAGACTGTTTGGCTGTGTGACTGGGAATACGTGTGAAATCGGTTAAGTAAGGGTTACTGTCAAAACCATTGGGGAACAGTTGTGTCATGTTCTCACCATCCAGATGGGGATACCAGGTGAAGATCGAGACAAACATGGGAGAGGATGGCTGCAATTCAATTTGCATTGGCTCACCTGCTCTGAAGTTTTTTTTGTTCAATGAAACCTTGATATCGAAATAAGGGTTGGTTTTGATCTTGGGATTGGCAATATCCACCACCATCGTCACCTTACACACACTGGCTCCGTCCAGCACTTTCACGGTCTCGGAGATTTTTTCTGCCATTTTTATGGTGCCATCCAGAAACACCCACGTGTTTTTATGCATCTCACAAGAGGCAATGCTTTCTTGGGCTGTACTTTGCTGACAGGTCAGGTTTTCTTCCGAGGTGACTTGCTCTCCCACTACGGAACTTAAAGCGTTGTATTTGGCACGCTCTGCGGCCAAATAACAGGCCTGATTGCGGGAAGTGTCTGGACCGAAATGGTATTCACCTTGGGTGTCTAGCACGACAGCGAACGCCCCATAAGGGAACAAGAACAAAGCGACCAAACCCAGCTTCACCATGGGAAAACCGCTTTGTGTCTGTCCCCTAGCAGTTGTGGCTGCTGGTGCCGGTTCAAGCTCATGGCTTTGTTATCTACCATGCTAGACAGGTAGTCGATCAACTCACCATGGGTAAGAGTAGGGTTACCGCTTGAACGGGCTTGCCCCATCAACCCTTTGACCAAAAAATAGCTGAAGATACCTTGCTTGAAATCATCGGCTGACAGCGCCGTTTGGTTGGCAGCTGACGCACTGATGATGGTGAAATGTGCAGGTAAAACAGAGGTGGTTGATTTCAGCAAAATACCTCGAGTGTCAGCGTCTAAGGGTTCACCTTTTCTGGCCAATCCGCTGTAACAAGTGTCTAGGAATATTGTGACGGACTTGGCTTGGAGTTTTTGCAGCTCTGACAAAATCCATTTCTCGCTGATGGCTGTCTCGCTC
>Ga0214919_10012172_pt1 | contig 10616 bp, 9 predicted proteins | sample LL1503_MetaG_FD_177994 | JGI IMG/M metagenome (GOLD analysis project Ga0214919, IMG submission 177994) | Freshwater microbial communities from Lake Lanier, Atlanta, Georgia, United States - LL-1503 | ecosystem: Environmental > Aquatic > Freshwater > Lake | place: USA: Georgia | collected 2015-03-15 | reverse complement strand
CAAACTGTGCGACCAGCCTGCGCGCTTGCTGGGACAGGTGCTTGAGACGCTAGGGCTGCAGGCCGACGCCACGATACTGGCGAAGATGGTTCGCGCATTCCCACCCTCCAAAGCCACCCTCGTGAACTTGCAACATCCCGAAACGCGCGCCAACGAGCGGCAGGACGTGATGCAGACGCCCCCGAACGAGTTCGACCCCGTACTACTCCAGCGCGCCTACGCAGCACACGCGACTTTGTGCGCCAGTGGGCGCAATGTTATTTCTGTTTGATCATTTACAACTCATGCGCTATGACTGCACCCGAACTGCCATCCGTTTCTGAAGCCACTTCGCATACGCCACCTGCGCGCATAGTGAATTGGGAGTTTTGGGTTTGGGTGGGGTGTATTTTGGTTTTGACGTTGGGGGTTGCGGTGGTTGGTGCGGCATGGGCTGCACGGCATACCTTGATCTCAGGGGAGCGCTTATCTGTTGCACAGCAAAAAGCTGTACTCGCCGTGGCATCGTTTCCTGGCACCATGCGAGATGCATTGCAAGAGTTCATGTGGCAATTTAGCGACGACCCTCTGCCCTTGCTGATGGAACGCGCTGCCACAGAGAAGCCTTACTGGGTGCGGCATTTTCCCGAACCTACAGATCCGGGATATTTGCTGTTTTCAGGCGTGGATGCTAAGGCTAAGCAGTCAATTGTGGAATTGATTCGTATATCGGATGGGAAATCGATGGCGAGATGGGTGCCAGACTGGAAACACATTTTGTCCAATACCCACGCTGCCAAGGGAAAAACCTTGCCCAATATAAAAACACTTCGTGCTATTCACCCAATACTAATGTCAAATGGGGATATAGTTTTTAATAACAGTTACTCCTTAATAAGAATGAGTATCTGCGAAAGTAAACCACTATGGCAGTTAGATAATTTATCTCACCACTCCATTGAATTAGATTCAAAGGGCTATATTATTACTTTGTCAAAGTCTGATCAACTATTTCCGATTGCCAATTGGGATCAATTAGAGTGGGAAGATGACTCCCTCGCCAAGATATCTCCAAGCGGAGTAATAGTTCAGAATAGTTCGTTTGCAAAGATATTGCTTAATAATAACCTAAATGCATTATTCCTCGGCATTGGAGGTGGCGACTACAAAAGCGGTGATCCTATCCATCTAAATCAAATTACACCTGCTCTTATGGACTCGGAATTTTGGAAAAAGGACGATCTGCTTATTTCATCGCGCTTCCTGAGTACAGTTTTTCTTTATCGCCCATCAACCGACAAAATTATTTGGTATCAAACGGGGCCATGGATGAACCAACACTCGGTAGAGTTTTTGGACAATCATCGGATTTCTGTATTTAACAATAATAATGTTGTGAGACGCCCTACAGATTTTGTTAAAGTAGAGGACCACAACACAGTTATGGTTTATGATTTTAATACTGGTCAGACAATCGAACCATTCAAGTTGCTTTTAAGTGAGGCAAAACCCCAGACAACTTCTGAAGGTCGAGCGAGGATTTTGCCTGATGGCGGCTTGTTCATTGAGGAAACAAATTATGGCAGGCTTTTGCGCTTTAGTAAAGATAAACTTTTATGGTCTCTCGTCAATGACAACTCAAAGAAAAACATTGGCATATTATCTTGGAGTCGTTATCTAACTCAAAGTGAAGTACGGGATAGTCTGTATGCGATTGAGTCCAATAAATGCGGAAAATAGCCAATAAGGGATTGGAAGTTTCCGGGGGACCAGAGCTTTGCTTTCCTTGGGGAATATGAAGCTGAAAGGGCTGTGATTATTTTGGTGGGTCAATACAGGGATTCACAACTAATGCCCACCACCTTTTACCATCACCTGTATCCCGCGCCAAATAATCCATAAATCCAGTATTAGCAGGCTCCAAGAAGAGCGCCTAAGATATTGATCGACATATTCGTATTCATAGGCCGGGTTACCCATCTCCGTAGTGCCTTTTTTGATATGCCCCAGTCCCACCAATCCGCCACGGAGCAAAAAACGGGTGACATTACCCTGTGCCTTATCCCGCTCATAATGCAATGTGGCCAAAGGCCGTGGACCTACAATGCTCATGTCTCCCTTGAGCACACTGTAAAACTGTGGCAACTCATCCAAATAGAATCTCTTGACAAACTCACCTACATGGGTGCGGCTATCAGGTTTCCACTCGGCAGAGTATGCGATCCAGTCGTGCCGCTTAGCGCCTTCAGGATCAATGTAGCTCAGCTTTATCAGACGGATTTTGTATTTAGGGATAACAATTCCAGCGCTGATTGCGTTGTAGTAAAAAAACATTGGTCCTGCGTTCTCTGGGATTAACCACCCCTCTATTACGTACGCAAGTTTCAGCAACACCATAATGGGTATCGTGATTGTTAAAAACACAAAAGCCACTAATTTATCAAAGATTAATTTAAAAAAACGGGGTGGCAAAGGCTGGTGAATATTAAAAATATGTGCGTAACGGCGATGAATATCAGGAGTTGGCGGTTTATATGGAAAAACTTCTTTTGGTTCGGTTTGACTATTCATAATAGAAGTATATCGAAATTTATTATTTGCGAAAGTGACTTGGTGGCAGAGTACTCATCGGATAGACAGATGGCATAAAATTTAGAATTTATAGAACGAGATTTCTACGAGAAGAGGGTAAGATTTAGCGTTAATCAAATAACAACTGCATTTCAACGGACTGATGTTAATACGCAAATGTCCGAATTCGGCCTACAGTTATGCCCCATCACTGCTCCGTTTTATTTGCGGCAGTCCAGCTTTGATAGAAAGTTCTCGATTAATCATATTACCCCTTTTATCGCAGAACCAGCCCCATTTTTTAAAATAAGTTATGAAGGATTTTAAATGCACTAATGTTAATCGAAGATTTTTGTGTGATGCTTTACCATGCAAATGAGTAGCAGTTATATGCGGCAGATATTCAACAGCTCCCAGCTGCCAAATCCGGCGACAAAGGTCTGCATCTTCAACATACAAAAAATATCGAGGATCAAAACCACCGATCTTTAGGTAGTATTCAGATTTAATAAATAGACAAGCACCATGCACAAAGGGTATTCTAATTGGTAATTTACTGGACTCGTACGACTGCGGACTGGTTGGGCGATTAGGGTTAAAAATGTGACCTATGGCTCTGGATAAAATATCCATGATGGTTGGAAATTGTCTGCAAACGTTTTGTATACGGCCATCAGGCGAAAGAAGGCTTGGGGAAACAAGCGCAACATCGTGATTAGATAATAAATACTTATAACATTCGCATATTGAATCAGACGTTATATAAACATCAGGATTTAAAATTAACCTGACTTTAGAACTAATTTTAAAAACTTCGGTCGAAATGTTATGTCCGCTACCGAACCCAATATTTGCTGGACTGCGATAATAGAGCAAGCCACGGCGCGCCGAGAATGCCTCAAGATTAGCGTCGCCGAAATTATCTATGATAATAATCGCTGATGTAATAGGTAATGCGGTATGGTTTAGTGTATCTAGGACGCGGTTAAGGTCACTGATCACGACCCTGTAGGCGACTAAAGATATGGCTATGTCAACATGCATTGGTGCAGGCCTGAAAATGCTGGTTTTGCTTGATTTAAAACTCTGAGTTTTTGTAAGAGAGCCCACCGACCAGCACCACATACAGCCAAAAATTTTGTGATCTCCGTGACATTCATCGGGAGCATGCCTCTTCAAGCACCCGCCATGTGAGTTCGGCTGTCTTTTCCCAGTTAAAGCGCAGTGCTCGCTCCAACCCTATGCGCCGAAGCTCACTTCGTAAAGCAGAGTCTTCCACTAAAGTTCGCAAACCGTTTGCAATTTCTTCCACGTTATAGGGGTCGACCATGATCCCGCCGTTACCAACCACCTCGGGCAGAGAGGCAAGATTTCCTGTCAGTGGTGGCGTCCCGCAGGCCATTGCTTCCAACGGCGGAAGGCCGAAGCCTTCGTACAACGACAAATAAGGAGCAGCTATGGCACCGGAATACAACGCTGGTAGCAAATCATCCGGCACATGGCCTGTGAGATGTACACGGGGAGGTAGATTCTCAAAGGAGACTCCCTCGAATACCAGCCGCTTACCCTGCGCGCCAGCAATTACGAGCCAGACATCGTCCGGTATACGCGCCTGAATCACCGCCCAGGCTTGCAATAGTCGCGCAAGATTCTTCCGTGGCTCTAGAGAGCCTAGCGCCACCAGATAATGTGGCGAAGGAATTGCCAGTCGAACTCTCGCCTCGTTTATTACATCATCCGTAGCCGGCCGGAATCGTTTATCTACACCAAGATATACAACATTAATCTTCGATTCAGCCCATGGACAATGTTCAATAATCCGCTGCTTGGAAAACTCAGAGATTGTCAGGATACTGCGTACATTCCGAGTGAGGCGGGGCGTTAGAAACCGATACCATGCCGCAAAACGTGGATTCAACCATTCTGGATTATCCATCGGCACGACGTCCTGCAATGTCACCACCTGTCGCTCGACATTAAGAGGGCCTGTATTGCTAGGACTCCATAGCAAACTATCGTGCAACTTTAATGGTAGGAAAAACTGTTCCCACGCATGTCCACGGATACCATGCAACGGGTGGATCGGTTTGATTTCTTCAACATTATTCTTAAACCGGGATAACAATTCCAAAGTATAACGTTGAACACCGGTCAAATTAGCACCGAGAACTCGAGTATTTATGACTATATTATTGGCACAACGTCGCATTGAATGTTACCTACGTGTTGACTTACTTGGCATATGCTGTCAATATATTCAATGCAATAATAATACTGTAAAATAAATCTGACAATTTGGAATTTAGCAGGTGCATCTGGCTTTAGTGTAAATACGATATGTTGTTACCAATAATACGACCGACAATCCATTTAACTACTTTTGCATTATGAAAAAAATTACTGTTTTATTAATTTTTACAGGTTTAAATTATTGATTTTTAACTTTTTGTCTCAACGAGATAAATATAAAAAAGAATCTCGCTAGGCAGCATTAAAATTTTCTACGGCTTCGATAAATATCTTGTTGGGTTGGGCGGATTATAATTTGAAATGAGTACGGCGGCAACTACCAACAATCCGGGTGAAAAGTAACCGTATCCTCGAAAAAATACTTCTGTAAAAAAACCGAATAGCAGCCCGCGCAATACGAAATATTTTTTAATTGACTCCATTTTTTTAATACTGACCGAGCTAAATGTACCCCAAAGTCGATTTGCCTTAAACAAAAAATCAATTGTAAAAATAATATATAAGAAACATATGATTAAACCGACGATTCCAAATTCCGCTATAAGTTTAGCAGCTAGCAGGCCGCCGTCAGTCAGATTGGTTATCGAGCCAGTAATCAAAACGATTGCCTCAGAATATGGAGTTAAATGTGTCCCTGGCATGCCAAGCATTTGAAAGCCAAGTCCCAAGCCGTTAGTATTTAAAGTGTTTATAAATGCAAGATACCACCCCTGCAGAAAAACAAGAGTTGTTAGGTTTGTGCTATCTTCAAAAACGATCCTACTAGCGAAGTAATCTACTTTTGAGCTTATAATAATTAGTGAAATTAGTGAGATCAATGGAAAGGCCAAAAAAATATATTTAAAATATTTTCCGTTCAGTCGTATGCAACTGGAAAATAGAACTAACATCAATGATACCAGAAGCGTCAAGTTAGGAAAGACTAAAGACAGTAAAAACATATTGATAATTATAAAAAATATAATGCTTTTCCGGCCTACTGTAGCATATCCTGTAGTGAGTAAGCCAATAGAAAGAGCATAATGGCTTTGTTCTGAAAATGGGAAAACTGATTTGGGCAATGCTCCATATTCACCCCATGTAATAGGTGTTAATACTGCAACCCACCCCAAACTCAAGAATAATAAAATTATCATCAATAACGAAGACTCTAATTTTTGAAAACTCATCTTATCTAACTTCCCCGAGAAAACAGTGGCGGTTAGAAAAACTGCCATTAATCCGAAGAAGGAGAATATCGGTTTTTTTGATCCATTATCTAGATAACTAGACAATGCTGATAAAAGCATAAATAATGATACTATTCCAAATGGGATTATCCTGAATAGGGATACCCGTAAACTAAACAATTCTTTGTTATTAATTAATATCACTAAGGTCGATGCCAGCAACAAACCTGGTGCTAGTGAGTCTTGAAGAAACGTTACAAAAATATAGCTTGGCAAGCAAAATATAATCAATATGGACAGAGTGAAGGTCACATCGATATTCTTAATTGAAATCACGGACACCCTTTTGCTCTACCACGGTTTAGTGCCGCGCAAGATCACGTAAATTTGCTGCCAAGATCGCAGCACCCTCGGCCCAACTTGGCGCAGTCGAAACAGCCCCCGCATCTGACTGTGCTAGCACGCGTATAAGCCCCTCACGCAAGCCGGCTGCATCGGGTTTAACAAACACACCGTTTTCTCCACAGGCCTCGCGAATCTCAGGAATATCTGCCGCAAGCACCTTGGCACCGCACAAACGCGCTTCTAAGGCCGGCATGCCATAACCTTCATACAGGGACGGAAACACAAAGGCTGCGGAGCCCGCATAAAGAGCCGGCAGATCCTGATCAGCCACATAGCCCAATGCCCGCACTGCACCTGGATTGTCTTCGAGTAAAGCGCGCAGGCGCGTGTCTTTCCAGCCTACCCCCCCCGCGAGCAAGAGGCAATAACTCGTAAGCGCACCCTCACGGCGCAGGGCGATAAAAACCTTAATAAGGAGTTCAAGATTCTTGCGCGGCTCAAGTGTACCTACCGCAAGAAAGTAGGGCTTTGATACTTTATAGCTGCGCAGGGCCTCCTGAATGGCCGTCGAGGTCGGCGGCCGGAACAGACTATTTGCCGCTGGAAAAATTACACCGTCCGCCCGGCGACCATGCATTCGCTCAAGCCGGAGCGCGGTCCCCCGGGAGATTGCGAAGACCTTATCTGCACTATGCACGTCGCGGGCAAAGAACAGCCTGTGCGACCAAAGTGTTGCGGTCGACATCGTCTGCGGGACAACTTTATAGTTCAAGTCATAAACGGTGCTCAGCGTCTGAACGCCCTTGGGCAAGCGTGGAAGTAGAGTCGCGCAAGCCCAATACACATCCAACGAATCACAGCGGGCAAGCATACCGGCACGCAGCTTCAACCAAAGCGCACTTTTTAATCGGCGTGCCCAATCCCAAGGCTCTACCCGCGACCGCCAGCGAGCCGTGTCAACCGGCATTGCCACGGGCGTTTGGCTGTACAAAAAGAATTCAGCCTCGGGGAGCGCTGCGTCTAATGCGCGGCACAATTCGAGCACGTACCGCCCCACACCGGTGAGCTGCCCCTGTAGGGGTCGTCCATCAATCCCGATCCTCACGCGTTTACCCCCGAATACATCGACACGGGTTCCATCCTCTTAGCCTCAATAATCTTTACTTTCGCAACCGCAATAAAATTAGAAGTATATATATGTCCACCCATCACTTTGCCATGAATCGAGCGCACTATAAGACTTATTATTGGCCTGATAACACCCACCCAGAGTAACTTTTGTAACGCACTCTTAATATTATGAACATAGGGTGGTATTTCAAAGTATCCAGACGGAATAAGTCCTACATGAAGCAAGAATTGCTGCATGCTTTGTGGTGTGAATGCCCTTACATGAGTCAAGTCGCCATAAATTATTGGATTTAGCGGCGACATACCATTGGGCACTTGAAAAATAACCGTACCGCCAGGCCTTAAAGCCTTGTGTATCATCTCACCCAAACTTAATAAATCATTATTTGATAAATGCTCCAGAACATCTAAACATATAATGCAATCGAAATTGGCCTCCTTGCCATTTAACCACTCTAGTGCGTTTGCCTCCTCTACATTACAGAGTTTTAATTCCGTTTTGGCATATGCGATTTGTTCTGGACTTAAATCAATTCCACTACAGTTTGTGTAGCCCATCTCTGCTAAAGCTGCTAGATATCGACCGTAACCACATCCCACTTCCAGGATTTTTGCATTTTTATCATTAGTTAAGAGATTCAAATAGTTTGAACGAAAATAACTTTTACTCCACCTTAGTGCTTTTTCAACATCCTCTGTGGCCGCTAGGGATGATGTTGATGTATAACGCTCGTAAAGTTTATTTTTATTGTCCATAATATTTAATAGTTATGATTTCGCATCGAATCGTCTTAATTGATCTCGAGTTTTTTTGCAATAATAATTAGCGACTCAGGAATCAATGATCTTGGAAGACAAAAAACCCAAAATTGCCAGTAAGTTTTATAGTGTGTAAAAAGTAAGCCTAGAACTTGTTTTTTATCTTGATCCTTCATTTTTAACCTTAAGCCAAATGAAGAAGGTATTACAAAGTCTCGTAGCACTTGATGCTTCGCCGCGCGTACCGCGCTTTTAGAGTAACCCTTATGCTGAAGTTCGTCAAAAATTAGTGAGCTCCCCTTTACAAAAAACTTGTACCAGTCATATCTGCCAGAGTTACCTGCACGATTGCGAAATAACGGCTCAGCAATATATCCCGACTTACTCGCCTCATTTGCCAAGCCATTGTAGACTGCAAATAAAAATGGAAATCCGTAGGCAACGTAAGCCTCATATTCTTCAGGAGATAGTTTTAAAAAGAGATCTTTCTTCATAACTATTGAAGAAATATAACCAAGGTGAAGTCCAAAGAATTCCATTAATTTATTCGGATCATAAAATATCTGATCTTGCCCCGCTGGAAGACCACTCTGTTTTATCAAGACAGATAATTGTTTATCCCATATTGAGTAATTACACACTGTGAGATCATACCCAGCACGAATATTTTCAAAAACTCTGGGAATTGCAGTCGCGTCCATTTCATCGTCATCACCAAAAATCCAGATATATTTTCCCTGGGCAAGTGATGCAAGAAGTCTAAAATTTCGCTCCCCTCCGATATTTTTGTCATTTCTATTTAGTTTAATCAACGGATAATTCTTTCGGAACGATTCAACTACTTTTACAGTGTCGTCCTCGCTAGCATTATCAGAAACTAAAATTTCAATATTGAATTCGAAACCCCTGCCCGATCTAAGTATCGAATTCAAGCATTCCTGTAAATAATGCGCTCGGTTATAGGTGGGTATACAGATTGTTAGGATTGGATTCATATCGATGGGTAGATTCCGGCGCTAAGTGCAACACAAGATGCCGCCGCCGAGGCGATGCTGTTGGAGTGCACGCCACCAAAGCCGTTTAAAAGCAGCATGGATCGCATATCAGGTGTGATGGGTGGCGGCTTGGCTATCGCGGCCGTCCTTTTTCAAGTATTGCAGGAGTAGAAATATCGTCCATGGCAAGCCTACAAAAACCGTTAGCGCTGCGTACATGGCCATTGTCAGGAATACGCTGACGCTTGACGCGTAATAGACAATGATAAGGTTGAGAATGCCGCCGACCACGGATGGCGCCAGCATGGGCTCTTCCTGGTGTGCCCGCATGAAGACTGCCGCAGTGAAAATGACGCTGTTGGTGATGGTGACAATCGCAAGGCAGCAGAGTTCCGGGAGCGAGGCTATACGCGTCACCAAGGGGTTGCCGAACCACTGAAGAACAGATACTCCGACCAATACCATCCCGGATGAGAGCAGGCCGAAGACGAAGGAACTCTTCAGAACAGAAAAAAAGAGCAAATTCAGCGACGAACGCTGCCCCTTTGCGATGAGATTAACCAACCGCGGGGCCACGGCGTTGCTCCAACTCATGACCAATGCCGATACAGCGGAAAAGACGCTTAATGCGATGCCGATCTTGCCGGCTTCGACGGCCCCCTGGTGTGCGAAGATCAAAGGAGTGAAGGCGTTGAAGATAAAGTAGCCGCTCACCCAACTGAGTGCGATGCGCCACTGCAGCGGAAAGATGTCGCTGCGCCAGCGCACGGCGTTCAAAATCCGTGCGGTTGCGGGCCCCACGGATTCGGGAAACTTGAGGCCATTCTGGCGAACCCACCAAAGGCCCAGCAAGCTTCCCACAGCCGGGATAATCGGCATTGCGTACAAACCAGCCTGCAGAGCCAAAGCCAGCCAAAAGCCGGCGTAACCGACGACTGACTGAATCAGCCGCAGCCGTGCCACCTGCCGGATCCTACCGATTCCCTCCAGAACCGCCAGAGATGGGCTTAGGTAAAGGTTGATGGAAGTGAAGAACACGAGGGCTATCCACACCGGGCCCCAGCGGTCGAGAGGCAGCCCGCCTTTGGCGTGGAAGAAGAGTATGCCGATAACGCTTAGGGCTAGGAAGAACAGCGCTCCTGCAATTAGGTACCAGCGTCGCAAGAGCACCACTAACGACCTCAGGCGTGCAACCTTAGCCGGGTCTCCTCGTACGAGCCCGGCCTCACTGATCGTGAGGAAGGCGGCCTCCTGTCCGACCAATTGAACGACGACGAAGTTGATGCCTAGGTCGAAGAATATCTGCAGCGCCAAGACGCTGAAGAATGCGTAGTAAAAGCCTTGTTCCACCTGAGTCATCCACAACGGAATGAACACAACGGTGATGCCGCCGGCAACGATGTTCCAACTGCGCTGC
>Ga0214919_10012170_pt1 | contig 10618 bp, 13 predicted proteins | sample LL1503_MetaG_FD_177994 | JGI IMG/M metagenome (GOLD analysis project Ga0214919, IMG submission 177994) | Freshwater microbial communities from Lake Lanier, Atlanta, Georgia, United States - LL-1503 | ecosystem: Environmental > Aquatic > Freshwater > Lake | place: USA: Georgia | collected... | reverse complement strand
CGAGAGCATGCGAAAGCAGCGTTGGGGCAGGGCCGACACCTTGGTCGCGGCGCGGCGCTACAACGCGCTGGCGCGCGAGCACGGCCTGACGCCGACCCGGCTGGCGCTGGCTTTTTGCTACACCAGCTGGCGCGTGGCAAGCACCATCATCGGCGTGACCACGCGGGCCCAACTCGATGACGACATCGACGCCTGGGGCACGACGCTGGCGCCTGAACTGCTGGCAGCGATCGACCGCATCCGCTGGGAGATCCGCGACCCGGCGCAGTGAAATGGCCAGGAAGGAAAAACACGTCAGCGAAACCCCGGCGACGCAGCGGCTGCGCGCCGCCGGGGTGAGCTTTACCGAGCATGTTTACGACTATGTCGAGCATGGCGGCACCGCGGAGTCGGCGCGCTCGCTGGGCTGGCCCGAGCACGCGGTGGTCAAGACCTTGGTGATGCAAAACGAGCGCGCCGAGCCACTGATCGTGCTGATGCATGGCGACAAGCAGGTCAGCACCAAGAATTTGGCCCGCTCGATCGGGGCCAAGAGCGTCGAACCCTGCAAACCCGAGGTGGCGCAACGCCACAGCGGTTACCAGGTCGGCGGGACCTCGCCGTTCGGCGTTCGCAAACCGATGCCTGTGTATGTCGAAACATCGGTGCTGGCACTGCCCCGGATGCTGATCAACGGTGGCCGCCGTGGTTACTTGCTGGGGATTGCGCCTGCGGTGTTGCTCGACTTGCTGGAAGCACAAGCCGTGGATTGCGCGATTTGACCTTGGCCGATTTCGGCCTCTTCACGGGTTAGGCGATGACCTTCGTACGGTGTTGAAGGCCAGAGATTTCACACCACCAGCCTGTTGCGTATCGGCTTGCGATGGCCAAATCGCGGGGCTCGCCATGGGCTCGCGGGCTGCTGCTGTGGGGGCAGCAATCCGGGTCTGAGCGGTATCGCCATTGGGCGGCCGATGATCGCTGGACCACCAGGTGGCCCCCAGCACGGTGGCGATCGTCGCCAGGTTTGCCGCCCAAGGCAGTATTTTGAGGGTCGAAGAATGTTCCATGTCAAAAAGTATCGGTGGCGTGGCGCTTGCCTCAAGGCGCCAGAGACCCCTGGATGAGGGGCCGGGCCCGCGTTCGCGGGGCAGCGCTGCGCAGTAATGCCGCTTGTCGTCGACCGTGCGGACGACCCGCTTGAAGTCACCGGACATACCGCGCTGTCAGTAGCTGATGACGCTGGTCTGAGCCCTTGCGGGCTTTGCTCAATGGCACAAGCCCAGTGCAGCCGCGTATCGGCTGTGGCATCATCCGGCCCCCCGAACGATCGCTGCTTTGCGCGGCTTGAGCGACCCAAGATGGACTTGAAACTGCCGATCACGATTCACGACGAACTGGACGAGGAGGTGATTGAATCCACCGGTGTGCTCGACCTGGCCAGCGGCGAAATCCGCGATGTCAAATATGTCGACTTCGACCCCGAGCTTGGCGGATTCCCCGCCGAGAGCCAGGACTACGATTTCACCTGTGGCACCTTGAGCAACGGCAGCAAGGATGTCGAGTTCCGGATCGAGGTCGACGTGGTCGGCCGCAAGTACTCGATCACGCCCAGCGAGTTGCTCGAGCTCAAAGGCCGCGCGGCCAAGCTGTTCACCGCGCCGCCGGGCGGCCATCCGCCGCCAGAGCCTGCGGCCCAGACCTTCGTCAAGCGCGGGCGCAAGTAGCTTGCCGGACCGCTCGCTCAAACATGGCGAGGCGGTCTCACCCATGAGCGCGGCAACTGCGATGCTGAGGCTGCTGGTCGGTCTGGCCCTGACCGGTGGGTCGATCAACGCACTGGCCGGCGAGGTGTCGGTCGCGGTCGCGGCCAATTTCGCTGGCCCCTTGGCCAGGATCGCCGAGGACTTTGCCGCAGCCACTGGCCACCAGCTGCGGGTCTCGGTGGGGTCTACCGGCAAGTTCTACAGCCAGATCGTCGCCGGTGCGCCATTCGATGTCTTGATCGCAGCCGACGACGAAACGCCGAAGAAGCTGATGCTGCAAGGCCATGCGGTGGCAGGCAGCGCGTTCACCTACGCCGTCGGCCAGTTGGTGCTGTGGAGTGCGCAGCCTGGTCTGGTGGACGATCAGGGCGCAGTGCTGGCGTCAAGCCGGTTCAGCCGATTGGCGCTGGCCAACCCCAAGCTCGCGCCCTATGGTCAGGCCGCGATCGAGGTGCTGAGGGCGCGCGGTCTGACCGACGCGGTCAGGCCCAGGTTGGTGACCGCTGAAAGCCTAGGCCAGGCTTTCCAGTTCGTCGCCACTGGCAACGCCGAACTCGGATTTGTTGCGCTGTCGCAAGTGATGGTGCCGGGCAAGCCGGCAAGCGGTTCGCACTGGCGGGTGCCGCAATCGCTGTACGCTGAAATCCGGCAGGACGCCGTGCTGCTCAAGGCCGGCGCGTTCAAGCCGGCCGCGGCCGCTCTGCTGATCTGGCTAAAATCCGAACCAGCTCAGGCGGTGATCCAGGCCTATGGCTACCGCCTTTGACTTGGCTCAGTGCTTGTGCTCGGTCGGCGCGCCCAGCGCTTGGACCGGTGCCTTCACGGCAACTGTCTCCTTCTTGCCGTCCTTGCCTTCGATCACCAGCGTCAACGCCACGGAGTCGCCGGCTTTGAGCGGCGCTTTCAAGTCCATCAGCATCATGTGGTAGCCGCCAGGCTTGAGTTCGACCGCTTTGCCTGCGGGCAGGTCCAGCGCAGCGATGGCCGCCATTTTCATCGTGCTGCCTTCCATCTTCATCTGGTGGATTTCGACCACGCCGGCGGCGGGCGAGCTCACCGATACCAGCTTGCCGCCCTGGGTGGAGGTCAGCTGCATGAACGCGCCGGTGGCTTTTTGCTCGGCCACGGTGCCGCGCACCCAGGCTTGCTTGACACTGGTCTGCGCCAACGCGGGCAGGGCGATTGTTGTGGCCAGCGCGGCGCTGGCGATCAGGCGGACAGCGGTCAATTTGTTCATCCTCGGTTCATCGGCGGGCTGATTTCATGCGAATCGGACCACGACCCAACGGGCCCGGTCCGACTGCGAGCATAGCGCTTGGCCGCTGCGCGTGGCGGCGGCTTACACTGTTGCGCCAGAGGGTTTAGGCTGGGTGCCGATGCGGCGCCTGACGATTGCAAACTTCACCACCAGCCAATCTGCCATGGACTTGGTCTACAGCTACAGCGCCCTTCTGATCGCCTACCTGGTCGGTTCGCTGTCGTTCGCCGTGATCGTCAGCCGCGTGATGGGTCTGTCCGACCCTCGCAGCTACGGGTCGAAAAATCCGGGCGCGACCAATGTGCTGCGCTCGGGCAACAAGCTGGCGGCGGTGCTGACCTTGTTGCTGGATGCGCTCAAGGGCTACGCGCCGGTGGCGCTGGTCCAGCACTACGGCGCCAGACTGGGTTTCGAAGACACGACGCTTGCCTTTGTAGGTTTCTCGGCATTTCTGGGGCATCTGTTTCCGGTGTTCTTCCGATTTCAAGGTGGCAAGGGCGTTGCCACAGCGGCCGGTGTGCTGCTGGCTTTTGAGCCGCTGCTAGGCCTGGCCACGCTGGCGACCTGGGTCGCGGTCGCGGCGCTGTTTCGCTACGCTTCCTTGGCATCGGTGGTCGCGGCCTTGCTGGCGCCTTTCTTCACGCTGCTGTTTTTCGACCGGCCGATGCTGGCGATGGCGGTCAGCGCGATGGGCTTGCTGCTGATCTGGCGCCATTGGCGCAACCTGGTCAATTTGATCGCCGGCAAGGAATCCAGGCTTGGCGAGAAAGCTGATCCGACCGAACGCAAGCGTCGGCGGCGGATTCGGCACAAGCACGACGACCGCGCTTCAAGCACTTCATCCCACCGTTCAAAAGGAAATTAGAAATCATGGTCCAGCGATTTGATGTCGGCGCCCGCATGTCCGAGATGGCTGTGCACAACGGGGTTTGCTATTTGGCCGGCCAGGTGGCCGTGGAGGGGGAGCCCGACATCGAAGGTCAGACCCGCGAGGTGCTGGCCAACATCGACGCGCTGCTGGCCCGGGCCGGCACCGACAAGAGCCGCATCCTGCACGCCCAGATCTTCCTGGCCGACATCGCCGAGTTCCCCGCGATGAACAAGGTCTGGGACACCTGGGTCGTGGCCAACCACACGCCCACCCGCGCGACAGTTCAGGCCACGCTGGCGCGACCCGAGTGGAAGGTCGAGATCGTCATCACCGCAGCGCTGTAGCCCGCGGCAGACTACAGGCCCAGCCGGGCCAGATCGCCACGCCCTTGCCGAACCAGCAGCGGCTGCTCGCCTGTCAGGTCGATGACCGTGGTGGCCTGCATCGGGCAGGCGCCAGCATCGATCACCGCGGCCAGTAATTTCTGGAATTGCTCGCGGATCTCCTCGGGGTCGTTCAGCGGGTCGATCGCTCCCGGCGCGATCAAGGTGGTCGCCAGCAGCGGCTGGCCCAGCTCGGTGAGCAGCGCTTGCGTCACCTTGTGCTCTGGCACGCGCAGGCCGATGGTGCGGCGCGACGGGTGTGACAGTCGCCTAGGCACTTCCTTGGTCGCGTCGAGGATGAAGGTGTAAGGCCCGGGCGTGCCGAGCTTGAGCAACCTGAACTGTCGGTTGTCGACCTGGGCGTAGCTCGCCAGTTCAGACAGGTCGCGGCACAGCAGCGTGAGGTGGTGTTTGTCATCGACCTGGCGGATGCGGCGCAAAGCCTGGGCCGCGACCTTGTCATCGAGGTGGCAGACCAGCGCATAGCTCGAATCGGTCGGCACTGCGCAAACGCCGCCGCTGTGCAGCAACTGCACCGCTTGCTTGATCAGCCGCGGCTGGGGGTTGTCGGGATGGACCTCGAAGTACTGCGACATGCGTGCTGTCCGTGAGCAGGGTAACCGCTGACTCTAACGCCGGCGGTGAATTCGACGCATTGTCGAAGTGGCCGAGCGCCGTTCACGCTCTCAAGCAAATGTGGCTTTGCGGCTTGATCCCCACGGGGGGCGGCCGGCGTCGGCCGGCCTTGGGGCGCTCAGTGGCAGCTCATGCCGCGCGCCGAACCCGGTGCGTCAGCGACTGCCAAACCGGTGACACCGCTGCGGGCAGGTCGGGCAGACCGCCCAGATCGATCCGGCTCTCAAGAGGTGAGTGGAAATCGCTGCCGCGTGAGGCGAGCAGGCCGAATTCCTGGGCCATGCCGGTGTACTTGACCGTGTCTGCATGGCCGTGGCTGCTGGTCAGCAATTCAACGCCCTGGCCGCCATGGGCTTTGAACTCGGAAAACAGCGCAAATTCTTCGTTGACCGTGAACTTGTAGCGCGCGGGGTGAGCGACCACTGCGACGCCGCCGGCCTGGGTGATCCATTGCACCGCTTCGCCCAGTCCAGCCCAACGGTGCGGCACGAAGCCTGGTTTGCCCTCGGTCAGGTAGCGCCGAAAGACTGAACCCGTGTCGGGACAGACGCCCGCATCGACCAGCCAGCGCGCGAAATGGGTGCGTGACATCAGGTCGGGGTTGCTGACATAACGCAGCGCACCTTCGAACGCGCCGCCGACGCCGACCTGGGCCAAGCCGTCCGCCATCTCACGCGCCCGCTTCAGGCGACCGCCCCGGGTACGGGCCAGGCCCTCACGCAGCGCCAAGTCATCGAGGTCGAAGCCCAGGCCAACGATGTGAACGGTTTCGCCGGCAAAGGTCACCGAGACCTCGACCCCGGTCAGGAAATCAAGCCCTAGCGAATGCGCGGTGGCCGCGGCCTCGGCCAGGCCGCTCGTCTCGTCGTGGTCGGTCAAGGCCCAGAGCTCTACGCCGTTGGCGTGGGCTCGCTCGGCCAGGGCTTTGGGCGTGAGCGTGCCGTCTGAGTAACGGCTGTGGCAATGCAGGTCGGCGTTGAGAGGGTTCACCCCGGCATTTTCGCCGTTGGCGGCTGGCCTTTGCTCGCCAGGGGTCAGCCCGAGACCACACGAACCGCCGCGCGCTGGGGCTCGGGTTCGGAGTCGAAGCGCTCGAAGCCGGTGTAGCACAGGAAATGCCGGTTCGCGGCGCGGCCGAACAAGCTCATGCCCAGTTGTTCGGCCAGACCATGGCCCATCGCCGTGACGCCGTTGCGCGAGACGATGATGGGCACACCCATCTGGGCCGACTTCATCACCATCTCGCTGGTCAATCGGCCGGTGGTGTAGAAAGTCTTGTCGGCACCGACCACGCCGTGCAGGCCCATCCAGCCGGCAATCGTGTCGATCGCGTTGTGGCGACCCACGTCTTCAACGAACATCAGCAGTTCGGCGCCACAGAACAAGGCACAACCGTGCACCGAGCCTGCCTTGCGGTGGATGCTGTTGCGCTGGCGCATTTGCTCGAGCAGCGCGTGCAGCGTGGTTTGGCGGATGCGCGCTTGGCTGGCGACGGGCAGTGTCACCGAGCCGAGTTGCGACATCATGTCGCCGAACACCGTCCCCTGGCCGCAGCCGGTGGTCACCACCCGGCGGGCTGTCTTCTTGTCGATGTCGGCGATGCCGCCACGGGTCTTGACCGCTGCGGCACCGACATCCCAGTCGACCGTGATCGATTCGACCTCGGCCACCTGATCGATCAGCCGCTGGTTCAGCAGATAGCCCAGCACCAGCAGTTCAGGGCTGGCGCCCAGTGTCATCAGCGTGACGAGTTCACGCTTGTCGATGAATACCGTCAGCGGTCGTTCAACCGGGATGTGGATGCAGCGACGCTCGCCGTACTCGTCGAGGATGGTGATCTCGCGCAGCAATTCGCCTTGCGCTGACGTCAGCCTCGGCGCGCCTGGCACCGGCTGCGGGCAGCTCGGTGCATCGAAGGCCAACAGGGGTAGCGGGTCGGCCGGCATGGGTGTGCGAAGGTCCTTATTTCTTGGCCACGACGGGTGGTGTGGCCGCAGCCGGTGCCGACGCGGCACCGGCCGCGACATAGGGACCAGGGTCGGCGCAAGGCGGCGTGGCGGTCGGTGCCGATGCCGGCTTGCCTGCTTTCTTGGCACTGGCCTGGTGGCTGCTGGCCACTTTGTCCATCGATTGGCAGAGCTTGAAAGCATCGACCTTGCCGGCGTGGGCAGTCTTGGCGGCGGCTTCGGCCGCCTTGGCCTTGGCTTCGTCGCTGGGCGCTGGCAGCTTGGCCAACGCCGACCAGCCCATCAGCGTGCCGGCCAGTGCCAACAGCGTGGTTGCAGCAATGCGCTTCATGGAGTCTCCAGCTTCGGGTTGGTCGTGATCGGTCAGGCTTGGGGCGCGGCCAGCGGCGCCGGCTCGGACGAGCGTTGCGCCGGTATCTTGCCAGCCTTGACGTCGTCGTGCCACAGTTCGTGGTGCTCGCGGGCCCAGGCCTCATCGACATAGCCGGTGCGCATCGCCTGGTAAGCGCCTTTCATACCGATCGTGCCCATGTAGATATGGCCTGCGAACAGTGCCAGCATCACCATCGCGGCCGCCGAATGCACCATCTGAGCGATCTGCATGTCCGGGCGCAGGTAGGCCATGCCGGGGATCAGCTTGTCGAGCACCAGTCCCGAGGCGACCACCAGGGCGCCCAGCACCAGCACGCCCGCCCAGAAGACCACCTTCTCACCGGCATTGAAGCGATGCGAGGGGACTTCCTGACCGCTGAACATGCCGCCGAGCCGCATCATCCAGGCCAGGTCATCCTTGCTCGGCAGGTTGTCCTTGACGAAGGTGATCAGCACCAGCAGCAGCGACACCGCGAACAGCGGACCGGCAAAATTGTGCGCGGTCTTGAGCCCATAGCTCAGCACACCGAACAAGGTGCCACCGAGCACCGGCAGCAGCAAGAACTTGCCAAATGCCATCACCAGACCTGACACCGCGAGCGTCACGAAAGCGATCGCGTTCGACCAATGGGTCGCACGCTCGAACGGCGTGAAGCGTTCGATCACCCGACCGGTGTCGGCGCGGTGGCCACCGAGTGGTCCTTTGCGCCAGTAGAACAAGGCCAGTGTCAGCAGCGCGATCAGGATCAGCGAGCCACCGTAGGGAATGATCCACTGGTTACGCACCTGGCGCCAGGCTTCGCCGGCGTTGTTCAGGCGAACGCCTGGGTACTGGACCATGGGCTGGATCAGCACCCCTTTTTCGGCCCCGGGCAGGTTGGAGATGCCTGGGGCGGTGCCGGACTCTCGCACCGCACGCCACATCGGCGCGTTGTTGCCGGGTTGGCTCTTGCCGCGCTCAGCATTGGTGTCAGCCGGCTTGGGTTCTGGCGCTGCGACATAGCCTGCGGGCGGCGCTTTGGGGTCTGCGCTGGACTGGGCCAGCACCGGCCCCGCGACGGCGGTAACAGCAGTGATGGCGGTGGCCAGCACGACCCTGCCCAACCATTGATGCATCAGTTTTTGCATGTCCACTCCTGGGCCGATGGCGCTGTCAAGGCGTGATCGGCGTGCGGGAATACTCGTTCTGGCCCTGCGAGCGCTTGCGCAGTTGCTGCTCCCAGCTGGTCTTGTCGCCGACCTGCCAGCCTTGGGCGACGAAGTCAGCGCGCGCCCCCGCCCAGGGCTTGTCGTCGGACTTCAGCGTGGCTGCGGTCTGGGCTTTCTCGGCGCAGGCGCCCAGCAGCAGCGCGGCGGCCACCAGCGTGAGGGTGTGGGCGGTCTTCATGATTTGGTCGCCGGGCTTTGGACGCTGCCGCCTGGCTTGCCGTAAGCCGTGCCCCAGCCCCAGACTTCGCTGCCCTTGCCTCGTGTGAGCACCCGGTTGCGGAAGATGTCGGCGACCACGTCACCGTCGCCACCCAGCAAGGCCTTGGTCGAGCACATCTCGGCGCAGGCCGGCAGCTTGCCTTCGGCGAGCCGGTTGCGGCCGTACTTCTCGTACTCGGCGTCGCTGCCGTTGGCCTCGGGGCCGCCGGCACAGAAGGTGCATTTGTCCATCTTGCCGCGCAGGCCGAATGCACCGTTGGTCGGGAACTGCGGCGCGCCGAACGGGCAGGCGTAGCTGCAGTAGCCGCAGCCTATGCAGATGTCCTTGTCATGCAGCACCACGCCTTCGTCTGTGCGGTAGAAGCAGTCGACCGGGCACACCGCCATGCAGGGCGCGTCGCTGCAGTGCATGCAGGCCACCGAGATGCTCTTCTCGCCGGGCACGCCATCGTTGAGGGTGACGACGCGGCGGCGGTTCACACCCCAGGGGACGTCGTGTTCGGCCTTGCAGGCGGTGACGCAACCGTTGCATTCGATGCAGCGCTCGGAGTCGCAAATGAATTTCATGCGTGCCATGGTGGGTCTCCTTCTAGGCGAGTTCGATCTGGCAGACGGTGGTCTTCGTCTCTTGCATCATCGTCACGCTGTCATAGCCGTAGGTGGTGACGGTGTTGACGGCCTCGCCGCGAATCACCGGCATCGCCCCGTTGGGGTAGTAGGCCGCCAGATCCAGCCCGCCCCAGCGGCCCGAGAAGTGGAAAGGCAGAAAAACAGTCTCGGCATTGACCCGCTCGGTGACCTGGGCCTTGACCTTGATGCCTTTGAAGCTGGGCAGGTCGCGCATCGTCGGGGTCTTGACCCAGACGTCGTCGCCGTTGCGGATGCCGCGGTCGTTGGCAGCCTTGGGGTTGATCTCGACGAACATCTCCTGCTGCAGTTCGGCCAGCCAGGGGTTGGATCGCGTCTCCTCGCCGCCGCCTTCGTACTCGACCAGTCGGCCACTGGTCATGATCAGCGGGAAGGTTTTGCCTATGTCCTTGTTCTTGTCCTGCACGCTCTTGAACAGCGTGGGCAGGCGCCAGAAAGCTTTCTTGTCGTCGTGTGTCGGGTACTTGGCGACCAGGTCGGGACGGGTGCTGTAGAGCGGCTCGCGGTGCTGCGGGATCGGGTCAGGGAAGTTCCAGACCAATGCGCGGGCTTTGGCGTTGCCGAAGGGGTGGCAGCCGTGCACTTTCATCACCACGCGGATGATGCCGCCTGACGAATCGGTCTTCCAGTTCTTGCCCTCGGCGGCTTTTTGCTCGGCCTCGGTCAGGTCGCCCCACCAGCCGAGTTTCTTGAGCAGCAGGTGATCGAACTCGGGGTAGCCGGTCGTCAGGTCAGCGCCCAGTGAGTGAGAGCCGTCGCCGGCCAGCAGCGACACGCCCTCGCGTTCGACACCGAAGTTGGCGCGGAAGTTACCGCCACCGTCCATCACATGCTTGCTGGTGTCGTAGAGGTTGGGCGACCCGGGGTGTTTGAGCTCGGGCGTTCCCCAGCAAGGCCAGGGCAGGCCGAAGTAGTCACCATCCAGCGAGTAACCGGTCTCCTTGTCGATGCCGCCCTTGGCTTTGAGCGTCTTGACGTCGAAGACGTTCATGTTGCGCATGTGGGCCTTGAGCCGCTCCGGGCTCTGGCCGGTATAGCCAATCGTCCAGACGCTGCGGTTGATCTCGCGCAGGATCGACTCGGGCTCGGGCTCGAGCATTCCGGCCTTGGCCGGCACCATCTTGTAGTTCTTGACCAGTTCCTTGTCGAAGCCCAGTTTCTGGGCCAGCTGGAACATGATCATGTGGTCGGTGCGTGACTCCCACAGTGGCTCGATCACCTTCTCACGCCACTGGATCGAGCGGTTCGACGCGGTGACCGACCCGCTGGTCTCGAACTGCGTGGCTGCGGGCAGCAGGTAGACGGCGCGG
>Ga0214919_10012167_pt1 | contig 10619 bp, 12 predicted proteins | sample LL1503_MetaG_FD_177994 | JGI IMG/M metagenome (GOLD analysis project Ga0214919, IMG submission 177994) | Freshwater microbial communities from Lake Lanier, Atlanta, Georgia, United States - LL-1503 | ecosystem: Environmental > Aquatic > Freshwater > Lake | place: USA: Georgia | collected... | reverse complement strand
CGCATTCCATCTCTGCTTCCTTGGACGGCGGACCAACCCTCGTAATTTTAAATACCTTCTCCTCTCCTCTCAATTTCTCCATATTTTCATGGTTAATTGTGTCCACCTTTAATCTTGTTGGATACAATTTCGTAGGTATAATTAAAGAATCCGGAGTCAGTCCGACCCTTTCACGCAATATCCGGTCAGCGCTTTTCTTGATGATTCCCTGACGTATTTGGTTTAAAATTTTGGCGTAAACATCATTTTGCCGAAAAATATGGGTAAGTTCTATTTGACATGGAAAAACACAATTCCATTCGGGGCTTTCAAAGCAAAAGCTTTGAGATTCCACATTGTCCCTGTCTCCGACGGGGGGCAATTGGTAAAAGTCTCCTGAAAAGATGACTTGAATTCCTCCATATGGTGCCGGATTATTGCGCACTTTTTTAGCAATATCATTTAAAAGCTGAAATAGTTTCATGGATAACATGCTTACTTCGTCAATAACAAGGATGTCAATTGTTCGCCATACCCCCTTGACATATGGATTAAATTTTCGTATGAAATCGGATGCACTTTTATTGCCGAGTCCTATTCCAGCCCACGAATGAATTGTTCGCGCATTACAATTCAAACGGATAGCCGCGCATCCTGTGGTAGCAGTAACCATAATATTTTTCCCGCATGCTTTTGCATCTTCATAAATAAACTTTATCAATTCGGATTTACCTACGCCACCCGGGCCAGTGACAAAAATATTCTCCCCTTGCCGATATGTTTCAAAAACAATACGCTGTTCGTCAGTAAATTCCATTTTATGTCTCAAACATTTTCAAAAATTTCTTTTTCAATTTAAAATACAAAAAGTAGCAAACGTCATCCAATGTCATCATTTTGCGTTTTAGGTGTCGTCGCCCTCATATGCCGCCAAAATTTCTTACCAAATAGCATGTCATATTTTTTAAAAAAAGGGCGTAGTACTTTTAATACTTTTTCGTCAACTTTGTCATCCATCGCCCATTTTTCAAAAAAAAAGTTTTTGGAAAATGGAAAAATTATCGTCAGGCGTTTTTTTGACCAAATATTTTTTTGTGACTTTCATGGTAAGAAGCGATTTTCAAAAAAGGATTTTCGGGATTCTATAAGAGGTTTTCGTTTTTGGACATTTTTAAAATGTCCATTTTTGAAAAGTCCGTCGGAGATTCGGAAAATCCTTTTTTGAATTTAAAAAGTTGCAATCCTTTCTCTCAATTCTTCAAAATCAATATGAGGTAAATCCGCATGAGATTCCCAAAAATATTTACAAAAGGCCCACGTAAATGCACAATCATCCACATATAATCTTGGGTCCATATATTTTTTTACTTCTGGTACAATATCTAGGGATGTTTTAGGAAGAACATAACATAATTGTTCTAGGGGAGTAATCGCGTTTTCTTTTTTCTTCCATAAAATTGTTTGTTTTGGTAAAATAGTCCCAACCAAATCTTTTAATAGAGGTGGATAATTATAAGGATAAGACCATTCATAGTCCATGCATCCAAAAATATAATAGGTTATGTTCCAAGCCATTGCTTTTAAATAATGGTTTGAAATAACTTGTGGGGAATCATCTACCAATGTCTCATAATAACGTTCTTCCCATCCTTTCTTTGTAGGATTAATGTATTTTTCCAATTCTCTATCCGTGGAGGGTATATTTTCAAATTTGCGAAACTTGTTTTCCGGTGTAGTCGTTGGAAAAGTGTACCTTTCTTTTATTCCTCTTAACAAATATTCTCCCACAATATATTCATCCTCTCGCTCAGCAAGATATGAAAGAAATTCTCTGAAAATCTCCCATTGAATGACAATCTTTTTTTTATCGCGATTGATGGAAATAATATCTTTTCCCAAAAATTTGTATGCCTCTAAAATTTTATTTATTCCCCCTGTTCTAATGTTCAAGGAAGGAAAGTGGGGCATAAAATCGTTGCCCATCATTAATGATATGAAAACATAATCAAAAATGTTGGTTGCCCCCATTTCGTTCAAAAGAGTTTCTGCCAATAGACGAATATTCATTAAATATTTTTCACTGTCGTCCAAAGACGAATCAATTGTTTTTATGTAATGAGGTGTTTCACGAAAGAGAAAAATATTTGGAGTTATATCCAAATGCAACATTGCCAACATAATTAAATCTGAATCAAGCCCATAAATCACATGTCTTTCAGAAGGCGAAAATTTACCTTTGCGTATAATTTCAAATATTTTATGCTCACCTTCCCCATACTTGTCTGAAGAAGTAACCGTTACATTAGTAAAATGTCCCATTATCATTTTGGTTAGTAACAACATAAAAGGTGTACCAGGCGTGATTTTTGCAGTATCCCAAAAATCACTTATTTGGTATTTTTTAAATATCTGTTTTTTTACTCTGTTTTGATAAGCTGATTTGAACCTCCTTTGGCGCTGTTGCTCTAGTTTTGCGCGAGGGGCTACGCCATCAAACGCAATAGTGACACTTTTTGTCGCCGACACCAATAAAAGATATTCTTCCAATTTTTGAATAATGGCGAGACATAATTCTTCGTCATTGTTTCCGTGAGGTTTAAAGGGGAAATTATTAACAACGTCATAAATAATAGAATTTGCATCAAGATAAAAATGTTCCGGGAAACCCGCAAATTTTTCTAAAATTTTTCCATGATTTTTAATCAAATAAGTATAATAACTCGGAATTCCCATTTATATAAAATATATTTATATTTTTAATATGTAATATAAATATATGAGCGGCACAGGTGCAGGAGAAATGCTTGGAAATGCAATGAACCCAATTATTCTACCAATGTCTATTTTATTTTACTCTGCATGTCAACCAACTTTTGCGGGAATACCATATATGTTATTTTTATTAGTGGGCGTTTATGCACGAACAGGTATTTTTAGTAAAATAGAAGCCGACCCGGAATTTAATAACCATTTAGAAGAAAATGGAGCTGTGTGCACATATCAAGTGCCAATGTTTGAGCTACCGACTACAAATATAGGTGTTTTTGTATCTATTTTTTCTTTAATGTATGTTCTTCTTCCAATGATTGTTTTGAGTAATTATAACCCTCTTATTATAGTATTGCTTGTTTGTTATACATTAACAATGTTGGGATTGCTACAAAAATGCTATATTAAAAAAGGCATATTAATTGCCGATATATTTTTAGGTCTAGGGTTCGCAGCATTATCGTACGCAATATTATTGGGAGTTAACAGAGGGATGAATACTCCTGATAAAAATTATTTATTTATAAAAGCGCATCCATCAAACGGCGAGACGTGCTCTATGGCTTCTAAACAGAACTTTGTATGTAGCGTGTATAAAAATGGACAGTTAGTCTCGTCAACACCAAACATACCCGGAATGTCAACGCCTACGACAGCTTATGCATAAAATGACCTATTATTTTGGAGCATCCACTGATGAAATCCTCTCAAAATACCTTTTCGGTGAAATGTCTCGCTCATTAATTTTAACCCAGTATCTTTTGCTGTATACTGGTTTGCAAAATTTGTGTATGCATTTCTAAGATTTTCAGAATTGTATTTTCCCAAGCCAGAAAAAGAAAAGGATGGCTTTCTTTTTTTGGCATTTACATAATTATGAAAAAACCAAAAAAACCCAATCATTTCGTCTTTTGTTTTAAATTGCAACGAACCCTGTCTTTGAAAAAATTGTCTTGAATGATTGCTGCAAGAAGGACACGGAAGATTTGAACAAATAACTTGTAACTGTGACATCAAACTATCGCGAATATTTAAAAATTCTTCGGGTTTAATCTTTGCTATTAACGTGTGAAAAAATAACCAACAAGCAGGTCCCCAAATATTGATACGAGTCATAGTATTGTTTTAGAAAAAAATATAAAAAGTTTATCACATAACCTCCTAAATGGATTGTTTGATATCTGGCGAACCATTAACGGAAACTGTTGAATTGACATGTGGTCATAAATTTAATCACGAACCATTGTTTAAGGAGGTATTTAATCAAAAATTAAATCCGAATTTTAAAAACGATGTTTTACGATTAAAAGTGAATGAATTTAAATGTCCATATTGCCGAAAAGTCCAAACAACTCTTTTAAGCGGTAAACTTCCAGTATATTCTGTCACAACACTTGATGCGGATTATGAAATTGACCCAAAAATTTGCCATACTGCTGATTTATTGTCTCTTTTTACAGTCGGAACATGTGCTTTTCCAAATTGCACTAAAAAATTTGTGATAAATCGGCCAATTGGAGATGTCTGTTGTTTTCATATTAGAACAAGTAAAAAAGATTTAAATACAAAAGAAACAAAACTGGCAAAATTAGCGGAAGCCAAATTAAAAAAGGCCGAAGAAAAGGCGAAAGCAAAAGAAGAGGCCAAAATGGCAAAGGAGGAAGCCAAGATGGCAAAAGCAGAAGAAAAGGCCAAGGCAAAAGAGGAAGCCAAATTAAAAAAGGCACAAGAAAAAGCAAAGGAAAAAGAAGCGACCAAATTAAAAAAGGCAGAAGAAAAAGCAAAGTCAAAAGAGGAATTAAAAAAAACAGAAAATGCAAAATCACTTAAATGCAAAAATAAAATAATATAATATATATATATATATGGCTCTTCCATCAGTTATACAATTAGGGCTAGTTGATATTGAAACATTAAATCCACGAAATGTTGAAACTTTAGAATTCCAAGCAAAAACAAGTATTCCTGATTTTATTTGCGATTATACACAATTACGAAATTTAAAAATAGATATGTCACTAACTGTTGATGAATCTACCATTTTAACTTTGCCGTCGCGTATATGAAATTTAATCAACTTGGAAAGTATAGAATTGCCATATTACGAAGCAAGAATAGTAGTTGGCGAAGATGCTGGTGAAGAAATTACACAATTTGTACAAAAGAACAATTGTATTTTGCCATTAGATGCAGATTTAAGTAATATGATTCCAGCAACTAGAGATAACTTATTGGAGCAAATTAGTAATATAGAAGATTTTTTAACAAATGGGGCAGAAGCAAGAAGAGAGCGCGGAATTGCGCGATTAGCGATTCGCCAAGTGAATGGAGCATTATGGGACGCAGCATCGCACCCGGATTTTAGGCATGTTCCCTCAAATGCAGTTGATACACTAGCAAATTCCCGCCTGATGAAGCATATTGCTAGTTATTTAGGAAACCCGGTAACACGAGATGCGTTGGGAAGACGTAGACGTAGCAGACGAAGGTATAGTAGAAGAAATAGACGTTAAAGTCTCTACATAAAGGGCGCTTTTTATTTGATTTTAAAATCTTGGACCAGCAATTGCACAATGTTGTATTAAGGCAAACTACGCATTTTTCAAAAATTTTCATTTACCGCCACCATGTTCTAGTTTAACTCTTGATTGATCGCACATATATGTCACGACATTCGCATCTACATTCCACGTTACAGGTTGAACAGCAACATCGCGTATTATTGCTGTTAAAGTAGGCGTGATGGTTTGAATAGTATTTTTTAACATTTCTATTGTTTCTGTGGAAGTTCTCTCCAAATGAAATTCTTTACGAGGAAATGTTGGATATAAAGCAAGATATGTTTCTTTCAATAAATAACCCATCTCTGAATTTTTTAATTTAGTACAATTTATTCTAGCCATTTTTCGTCTTATATTTTCTCTCACAGACTTGTCCATAATAAAATTACCAATAGTTCTATCTGGGTTAATTATATTTAATTCACTTCTTGATTTGGTTCTATTTTTACGTGTTTTGGAACCACGTCTATCGCTATCTCGGTTTGTACTCCTATCACGACTTCGGCTTCGGCTTCTATCCCTATCACTACTTCGGCTTCTATCACTACTTCGGCTTCTATCACTACTTCGGCTTCTATCACGACTTCGGCTTCTATCCCTATCACTACTTCGGCTTCTACTCCTACCTATACTTCTCTCTTCGCTTTCTTCGGACATTTTGCAAATAAATGGAGTAGAGTGAGGATATTTATCATTTCTTATAAGAACTGCGCTTCCTGTACAAACAGGGAATCTTATTATACCGTGTTTTTTTGCAGGTTTGTTAAAATCTACCGCTTCAAACTCAATTACGTTTCCTTTATTATCGTAAGGTTCATACATAGTGACAGAAGAACAATGAGAACTATATTCTAAAAATACAAATGTTGATTGATTGTGATGAGTAATACGTTTTAAATGATTTAAATAATTATCCGTTTCGCTAACCAGAGGTTCATGTGTTTCTTCCTTTTGTACTATATAACTACCATTTGTTACTATACGTTGCAAAGCTGGGTGTAGCCAGTCTATTCTTCCCAAATAATCTAAATGAAATCCTTTAACAGGTGAACTTGCCGAAGTAATGCCATTTAAAACAAACATATAATAACCAAACCCGACTACTTCATCATATATACCAAAGGAAACCAATTTTTCAAATAAATATAACAATTTTTTATAAAATGTTAAATCATCTTGTCTGTGGTTTAAAGCAAAAATAGTTCTACCAACGCCAGAAACTTCTAGAATAAAAATATCTGTATATTCGCGTTCATTCGCAAACCATTCTGTATAAGGGTGAATAAAATTAGAACGAGCAATTAATAGTTTTTCTTCACCCATATCTAAATCTGTTAAACGGATATTACTATTTATATACTCATTAGACATAACCGATTGAATAATTTCTTCATTGTATGCAACATCATGTGTAATAAATTCATAATTATTTATTTGTTTATTCCAACGGTTTTTTTCTAGTTTTTCTGGACTAAGACCGGCGAATGGTTTTCTTACAGATGCCGGTTTAGTATTGGAAGTAAGAGTAAAACCTTTTGGTAATTCATCTCTCTTTGTAGAAGTCTCTGTAGGATTAACTAATGGAGCCGAAGCCTGTTTAGTCTTGAAAGAAGTAAGAGTAAAACCTTTTGGCAAGTTGCTCTTTTTATGAGTATCCCCCATATCCATAGTATATATCTATTTTTTATTTTGCGAATTTGAATATTTTCAGTTATCTAGGAACAACATTCATATATCTAGGAACAACATTCATAAGGTCATAGTTGCTTTCTACATAAAGGGCATTTTTTATTTGAATTTAAAATCTTGGACCAGCAAACAAAACACAGGGAGTGTTTGCACGATGTTGTTGTATGAGTTGCATTAAGGCAAACTGAGCATTTTTCAAAATCAAATTTTATATGGTCCATACCGAAAACATCTTGGAGATATGAAACATCCCCTCGTTCAATACATGGAAAGAATGAACTTGTTTTTCCCCAAAACCACTCTGGTTGCACGTCTTCCAAAATTTCGCGAATACGTGCAACAAACTCTTCGCTTCTTGGGTCAATGAATTCTCCGTTGAGATATACAAATGTTGCCGTATCCGACAAATCGCTCCTTGTATTGACGAATTCTCCATTGCGCTTAATATCAAATGTCGTGGACGAATTGTCGTCTGTCAAAATAATTTCCAAAATCCCGGCATTTTCTTTGAGATGTATACAAACAAATGTATTTACACCACGAATTTCGTCAATATGTAGATTCAGCGTCTGACTTCCACCCAGCCCAAGTAATTCTTCAACGTTTTGTGTAAATCTGTCCATTTTTTAAATTATGAATTCATGTAAATAAATTTCAATTTTTTATGATTTTAATATAATGCCTAAAACAAAAAGAAAAAGAGAAACAGAAATTATTTCAGAAAAAGAATCAGAAAAAATAGAAATAAAATCATCTTTGAAGGAAGAAATAAAATCTATCGTACATCCACGACAAAACAATCCTGCAAATCCTGCGCCACTTTTTATAAAAGTTTTTGTTTTATGTCATGCTGGGTTGAATATAAATACAGTTGAGTCTGATGATAGAAGAGTTGATATATTTGAAACACCTAGTAAACGCAAAAACAGGTCTTTTAAATATACACAGGATATTGAAGATAATAATTCTATAGTTACTTTAAATGTAAATTATAGTGACGATAATGTGAATATCCCATTTGAAGTTAAAACTGTATATGTGGATGATTTAAAATTCTTTTTAAATACCCCCGGGACATATGCTGGTTTACCTACTTGTAGTAATCATTCTAATTTTGGTACATATATTGAACGGGTAGAAAACTTTTTTTTACAACACAAAAATGTACCTTGTTCGGATATAATTTCCGATGGTTTAGATATAAGCGCTGGTCCATTGCAGAAAAAAGTTTACATGCAAAAAGACTCAAAATTGGATTATGTTTCTGGATATCCAATTAGAACAATGCATGAGAGAGAAAAAATATACGATGAAAGTTTTAGGTGTATTAATAACCAAGTATCCTTATTGGTAGATAAACAATATCAAACAATTTCAAGGGACCTTGATAGTATTAATTCTTTAAAAGGCAAATCATTGGGGTCCAACGCATGTAGAATTGTGATGACTGTTGGAATGCAACATATGACACAAGATTACATTTTATTGCCATTTTATGAAGAAAAGGAATTTGAAGATGCAAAAATAAAATTATCTCTTGAAAATCCTGGAAAAGTAGAAGAATATTTTGAGAAAATAAAAAATTCGCATTTTATAGATGCAGATGGAAATAACTGTATAGAAACTAGCACAAGTGATATAATAAAATTACTTGAAAATTTGTACAATTTAGAAAATACCCGTATAGAATTTTACGATGCTTCCTGTTGCGATATTGAAACAATTGATTTTAATCCTCCGGGAAAAAGAACTTCTTGTGAGTTACGGAATGTAAGTAAACTACTTGAAGTTGTAAATACATATCTTAGAGGCAATGGTATTGCATTTGGAAAACACAAACGCACTGTTAGAAAACGAAAATCAAATAAAAATCATAATCAAATTGGAAAAGATATAAAAAAAAATCAAGAAGAAAGAAAAAATGTACTGCGAAAAATGCAATTACGAAACAACAAACAAAAGTAATTACCAAAAGCATTTAAAAACAAAAAAACATCAATCAGTTGAAACCAAAAAGTGTGATACGTGTGATAAAACGTATAAAACCCGCCAATCTTTATGGAAACATCGTCAATCGTGTAAAAATACAAATCAATTGCTGATACAGTTGATTCAACAAAACAATGAATTGCAAAAACAAGTCGTGCAAATGTCTTCTACAACTTATGTGCAAAACGTAAATCAAGTCAATCATTTTAATTTAAATATTTTTTTAAATGAGACATGCAAAGATGCAGTGAATATAACTGATTTTGTAGATTCGCTAAAAGTGCAGGAAAAAGATATTGAAGAAACCGGTCAAATTGGGTTTATTAATGGAATTAGTAAAATATTTATTAGAGGATTGCAAGAATTGGAATTACATAAGCGCCCAATTCATTGTAGCGATATAAAGCGCGAAATAATTTACATAAAAGACCAAAATATATGGGAAAAAGATGAAGAGCACGACAAGTTAAAAAGGGCAATTGGTACGCTTACAGTAAAAAATACAAAAAAAATAATGGATTGGCAGAAAAACAATCCATCTTGTATGGAAATTAATAGCCGAAAAAATGCAGAATATTTGTCCATTATAACAAATAATTTTGCGGATACGGAAGATTATGGAAAAATTATTAAAAAATTGGCCAAATCAACAATTATAAAAAAAGAATAATATATATGAGTTCAAAATATATTGGTCCTAGAAAAAGATTTGGATTTAGTATGCTTAAGCATACAGAATACCCTAATGTGGGCATGATAAATTATGAAAATGGGGATTTTGAATGGTATATTGGAGAATGGAAACGTGGAAAAAACATGGTTTTGGTATAATAAAAAAAGATGAAGTTGGTTATTATTTTGGTTTTTGGGAAAATGATAAAATTTGCATGAAGTCAATGGAGGAAATTCCCGAAGGATTAAAACAAGATATTCCACATAGTTTTTTTCATTATGGAAAAATTAGTTATTTTTTAACTGATGAAGTTTCCGAATATTATCAATATAAGGAAATTAAAAGCGGGGAAAACGAGGATGAGGAAAGCAGATTTAAAAAAAAAAGGTTAGATGATGCAAGAAGACATTTATTAAATATTTATGAACGTTACAGAAATTCTATAATTAATAAAAAAAGTGATTTTGAAACTACAATAAATAAATTATATGAACGTGCTGCCGAAACTGCTGCCGAAACTTACGGAAACGAAAACTTAATTCCATGTCCCCCAATTACAGTAGACCCTGTTATGAATACTAAATATGATTGTGATTTAAAGATAGAAGACAAAAAAATATGGGAAAAAGAACGTGAAAAAATCTTTGAATACAACAAACGTGAACACGAAGAACGCCAAAAACAAGAACGAGCAAAAAGAATACAAGAAGAAGAAAAAAGAATACAAGAAGAAGAAAAAAGAATACAAGAAGAAAAAAGGAGGCAAGAAGAACTAGTAAAAAGGAGACAAGACGAAGAAAAGAACAATGAAGATAATATTAAATCATTTATTGATTTAAATAAAGATAAATTCTTACCATCATCTGATATAATAATAAATGAAGATAAAGTACTTAAAGAGACAAATCCAAATAATCCACTCACAACCGAAGAAAAAATAAATAGAAAAATAACCGAAA
>Ga0214919_10012166_pt1 | contig 10620 bp, 6 predicted proteins | sample LL1503_MetaG_FD_177994 | JGI IMG/M metagenome (GOLD analysis project Ga0214919, IMG submission 177994) | Freshwater microbial communities from Lake Lanier, Atlanta, Georgia, United States - LL-1503 | ecosystem: Environmental > Aquatic > Freshwater > Lake | place: USA: Georgia | collected 2015-03-15 | reverse complement strand
GATGAATTAACTTTATTTAATTTATTTGTTCTTTCTTTTGCTAAATCATTACTTGCACATAAAGCTGCATAATAAATAGTTTCAAATATATTTTTATTTATTTCACGAGCAGCAGGACTATCAAATGGTAGATTCAATAACATAAATACATCTGCTAATCCTTGAACACCCATACCAATAGGTCTATGTTGAAAATTTGATATAGCTGTTTCAATAACTGGATAATGATTAATATCAATTACATTATTTAGATTAATTGTTAATTGATATGCTGTTTGATATAATAAATTAAAATCAAATGAATTTGAAATCATTTTAGTTAAATTAATTGATCCTAAATTGCATGTTGCATATTGACTATGATCTGAATATTGTACAATTTCTGCACATAAATTACTTGAACGAATAATTCCAATATTACTTTGATTAGATTTATTATTTACATTATCTTTATAACACATATATGGTGTACCTGTTTCTTTTTGGCATGTTAATATAGCATCCCATAATTTTAATATAGGAATTTGTCTAATATAATTACCATTCATTTCATAATTCATATATAATTCGTTGAATTCTTTTCCATATGTATCATTTAATCTCGGACATTTATCAGGACACATTAATGACCATACAACATCAGAATTTCCATTTAACGCTAATTTAAGTCGTTCCATAAATAAGTCTGGAATCCATAATGCATAAAATAAATCACGAGCTCGTCTTGCTTCTAAACCACTTGGTAATTTTAATTCTAAGAAGTCAAAAATATCTGCATGCCATGGTTCAATATATAACGCAATAGCCCCGGGTCTTGCACCACCTTGATTTACATGTAATGCTTCGTTGTTAATTACTTTTGCTAATGGTAATATACCATCACTCTTACCTCCTGTGCCTCTGATTTTAGAACCACTTGCTCTAATACCACTGATGTGAATTCCAATACCTCCAGCTCCTTTTGAAATATGTGCAGATCGTCTAATACATTCATACATTCCATCTACAGAATCATGCATACCTAATAAAAAACAACTAGATAATTGAGCATTTGCTTTCCCAGAATTTAATAATGTAGGTGTTGCATGTGTATATAACGCATTAGTAAGTCCATTATAACAATTAATAGCTCCTTCTAAATCTAATAAATCAGAATTGTCCATTGTATAAATTGCAACTGCTTGTCTCATTAATAAATGTTGATAACGCTCTTGTCCTTTTGATCCATCAGATAACTTATATTTTATTAAATAAGATTTATAGATTGTTTTAAATCCAAAATAATCTAATATTTTATAATCATTATTATGAGAATCATTTACAATTTTATCTAATGTATCTGCATATTTATTAACTGCATTAATGAATTTATCTGTAACAATTTGATATCTATTATTATTGTCATCTATATTATTATATAAATTATTCATTGTTTGACTGAAAGAACTATTAGTATTTTTATGATGATTTGAAATAATTAATCGTGATGCTAATTTACCATAGTCAATATGTTCTCCAATACGATAAGCACATTCTTCTGCAGCCAATTCATCTAATTGATTAGTTTTAATATGATTAATTAATGCATTTACTACTTTTTGTGCTATTTCAACATAGTCAATAGATAGTTTTTCTCCTATATTATTTGATCCTTCAGCTAAATATTTAATACGATTCATAATTTTATTAAAATCAACTAGTTCACTAGTCCCATCTCTTTTATCAACATACATTTTATTAACTTATTTATTTAGTTAAATTAAAATTAAATTAAAATAAATAATTTAAATTAATTAATTTCAATTTTTAATTTCAATTTAATTTAATTAAATTAATTAATTTCTGTTATAAAGGAATTAATTAATAGTTCCAATGAAAAAGTCCAAAGTAGATTTGAAACATTTGAATACAAATGTTTCATTTATTTTTCCAACATCTTATATAGATTTAATAATAATGAATATTTAATACAATTCATAATTTTATTATAATCAACTAGTTCTCTAGTTCCATCTCGTTTATTAACATACATTAATGTTAACTTAATAAATTTCAATTTTTATGATGATTTGATATTAATTAATATCAAATCATCATAAAAATTGAAATTTAATTTAATTAAATTAATTGACTAAATCAACTAAATTAAATTATGGAACTTAATATTAATACAGGTTCTGTTGTAGAGGATTTAACCAATAATTTAAATAATTTTAATATTAATTCCAATGAAGAAGATAAAAGTATGGATATAGATTTGAATACATCATTTATTTCGTCAACATCCTATATGGATTTGACAACAATGAATATTTCATATCCAGTTCTTGTCCCAACACAATCATCAATGAAACAATTAAAAATTTATAATATTTTACCTCACATTACTAATGTTGATTTTAATTTACCACATTATAATATGATAACATTATTAGGTCAATTTTTATTATTTGACTATAATATTGATGTTATGGCAATGTTTCTTAAATTACATGATTATAATAATATTGATTGTTATGAACTAGCAAAATTTTTTTATCAATGGTGTGAAATAAATTTATAAATAAATGAAATATTTCATTAATAATTAATATTTCATTAATTATATAAATAATTACTTTGATATATAAACGTTTAAAATTATTGTATACAAATGATCAATTTAAATCACAATTAAAATATGCATTACATTTACAAAATATTTCTTATAAAATAAAGGAAAATTATTTATATTATCATAGAATAGATAATAAAAAAGTTAAAAAAACAAATAAGAAAGTAATTAAAAATTATAATCAAATAACTGAAAATTGTGATCAAATAGTTCTTGACATGTCTACACCAAGATTAAATTATACGGATCCGATTCAATGGAATTATCAAGAAGTTAATATACCTATATATATAGACTCTAATCAAAGTAGTCCTATAACAGAATTAGGAGTAAAATATACTTATATATATTCAAATAGAATGGATGTGTTTAATGATGTGAATTATATTGCCGATTCATTTACATTAGGAGATTATACTATTACCGTTAATAATATTTATATTACATATAATGATGTCGATGTACTTCTTAATGTTTATGCTACAAATAAATACGGAACCACATATTTGAGTTTACAATATAATAATTATGGTTTGTGTTTAGCAGAAGGAACATTAATTACATTGAGTGACAGAAGTTATAAACCTATAGAAAATATAACTTATGATGATGAATTATTAGTTTGGGATTTTGATGAAGGTAAATTTAATTCAGCTAAACCATGTTGGATTATGAAACCCAAAATGACAAGCAATTATAATTTATCAACTTTTAGTGATGGAAGTAAACTTAAAACAATTGTTCAACATAGAATCTTTAATAAACAAGCTGGTAAATTTACTTATATAACAGATCAAGATTCTCCTATTGGAACTATAACATTTAATAATCATGGGCAAGAAGTATGTCTCATATCAAAAGAAATTATTAATGAAAATGTTAATTATTATAATATAATTACAGATTATCATATAAATTTATTCTCCAGTCATATTTTAACTTCATCACGTTATAATAATATATATCCTATTGATAATATGAAATTTATTAAAACGGATGTCAATTATATTGAACGAAGTTTATTTGGATACCAAAATTATGGTATTTCAGAAAAATTATTTAATTCACTTAGAATTAAAGAACAACCATATACATTATCTGATGATAAAATTATTGATCAATTAACTAAAATGAATTTAAATGCATTAATTCGTTAACGAATTAATTCGTTAACGAATTAAATTAAATATATATTATCATAGAATAGATAATAAAAAAGTTAAAAAAACAAATAAGAAAGTAATTAAAAATTATAATCAAATAACTGAAAATTGTAATCAAATAATTCAAGTACAAAATATACCAACACCAGTAATAAGATATAATGGAGATATTGATTGGGGATATGGTATTGGTAGTATTACTATACCTATTTATATTGATCCTAATCAAAGTAGTCCTATAACAGGGTTTGGTGTAGTATATAATTATTTCGAATCTGGTAATACATCAGATGTAAATCATGGAAATTATACAGTAAACCTAAATTTATTATCATATGGAGATAACAATATTGTTATTGAAAATACAATTGGTCTTAATGTAGGAGATACTTTATTAATTTATGTTTATGCTATAAATGCGAATGGAACTACAAATTTAGATACATTATATTATTTATGTTTAGGACAAGGAACATTAATTACAATGAGAGATAGAAGTTATAAACAAATTGAAGATATAACTTATGATGATGATTTATTAGTTTGGGATTTCGATGAGAGTAAATTTAATTCTGCAAAACCATGCAGAATTATGAAATCAGGTAAAGCTGATAAATATAATTTATTAACTTTTAGTGATGGAAGTGAATTGTTCAACATAGAATTTTTAATAAACAAGCTGGTAAATTTACATATCCAATGACTGATGATACACCAATTGGAACTATAACATTTAATGACCACGGTCAAGAGATATGTCTAATATCAAAAGAAGTTATCCATGAAAATATTGATTACTATAATATAATTAGTAGTTATCACATTAATTTATTCTCTAGTCATATTTTAACTTCATCTCATTACAATAATATATATCCGATTGAAAATATGAAATTCGTTAAAAATAATATTAATTCTTTAGAACGAAGTTTAGAAAAATATAAAAATCGTGGAATCCCTGAAAAATTATTTGTTGGACTCAGAATTAAAGATCAACCAGATACATTAACTGATGAAGATATTATTAATCATATTACTAAAATTATATTACCAACCGAACTTTAATTTAAATTGATTAAAATTGATTAATTAATTAATTTAAATTAATTAAATTAATTTAATTAAATTAAATTAATTTAATTTAATTATATATATTCATGACTTACATTGAGTTTGATCAAAAAATAACTGATTTAGAATTATCTGATATAAATAATTCTTTTCTAAATGATTTAGGAAAGTTAAAAGATAGTGATGAAAATTGTAAGTTATTATTATCTATTTTAAATTCATATTTAATTAAACATGCAAAAGTAAAATTTGGTGACAGTCTCGGTATAAAATATTTTAAATCGTCTGGTTTAGATGGCGTTATACTTGTAGTTATATCAGGTAACTCAGATAGACTTCTAATTAAATTGGCTATTGACTATCAATTTCCAAGAGGATTCCCTATAATATATGTTCCAAATAAATCAATACATATGTATGGTTTCTATCCTAAATTTGATAATGATGATAGACAAGATGTAATAGAAAATAGTGAAGAATTTAGAAATATGGCACATTTAACATTTAATTATAAATATAGTGGATTTTTAGGTCAGTTAGTACCATTTAAATATAATGAACAGTATTATTATACTACATGTTCTAAAAATTCAACTGGTAATAAATTTAGTAAAGAATTACATCGTATTATAAAAGATAAATGTAATCCTGAAGTAATTCAATCGTTAGTTGATAAAAATTTACATATTTGTGGTGAAACAATGAGTAAATATGATCAGGTACATGGAAGTAAAGTATTAGAAGATTCATTTATTGTTACAATGATTGCAGTTGGACATTGTGTAAATTTTAGTTATATTACTGATGTTGATGTAGATATATCTGCATCTGCATCAGCAACTGCATCAGCATCAGAATTAAGTGCTGTATCTATTTCTGGTCATACATATTTACCATCGGATAAGTCACTTATTAAGTTTTTAAATGGAAGTGATGTATTAAATATATCTTTACGGTATGGATTTAGCGTTGATAATATTTTTACAATTAATGACAGTGAGAAAAGTATTTTATTTTTACAAAGATTATCAAAAGATAGAAATTATTTAAATTTAACTAGATTTCAAGAAATTATTAGTGAATTAGGTTCAGTAGTTCAAATACAATCTGGAAATTTTAATCATGCTACTGCACTTGGTGATGTACTTGAAGGTATTATTATTAAAATTGTATATAATGATGGTAATAAAAGAACACTAAAATTAAAATTTCCATATTATACATTAAGAACTATGTTCTTACGTAATACATTTTTTAATTTATCAAATGATATGAGTGATATTAATTTAAATTATATTAATAGTCTTGCAGAAGTTATTACTAATAATCCATGTGGTGGATCAGCATATAAAGATGCAATTGCAAGATTTAAAGATCAATGGGTAATAAATGATGGAGTAGGAAAATTATATTATGATTTAGTTTGCAATTTATTATGTGAAAATTTACAAGCATGGTGTGCAGATTATATTAATTTATATACTAGATTTATACAATCTGATGAAGTAAATGGATTATTATATTCAGAAGGTAGTTCTGCAAATGAGATTGGTTATCCATTTTATGCATTTCATATATATGTAATTGATAGAGTTTTTAATGAATTATTCCCTAGTGTTAATACATTTGAAAAAGCTAGAGAAGTATTACAACAAAGAAATATTGATATTCCTGATATTTTATCTTCTGTTAGAGCAAGTGCACCTGTAAATATTATTTTTGTATTTGGTGCTATTGGAACTGGTAAAACAACATTTGGTACTAAATTACAAACATTAATTGGTGATACTGCAATTCATATTGATGGTGATATTTTAGATTTAGAAGTAAGTGATAATGTTTATGCTTTAGGTGAAGAACGTAATCCATATACTATATGGAAAATGATAGAAGCAATGATTTTAAATGGAAAATTACCAATTATAACTACAGGTGGGGGTGTATTTTCATCATATAATATTGTTAAGGAATTTGGAACAATGTTGAAAAATGTAAATTTAGAATTTAATATTAGTGCATATATTTCTAGTGATTTTAGAGAAATAACACATTTTGACAACAAATCTGATTTTAATTCAATATTAGACGCACATGTTAAAAGTGTATATTTTGATAAAGATAGATTATTAGATTGTATAGTTTATAGAAAATGGGTATCTTTTGAAAAAGATCCAAAATTTGAACAAATAAAAAAAAATAATGAAGCTAATTTTGAGATAGTAAAAAAATTATTAAGTAGTTATAATGTTAATAATTTATATTTATTCCCTTCAATTAATAATCCAAGTGAAATGGTTGAAGTTGATATGTCTAAGGTTAGTGTAAATACTAATAATATCGAAATGAAAACGTTTGCTGACTTAGCATGTTTTGGACAAAAACGTATACTAGTTTCATATAGAGAACAAAATAGTACAAATAAATTAAAGTTTCATCATATTACCGCAATTTTTGCTAATGAGAAAAATATTCATTATGCAGGCGAACAAATATTTAATGAAAATACAAATGCAGTATATTATAAATTAGTTCCAGAAAAAATAGGTGCAGATAAACCTACGCCTCCAATTGAATTAATTGTTGTAAATAATGAAGAATTAAATGGAATAGAACCTGATCTAAATACTAGAGCTCATATAACTGTTTCTGCTAGACCACATGCTCCAAGCGATATGATGAAAGTTGCTATAGCCATTAAAAAAGGTGATCCATCTGTAAGTTTAACTTATAAAACTACTACAAAACCACCTGAGCCAAAGACATGTATATATAATATATCTCCTCTTAGTACTGGTAGTGTATCAATACCTATTGATGTTACCCTATGGAATGTATTTTATATTACATAATTGACAAATATCTATATGTTAATTTAAATATAGCTAGATATCTCAATTAAAATATATCAACATTATCTTTGTTATTTCCAAATTTTTTTCTGTTTCCAAATTTTTTTTTATTTCCAAATTTTTTTTTATTTCCAAATTTATTTTTATTTCCAAATTTATTTTCGAATTTATTTTCAGTGTGAGTTTCTTTATTATCATCTTCTCTTGTACTACATATATCTGCAATTTCATTTAATTTTTCTATTACCTTAGGAGATAATTTACTAACCATATTTAATTTATATCCGTTCTTAGTAAATAATTCATTATAAATAACATATTGTGGAATAGATTTTAATTCTAATGTACAGTTTTGATCTATTTTTGCATTTACTCTTTTAATTGGAAAACATGTTCTAAAAACAGAACCATTTCTTCTCATTGCTAAATTAATTATATTACCAATTGCAAATGACATTAATATATTATCTTCTCTATATTCAAATGGTTCTATTGTACTTTTAACAATATCATGTCTATATGATTTTACAGGTTCATCAATATCATCAATATCTGCCACATCTGCCACATCATTTTTAGATTTACTTTTATCTCCTCCTTTAATTTCACCAAAAAACGGAACTGCTGTATTTCTAATTATACTTAATAAAACAGTATGTATTCTACTAATATTATTTTCTAAATTTTTTCTTGTAAATAAAGTTGGATTAACTCCATATTTACGACACCATTCCTTTTTTTTATTTACATTTTCTTTTGGTAATGTATTAGTATTTTCTAATTCATCACTTTCTAATTCATCACCACCTTCTTGAATAATTATTTCTTTTTCAGATACGTCAATTTTGTTTTTAGTGTCTTTTAAAAAAGCATGATAAATATTATTTAATGTTAAATAGTCTCCATATGGACTAATAAATTGTTTTAATTTATTTTTATTGTCTAATTTTTCTTTTTTCTTTTGTACATCTGTTAAATTTTTCCCACTTGGTCTATAACGTTCATAAATATTTTCAATTCTATTATCAATAGATTGCATAAGTACTATTATTCTAATTACATTAATACTACAATTATAATAATAACTTGCTAATATAGCTTTAGCTAAATTAGGTTCAATTGATCTAAATTTAGATAATGCCTTTCCTAATTCTGTTATTTTACCATCATCTGATATATTATCTATAGCACCTAAAATATATAACTTACTTAATGCATTACTAATAAATTTCTCTTCAGGAGGTGATAATAATTCTTTTAACATTTTCCTAACATCACCTATATTTTCAATATATACTAATGTTAATATATCTAATACATGACTTGTTATATCTGTTTTTTGTATATCAGGTACTGGATTAACTGGAAATTCTGTAAATTCATCTTCAGTATATAATCTATAACAAAATCCATCTTGAGTACGTCCAGCTCTTCCTTTTCTTTGATTAGCTGATGCTTGAGATATTCTTTCATCTATTAATGCTCTTGCATTTTCTTCAGGATAATATGAAGAAACTAATGCATATCCAGAATCAATTACATAAACAACACCTTCAATTGTTTTTGATGATTCTGCTACATTTGTTGACATTACTACTTTTCTTGTATAATCTCCTAATTCTTTATATTTATTCGGATCGGTTGCTAAATCAGCTTCTTCAGATGAACTTTTCGCTTCTAATTTTACACAATATGGATTTATCTTAGATGATTTAGTTGGTTCTTCATCTTCATTTTCATGTTCATCTTCAATTATAATTAATTTTTTATTTCCACCAACTTGATTTAATAATGATTTTTTTTGATCTAATGATCTGCATAAACTTGCTCCATCTGCACCTGATTTAACAAAAACTAAAATATCACCTTTATCGGATGTATTTAATATATGTATAATTTTATCAATAGTTACTTTTTCTAAACTATTTTGTGGAACAGGAATTGGTTCGTATATTATTTCAACTTTTCTTAATGTTCCTTCAATATCAATATGTTTAAATGTATGATTATTTTCTGTAAAATAATCTTTAAAAATTGTTGGATCTATTGTAGCACTCATTAATATTATTTTAAATTCTGGTCTCTGTTCTAATATTTTTCTCATTAAATATAATAATTGGTCTGTTTCAATTGAACGTTCGTGTATTTCATCGATAATTACACATTCAACATCAGATAAATATGGGTCTTTTATTAATTTTGATTTTAAACTCCCTGGGGTTGTAAATGTTAATAAAGTATCTTCTGATAATTTATTATCTCCTTTAAAAAAATAACCTACTTGTTTTCCAAGTTCTACATCTAATGATTGACTAGCTGTTTTGGCTCCATCTGATGCTAACATACGTTTAGGAACAGTACAAATTATTTTCTTTCTAAAATTATATGCTTGCAATGCCATATTAGGAATTAAAACTGTTTTACCAACTCCTGTTCCTGCAGTTATTAATGTTACATTATTATTTCTTATAGATTCTATTATTGAATCCATAAATGCATATACTTTTAAATGAGTCCACATCATTGCAAATCTATTATATGAACGTCCTATTTCTATACCTACCATATCTCCTGATTTTACTGAAAATTTTATATCTTTATGAAAATTTTCATATTCTTTATTAGTTAATGGATTTATATTTTTCCCAAATGGGTCGTATAAACCTATTTTTTTTTTGAATGCTTTTTTTACATCAGAAGAATCATTATCAAGATAATTATCATAAAATTTATATTTATTATCCGCTTCTTTTACATACTTTGTTACAAATTTTTTAACTTCTTTATCTATATCTTCAGATAAATCCTTCATATATATAAATTAAATTAATTAAATTCATTAAATTCATTTAATTAAATTCATTTAATTAAATGAATATGTTTATTTATAAAAAAAACTTTATTAAATAGATATATATGTCTT
>Ga0214919_10012165_pt1 | contig 10621 bp, 7 predicted proteins | sample LL1503_MetaG_FD_177994 | JGI IMG/M metagenome (GOLD analysis project Ga0214919, IMG submission 177994) | Freshwater microbial communities from Lake Lanier, Atlanta, Georgia, United States - LL-1503 | ecosystem: Environmental > Aquatic > Freshwater > Lake | place: USA: Georgia | collected 2015-03-15 | reverse complement strand
TGCCTGTGGTGCCTGTGGTGCCTGTGGTGCCTGTGGTGCCTGTGGTGCCTGTGGTCGCCTTATTGTCATCGCTTTTCACGGCCACAGCGACAGCCAAACCGACTGCCGCTGCAATTCCGACTAAGGCACCAACGCTCAAACCACCAAAAGCCGCGCCGGCCGCGCCTGCTGCGCCGGCACCTGCGCCCGCGCCCACCGCACCAGACGAACCCGTGACACCTGATGCACCTGCTTCTTGGGCCAAGCCTTGCTGAACCACCAAAGCCAGAGACAAAGCCACGATAGAAAGTTGTTTGAAGTACATGATAAAGCTCCTAAAAAATAAACGGTGCAGTAAACAGTTTTGACCTGAACATGCTGTGATGCCCGCAAAGGTTGGCCAACGCCTCTCCTTTGTTCCCTAAGATATTGTACTCTTGGCGGTCGGGAGCAGCCCCAGGGCGCGTCGACAGGCGATGTGCAATTTTTGAATTTTTTCAGCCTTTAACGGGTCGGCGGCACTGCTGCGCACAGCTTGGCGAATAAAGACACACAACAGCAGGGCGAAGCCCGTCGCCAAGCCCGCCATCAAGGCAATCTGCGTTTTCTGCGGCTTGCTTTTGAGCTCTGGAGCAACAGCCACGTCCACGACCTGAATCCCCGCACTCTCGCGGCTTTCATCGACCCGGGCGATTTCATATTGTTTAGAGAACAACTCAAACAAAGTCTCAAAGTATTTGAACTCTCGGTATTTGGTGATATAGTCGTGGCTTGAGTCATGACGCTGCGGTGCTGCGTCACCAGACTCCAGTTTGGCCATTTGCGACCGCATAGCGGCGAGCTCAAACTGAGCTTGCTTGAATTCAAATGCCGTTTCAGCCAAGTAGCCCCGCATGCTGGCGAGTTTAATTTCCTGCGCTACGATTCCCGCCTTAAGTCTGGCGACACCTTCCACTGCCGCCGCCGGGCTGGATTTCAGCACGGATACCGCGACTCCAGTGGACCGCAAGGCGAGCTCTGCATTGATCAGATTCTCTTTCGCTGTTGCGAGTTGTTTCTCGAAAAAAAGGCGGCGCTGTTGCGCCTCGGTCACTGCCAATCGACTCAACAGTTTGCTCAACTCCTCCACGTGGGCGTTAGCCAAGGTGGCAGCAAATTGCGGATCGCGATCATCTACTTCAATGGTGATCAGACCATCTTTGCCCGGTTTGACACGCGCATTCGCATCTAAGGCTTTTGCCGTGTTTTGGCGGTATTTCTGCTCATAGCGCGCAGTGAGGTCAAAGCGGTTAATCAGCGCGTCTTTCACGCTGCGACTTTTCACAAACGCAGCATACTGTTCCGTAGGACTTTTTAGGCCGCTGGCCGCACCTGCAAGGCCACCCAAACTGCCCAGGGATTGCAACAGGCTGGCAGCACCGCTGGTTTGTTGCTGGGGTGGCATGAAAGTGGTGGTGGCAGTGAAGGTGGGTACAACCGTAAATGCCCAACCCAAACCGACCAGGCCGGCCAACAAGGAGCCGCCTAGCAACAGACGCAAATTGTCTGCGATCACTTGCAGCAGGTCTAGCAGGCTGATTTCCGCGTCGTCGGGTGCAGAGATGGTTTCAGGTTCGGTCATCGCGGCTTAGTTGTTGATTGTTTTGATGGCCGCCAGGCCCAGGCCCAGGTTGGCCAGGATTTGCGTCCAGTCCCTCAAGCCACGGACGGTCGCGTTGTAGCCGGTTTCGCGGTCCCACTTGGCCGGCACCACCAGGGTGTCACCGGGCATCACGGTAATGGACGAGAAGGTGCGGCCAAACAGGCGGCTGTATGCCACGCGGCTAAGAACACTGCCGTCGGCGCGCACCAGAAAAAGCTGATCTGGGTCGGCCTCTTCGGTCAGGCCAGCTGACTTGACGACGTCGGCCACGGTTTTGCCGGGCTTATACAAAAAGACGTTTTCGTTGTTGACAGCGCCAAAGGCGGCCACGTGACTGGGCACCGGGGGCACGCTGATGTGGTCGCCGTCCTCGAGCAACAGGTCAGGTAAGTCCGACAAGGCGTGGGCGCGGGTGTCAAGCTCCAGAGTCATACGACCGGTGCTTTTGAACGAACGCAAGCGTTCGATTTGTGACTTGAGTTGGGCCTGCTGCTGCGCGAGCATCACTTGGGACTGGTTGGCGGAGTCGGTCTTGGAGGCTGCGTTGGCGGTCACGTTCTGCGCGTTGGACTGGGCTTGTGCCTCCAGGCGGCGCACGAGCACATCCAAATTGTCTTGCTGGCGCTTGCGGATGGATTCGCGGCTTAGCTCTGTGCCAAACAAATAGGCCTGGGGCGTCAGGCCACCCATGCGGCGCAGCAACTGGCCCAAGGTCTCGCCCGGCAGAGCCTGGTAGATGCCGGGGGCGGCCACTTCGCCTTCCACGCGCACCAAACGGGTCTGACGCTCCTGGGGCAAAGCCAGTTCGTTGCGGCCCAATATGGTGACCACGTCGCCGGGCTGTAACACCAGGTTTTGGCTAGCGTCTCGCTGCAAGACTGCGCGGCCCAGGTTAAAGGGCAGCAGCTCGGTAGTCAGGCGGTCGGGGTTGAGGCGTTCTACCACCGCGTAGTCCCAGTTGATCTGGTCGGCCATGCGCCTAAAACGCTCGGTGATTGTGGCGCCCGCCTCCTCAGCACTTCCCGGGGCTTTAACGCCCTGGCGGGACTGGTCGCGTTGGGTAAGCAGGTTTTTGCGTTTGAAGTAATCGGGCGTGATCAAGGCCTCGGTATCAGGAATCAGGTCCAAAACGCGCATGCCGGCAAACCAGCGGTGACGTACAGGCTCGGCCACTACGCCTTGCAGGGTGACGGCGTTGACAAAGGCAGGGCTTACCGGTAGCAAGGTGAGGATGTCGCCAGACTGGAGCTTTTGGGTCAGGCCAGTGGTGTCCAGCGCAAGGTCCAGCACCTCGCGAGACGATTTGACGGCAGGGTTGACCCGCTCCAGCAGCGCCTTGCGCACCGTGGCAATGGGCGCCACGCCGCCGCCATAGGCCAGCACCTCGCCCACAGTCTGGCCCGGGGCCTTGGTCTCAAAAATGGCGACTTCGTCAAACGCACCCAGCACCGCCACGCGAGGGCCAGCTTGGGGAATAAAGATGACGTCGCCAGGCAATAGCGCCACGTCGCGGCTTTTGTCACCCTTGGTAATAAAGTCGTACAGGTCAATTTGCGTGACCGACTTGCCGTCACGGCGCAATTCAATGGAGCGCATGCTGCCGTTCGCGTTTGGTCCACCACTGGCAAACAGGGCGTTGACCAAGGTGCTCAAGCTAGAGACCGCATAGGTGCCGGGGTGGCGCGCCTGGCCCACCACATACACCTGGATGCTGCGCAGACGACCCAGGCTGGCATTGATATTAAAGTTGGTAATCACCTTGGCCATTTGGGATTTGACCACAGGCACTAACTCTGCCACAGTGACGCCGGCCAAGGAAATCACGCCCACTTTTGGGATTTGAACCTGGCCGTTGCGGTCAATCACCACCGAGCTTGCAAACTCCACCGAGCCCCATACCTGCAGTCGAATTTCGTCACCAGGACCAAGGATGTAACTCGAAGGCGCGGCCAATCCAGCATCAGGAACGTAAGTCTGGGGCGCATCGAACAATGAAGCGCCGAAATGGGGCAGAAGCTTGCCCGTTGCTTCTTCCACAAACAGCTGGAATTGGTTGGGCAGCTCTGCCTTGGCGGGACCGCGTGCGCGGGTCAGCGCCCGGTTGGGCTCTTTGGCTGGCGCGGCACCGGGCACCAGCTCGGGCTGAGGCGTTGCCGCCAAAGTACGTCGGGGGTCTTGCGCAAGCGGGGCGGTAGTCTTTTGCGGGGATGCCGCAGTCGCATCTAGCGCACCCTCCGTGGACGCCACACCGGTTTGAGCCGATGCGCAAACCGCTACAAAAGACAACGCAACCAACGTGGGTTTAAAAAAAGAGTTCAAGGTAAAACCAGTTAGTTTGTTTAAATCCCGCACAAACGAGTATATGCAAAAAGGCTGTCCGTTTTTTGACAACCTCGCCTTGGGTCGCCGATACCCCCGAGGCGCAAACGAAAAAGCCCTAAAACACTTCTGTTTTAGGGCTCGTCGTTTTGGTGCGGCTGGCAGGAATTGAACCCACGACCCCTTGGTTCGTAGCCAAGTACTCTATCCAACTGAGCTACAGCCGCGAAGCTTTGCAGTTTATCACAGATTGAGCAGCGTTCTTGCTTCTTGGGGGTTGGCTAGTGTGCGGCCCGCGCGCTGGGCGCATTGGGCAAGTTCGGCGACCAGAGCGCCGTTGCCGCTGGCGCGTTCGCCATTGGGCAGATAAAACGTGTCCTCCAGGCCAGTGCGCAGCATGCCGCCCATTTCGGCTGTTTTTTGGTGCACCGGCCAGATCTCGGCTCGGCCTATCAGCGTGCTTTGCCAGACGCTCTCAGGCGCCATCCACTGGGGCAGCAGCGCCAGCAGGTCGGCGTCGCAGGGCATGCCCGAGGCCACGCCCATGACCAAGTTGTATTCGGCTCGGCCCATGCCGGGCTTCAACATCCCGGCCTTGAGGTACATGGTGACCGAGCGCACGATGCCCACGTCAAAGCACTCAAACTCCGGATGGGTGCCGCACTCGGCCATCACGTCCAGAAACTGCTGCACCTTGGCCACCGGGTTGTCAAACACCATGGGCGGCCAGGCCCACTGGCCGTTGTCTTTGATCTTGAGGTAGTTCAGGCTGCCCGCGTTGCAGGCGGCGATCTCGGGTTTGATGCGGCGGATGCAGTCCAGCGGGCCACTGATGTCTTTGCCCACCACGCCGGTGGTCAGGTTGATGATGACGCCGGGGCAGGCCGCGCGGATGGCGCCCACCACGTCTTCCATCACATCCGGGTCCCAAGACGGCAAGTGGCCCATGCCAGCACCTTGCTGGCGCACATGCACGTGCATGACGCTGGCGCCCGCGTTAAAGGCGTCGCGCGCTTCGGAGGCCATTTGCGCCGGGGTAACCGGCACGGGGTGCTGAGCGGGGTCGGTGAGCACGCCAGTGAGCGCGCAGGTGAGGATGGCTTTGTCCATGGCGGGGGGCTTTCTATTACAAATTTCTATTCAAGGCGTGGCAGCGGCGACCGGGTCGAGTGTGATTTCGGCTAGCAGGGCGCCCGATTCCACTTGGTCACCGGGTTGCACATGCATCGCGCTGATCGTGCCCGGCGCTTGGGCGCAAAGCCACATTTCCATCTTCATGGCCTCGACGCACAGCAGCTGCTGACCCAAAACCACGGCGTCGCCCAGCCCCACCGGCACGCGGCTGACCTTGCCCGCCACGGGCGCACGGGCGCGTCCGGGGTGTTGCGCGGTGAGGGATGTGGGAAAAGCCGAGGGCTCGTGGAACACAAAACTGTCGCCGCCCAGCGCCAAATGCACCTGCACTCCCACTTGCGTGCCCCGCACAAGCGCCAAAGCGCTTTGCACCATGCGGTCCAACGCAAAGCGCAAAGTTCCGGCCTCAAAGCTGATTACGCTGGCCTGCACCAGCCGGTGGCCCGCCATGGCCGAATCGGTGCGCGAACCAGACGCGGCACTGGCAATATCACCTGCACGGGCGTCCGCAGCATCGTTGCCCCCGCCTCCCGCTGCGGCAAAGAGCGTAATGGCCACGCCGCCGTGGCGGTCCGGGTGCATGCGCAGGCGGCGGCGCTGGTCGCCGCACTGCAAAGCCATGTCAAACGCGGCCACGCTATCGCTGCGCCAGCTGTGGCCCTGCGCCGCCAGCAGCGCCAAGGCTGCTGCCAGCCAGGCGCTGTCGGTGGGCTGGGGGGCTTGCAAGAGAGCGGCGCCCTGCTCCGCCCATTCGTCAATTCGCGTGGTGCTCATCTGCGCGCTAACAAAGTCGGGGTGCGCCAGCAAATCGGCCAGAAAGCGGCCGTTGTTGCGCAGGCCCAAGAGCGGAGTGCGTTGCAAGGCGGCGCGCAGGCGGCGGGTGGCGTCTGCCCGGTCACGGCCATAGGCGATGACCTTGGCCACCATCGGGTCGTAGAAGGGCGACACGGTGTCGCCCTCTTGCAAGCCGTGGTCGATGCGCACGCCGCTCTCCAGTGCCCCATCGGGCTTCCACCACAGCACCTGCCCGGTTTGCGGCCCAAAGCCGGTATAGGGATCTTCGGCGTACAGACGCGCCTCGATGGCGTGACCGGCGAAGCGGACCTGATCCTGCACCAGCGGCAGCGGCTCGCCTGCGGCCACACGCAGCTGCCATTCCACCAAGTCCAGGCCGGTGATGAGCTCGGTGACCGGGTGCTCCACCTGCAGCCGGGTGTTCATTTCCAAAAAGTAGTGGTGGCCCTGGGCGTCCACGATAAATTCCACTGTGCCTGCGCCCTGGTAGCCCACGGCCAGCGCGGCGGCCACTGCATCGGCACCCATGGCGGCGCGCTGCGCGGGGCCGACGATGGGGGACGGCGCTTCTTCGATCACCTTTTGGCGGCGGCGCTGGGCGGTGCAGTCGCGCTCGCCCAGGTGCACCGCGCCGCCATGCTGGTCGGCAAACACCTGGATCTCGATATGGCGGCCGTGGTCAATCATGCGCTCGAGCATCAAGCTGCCGTTGCCAAACGCGCTCAGGGCCTCACGCCGGGCGCCTTCGATGGCGGCGGGCAGTTCAGCGGGGCCGTCAGCGCGGCGCATGCCACGCCCGCCGCCGCCCGCCGTGGCCTTGACCAAGAGCGGAAAACCCAGCGCCAGCCCTTGGGCGATCAGCACCGCGTCGTCGTCCTCGGGCGCGCCCAGGTAGCCGGGGGCGCAGGGCACGCCAGCGTCTTGCATGCGGCGTTTGGCCAGCGCCTTGTCGCCCATGGCGCGCATGGCCTGGGGCGGCGGGCCGATAAACACCAGGCCAGCATCCAGACAAGCCTGGGCGAAATCGGGGTTTTCGCTCAAAAAGCCGTAGCCCGGGTGCACCGCGTCAGCGCCGCTGCGCCAGGCGGCGTCAAGAACAGCGTCTATGCGCAAATACGAATCGGCCGCACTGGAGGCGCCAATGTGCACCCCGCTGTCGGCCTGGCGCACGTGCAGCGCGCCCCGGTCGGCGTCGCTGAACACAGCCACGGTGGCGTAGCCCAGGCGGCGCGCAGTGCGGATGACGCGGCAGGCGATTTCGCCCCGATTGGCAATGAGGATTTTGGAGAAAGTCATGGTGCTCAATGGCTGTGGCGTAGGGTGCGGCGTGAGGTGCGGCGGGCCTACATCCGCGCCACGCCAAAGGTGTTGGGGTGCAAGGTGCGCTGCTCGGCCTCGGCGGCAAGCGCCAGGCACAGGCCCAGCACGCGGCGGGTGTCGCGCGGGTCGATGATGCCGTCGTCCCACAGGCGGGCGGTGCCAAACAGGGCGGTAGATTCTTTATCCAGGCGCAGGCGCAGGCCGTCGGACATGGCTTGCAGCGCTTCTTCGTTGGGCACTTCGCCGCTGCGCTCCAGCTTGCTGCGGTTGACAATGTCCATCACCTTGGCAGCCTGCGCGCCGCCCATCACCGCCGTGCGCGCCGTGGGCCAGGCAAAAATAAAACGCGGGTCAAACCCCCGCCCGCACATACCGTAGTTGCCCGCGCCAAACGAGCCGCCCAGCACAAAAGTGAACTTCGCCACCCGCGCGTTGGCCACGGCCTGGATCATTTTGGAGCCGTGTTTGATGGCCCCGGCGCGTTCGGCCACCGAGCCCACCATGTAGCCGGTGGTGTTTTGCAAAAAGACCAGCGGCGTGCCGCTTTGGTCGCACAACTGGATGAACTGCGCCGCCTTGGTCGAGCCCGTTGGCTGAATCGGGCCGTTGTTGCCCAAAATGCCCACCAACTGGCCTTGCACACGTGCGTGACCACACATCATCTCGGGGGCAAAACTGGCCTTGAACTCTAGAAAGTCCGAGCCGTCCACCAGCCGGGCGATGACCTCGCGCACGTCGTAGGGCTCGCGCTCGTCGGCGGGCACGATGCCCATGAGCTCTTGTTCGTCAAACAGCGGCTCGACCCACGCGGCAGGTTTAGAAACGGTGTCCCAGCGCAACTTGTCCAGCACCTCACGCGCCATGGCGATGGCGTGGGCGTCGTCCTCGCACAGGTATTCGCCCAGGCCGGTTACGTTGGCGTGGGTCTCAGCCCCGCCGAGTTCGTCCTCGGTGGCGTCTTCGCCCATGGCGGCTTTGACCAACGGCGGGCCGGCCAAAAAGATGTTCGAGCGCCCGCGTACCAAGATCACATAGTCCGACAAGCCGGGCAAATACGCCCCACCCGCCGTAGACGAGCCGTGCACCACGGAGATTTGCGGCAGCCCGGCGGCCGACATGCGCGCCTGGTTGGCAAAGCTACGCCCGCCTTCGACAAAGATCTCGGCCTGGTAGAGCAAGTTGGCGCCGCCGCTTTCCACCAGGTTGATCATGGGCAGCTTGTTTTCCAGGGCGATTTGTTGGGCGCGCAGCGCTTTACGCAGGCCCATGGGGGCCACCGTGCCTCCCTTGACCGCGCTGTCGTTCACCGACACTAGGCAGCGCTTGCCCGCCACCACGCCAATGCCGACGATGGAGCCGCCGCCGAGCACCGATTTTTTGCCATCGTCGTCGTGCATCTTGAGGCCCGCCAGGCGGCTGAGTTCCAGGAATGGCGTGCCCCGGTCCAAGAGGCGCGCGAGGCGCTCGCGCGGCAGCAACTGATTGCGCTGCTCAAACTTGGCGCGCTTGGACTCAGACTCCGCGATCACCTGCGCCTGCAGACGGTTGACCTCGTCTAGCAAACCCTGCATGCGCTGGGTGTTGGCGGCAAAGGCGGTGGAGCGGGGGTTGATCTGCGAGCGCAATGCAGTGGGACGGGAGGCTGGGGGCATAAACACAGATCCTTGCAGCACGGGGATATAAGCCGTGGGAGTGGCATTTTGGGCGCTTGGCACCTTCAAGAACGACACCAAGGAGACAGCACTGTATGGAGGTGCCCGGGCCTTAATTACAATGAAAGCCTATCCATCGGTCAACCCAAGGAAACCCCTATGAGTCTCGAATCCATCACCCAGTCCATCCGCGCCAAAATGGGCGACGACAGCGGCCTGGACGCCACCCTCAAGTTCGATTGCGGCAGCGACGGCGTCATCGTGCTCGACGGTGCGTCTACGCCCAACAGCGTGTCCAACACCGACCGTGAGACCGATTGCACGGTGACCGTCAGTCTGGAAAACCTGCAAGCCATGATGGACGGCGAACTCAACGCCGTGACCGGTTTCATGAGCGGCAAGCTCACCGTGGCTGGCGACATGAGCGTGGCCATGAAGCTGCAAAGCGTGGTCTAAACCACCCTGACAGGCGCGCGTGTTAACGCACGCAGTAGAAGTGGTATTCGTTGGAACGAATTTCTTCCACCGTGCGCACCGGTGAGGGGTTGCGCAAGTCCGGCGCCATGACCAGGCCCTGCGCCATCGCCCAGAACTCATGGCGCATGGTGACGCCGCCGCTCCAATCCCCCAGGCTGGACAAAAATTCATACTCCTCGGCTGTGGGCAAACGCCCGGCCATTTTGGCGCAGGACTTCTCAGCATTTTCGGGCGAGGTGGCATGGCTAATGGGCGAACCGGGGGCACCCAGCAGGTCAAGCGTTGTGGCGCCGTATTTCACTTTGGACGGAAACTGGGTTTTTTGAAAAAACTCAAACACCTGCGCAGCCATGGGCTGCATTACTGTCTCGGGCGTTCCTTGCGCCTGAAAGTTGTAGGTTTGGCCAGTCTTGCTTTCAATGTGCAGGGTGACAGTTAAGTCGCCACGGCAGCTCGGGCTAAACGAATACATACCCCAGACCACGCCGGACAAATCGTTCAAATAGCGTTGGTCCAAGTAGCCTTGGCGCTTTTGGTCGTGCAGTTCGCGCACCACCTGAATCAGCGGCAGGGGGTTGAAAAAGGCAATGCGCTTTTGCGCTGGGTTCACGCCGCGGTAGACGCCGTCCAGCGCTGCCTTGAAGCTACCCTCCAAGACCACGTCCATTCCCAAACCTGCACTGGCCAAGGCCCGGTTTTTATTGGCCATGTCGTCCATGGAGGACAAGATGGCAAAGGCGCTTTGAACATTGGCACCCTCGCGCAGCAGCAAAATCATGTCGCGGGTGAGGTCCTGCGCCATTTGTGCCTTGCTTCGGCCATAGGCGTCTTGGTACTGGCACAGGTCCTGGCCGCGAATAAAGGGTATGGTGGGCCACAGCTGCAATTGCTGTACCTCGTGTCCCCAAGCATTCAAGCTCAGTACCAGCAAAAGAGTGCTGAAGCAACGCATGGGGCCCACCTTTTTAGAATAAATGGTAGGGCGTGAGTGACTTGAACACTCGACCAAAGGATTATGAGAAAAGACACTCAAAAAACCTTCAATGTTTACGCCGCTTAGCAAGCAGTTGTCTGTGGTGTGTAAGTAAGTGTGTAAGCAGCGCAGCGTTTCAACACACGTTTCAATTTTCTGCGCCACTTGTTTTGCTTCCCACAAACACTTGCTTCACATAAAATCAATACCTACACATTAGCACAAAAGAGAACAGCAATGGAAAAAGACACACACACACACACACACACACACACACACACACACACACACACACACACACACACACACACACACACAAAAACAAAAAAG
>Ga0214919_10012163_pt1 | contig 10622 bp, 16 predicted proteins | sample LL1503_MetaG_FD_177994 | JGI IMG/M metagenome (GOLD analysis project Ga0214919, IMG submission 177994) | Freshwater microbial communities from Lake Lanier, Atlanta, Georgia, United States - LL-1503 | ecosystem: Environmental > Aquatic > Freshwater > Lake | place: USA: Georgia | collected... | reverse complement strand
GGCTAGAAACGCTAGAACAGGCGTGGACATGATTGATAGGTTCTATGCCAAACCACTCAGTGGTGAGATGAATATTGGCATGCTGCAAAGCAAGCGTAAAAATCGCAAAATCTACGATGGTGATGACTTGCAGATTGCTCAAGCACCAAAACTCAAAGTGGTTAATGAAGCAGTGGTTGAACCAAGCTTAGATAAAGCACCAACCAAGTTGACGCTAGTTGTCTAAGCGCCAGCAGCAGTCAAAAATAAGCAGTTAATTCGCAATGTCAAGCTTGCGTTTTGCATAAGCATTGCTTTCATCATCATTCAATTGCCAAGTATTTTTAAGCAAGCTAGTCGCAATTTTTGAAGTTACGAGACAGGCATTCACGAGCTAATTTTTGAGCTTCAGCAATTTGCTGTTGAGTCATTTTAGAACTTGTGACTTCTCGATTTTTAATGGCATCAGCGTCTCCTTTGACAGCTGCCAAGTTAGTCCACATGTGAGCACGAACATAGTCTTGAACAACACCTTGCCCTCGAAAATACAACAAGCCTAGGTTCATTTGTGATTTTGAATCGCCTTGCGCTGCCGCTAATTTGTACCAACGAGCAGCTTCTGAATTGTCCTTAGTTACACCCTGTCCGTTGGCATACATTGCACCTAAGTTCATTTGAGCTCTTGAGTCGCCTTGTGTTGCAGCTAACTTGTACCAACGAACAGCTTCTGAATAGTCTTGTAAAACACCTAAACCAATGTCATACATAACTCCTAGGCTGAACTGAGCCTCAGAAAGTTCTTGTGAAGCTGCCAACTTGTACCACCTTACAGCCTCTAAGTTGTCTTGAACAACACCTTGTCCTTTCATGAACATAACTCCAAGATTGAACTGTGCTTCTGAAAATCCTTGTTCAGCGGATATTTTGTACCATCGCACAGACTCTTCATAGTTCTGTAAAACACCAAATCCATTGCTGTGCATGAACCCTAGTTTTAATTGTGCATCCTTGTTGCCTTGCTCAGCGGACAACTTGTACCAACGAAAAGCTTCTGTATATTCCTTTTTTACTCCCAGTCCCTCAAAGTAAATATTACCTATTTGTAGTTGGGCAAAGGCATTATTCTTAGTTGCTGCGCTTTTGTATTTTTTTAATGCAAGTTGGTAGTCGTTTTTCAAAAGCGCTAAATTGCCGTCTTCCAAGTCACCTGCCCATGCAAAACTCGCAGCCAAAAAGAAAACTGCAACTAGAAATTTCAATAAAACCATAAAGTGCTTTAAATGGGCATCGCCCTAGCTATTACGCAATCAAACTGAATAAGGACACCAGCTATCAAACATATAAGTTGTGGTAACTGTGCAAGCAAAGTCTTCACAGTATGTGCCAACATACTTGTATCCCTTTTCAGTGGAAATGCCTCTGCAAGTTCCAGATTTTAATGTTGCTGCTATCGCAATGTTTGACGCTAGTAAAAAGAATGAAAGTAAGCATACTAATTTAAGGGATTTCATTTCAATTGCCTTTGATTTGTGAATTGGAAATAAGTGAACAATTAAAACAATAAATGAGCTAGTCCCATATATCATTTCAATAACTATAAACCAATCAGCCTGTTGTGCATAGCAAGTTACATTCTTTTGCAAATAGAACTGCTTTTCATCAAATTCTTGCGCTTTTGAAAGCTGTGGGTAGGTTACAGACTGTTTGAAAAAACTAATTTGACTTGCCTCAGCGCCAGCACGAGTCAAAGTCCCAATGTCTTTGAGTGCAGCGACTGGATTTTTTTAGCATGTTTTGCGTTCTGCTGGCGCTCACGCTCCTGAGCCAGTGCTAGTTTCTGCCTGTCAATGCCTTGTTTCATTGCTCGCACTCGTGCTTGTTCTGGCGAGAGTGGTTTGCTGGCGCTTTGAAGTTCTGCTATTTTCATACAAATATTTAGCAGATAGATTTTCTCAGCGCCAGCAGCAATTACTTCACAAATCTAGCTCGTACAGCAGCACTTGCAGCGTCAATTTGAGCGTCTAGTTCTCCTGCCTCTACGCATCGCTTCACAGTTTCCAAAACTGATAGCAGTTCATCGCCATTGGCAACTTCAATGCTGTTCTTGCCTTTTGCCAATTCCAGTACTCGTGTGCCATATCTCACTTGCACACACACACGCCCAGTTTCAGCAACAAACCACCATTGCCTGACACGCTTGGCAGCTTGAATTCTGGTGCGTTCGCCAGTGACTTTGTTCACGACATTACGCAATTTGACAGGAGCGTAGGTGCGTCCCTCTGCTGCTGCACGAGCCAATTCAATTTGTTCCCACAATTGATTGCTCAATTTGTTGCGACGCTGAACAACGGGAGTTGCTGCTTTTGGGCGTTTTGCACTAACCAATTTCAAACCATTAAATGCACTCATTTGTATCTCCTTATGTGTTGAACGAGTGACTTAAATTTAAAGTCATCAACACTCTAGGACAACCAATTTAGCGTGGAATTTCTATGAAATCACTTTGGTTCAAATTGATTTCATTTGGTTTTGAATTGAAAGTTGAAATCAACATATCAAATTAAAAAAATCAAATCATGAATCTGATTTAATATCCCTTCTTCGACAAATCTTTAAAACATTCATTAAATTTAATTGTGTACATTTGGCTAGATGTTTTTGAAAAATTCCTTTTGTCAAAAACTAGAATTAAATTTTCCAAGTGCTCAATCAAAACTGCATCAATAGATTCTTTTGTTAAATATTTGCTACGCTCTGCTAATGATTCTTGGTGATTCTTGAACAAAAGCTTTCTAATTTCATCTTCATTTTTACCATCTTCTTTTAGTTTTGCTATGTATTTCATTCCTTCTGCAATTGTTTTACAGACTGATACCTTAGTTGAATCTTGACTTGCATTTGAAGAAAATACAAAACAAAAAATGAGAATTAAAAAAATTTGAATTTTCATTTAAATATCCAAGTTTCCACACCGCCATTAAAACGGCGATGTTTAGCTGATACACGATAGCCCCATGTAACAACTTCTGGTATGGCTATGCAGCAGTTGTACTCAATGTGCATTGCTATGGCGTGTTCAGTTGTAGTTAGATAAACATCTTTTTTACATGTCGCACAACGACGAATCAAGTCAAAGTCTTCTCCCTTGACTTGAGTCATTTCTTGCCATGTAGCTTTGCACTTAAATTTATAGTGACAATTGCGGATAAAGTGGTTTGTAGTTTCTGCTTCCATACCCTGCTTATATTCAGGGAAGTAAATTTGTCAAGTACTTTATGAAATAAATTAATTCATCACATTTCATTCTTTACGCAGTCAAACACAGTCATCTTGAACTCTTTTGCCTGTTTTGTGCATTTTTCAAAGTGCTTGTAGAAGAATTGCTTTACTACTGGAATGTCATAGTGTTTGACTGTGGCAGTTGTTCTAAACCATAGCTCTTCGTAGTAACGCTCAGTGCCATGCAAGCCCCATCTCCGCTTTTCTTTTTCGTCTAGTGTCCATACAGTCCAAAAGGGAGTGACTCTTATAGCGTCAATCAATTGTGTAGCCATGCCCATTTCAAAGAGATGATTGAGCATTTCAGTATCTAAAGTCTTCAATGACTCTTCCAGATTTTCAATTGGATAGTCATCGTACAAAGTGCCACGATGCACTGAAACATCTCCATATGCCATTCTAATGATGCCACTGCTTAGAATAAAAACACAGGCACTATGGCAGTTGTGTTTGGGTCCAACATAGGTGTTGAGCTTTTCTTTGCGAATAATCTTGCCTATCGCCACTGCAGCTTTTCCACTGCCACCATTGCTGTCTAAAACTACGCTGTTAAGTTTTATCTTGTAGCCGTCGCTTTTGATTTCATTCAGTGCATTTTGAAAAGCAGATACATCTGTGTGGCTAATTTTCCCTTGAATTTTGAACACAACCACCTTTTTGGGATGTTCTACCTTGTCTACATAAACTCCTGCATTGGCATTGCTTAACCAAAAGGCAAATAGAAAGGCAATGACAGATATAGGCAGATTCATATGGTTGGTAAAGCAAGGGCTTAATTAACTATACCTATAGCATAAGCAAAGTAAAGAAAGTTGATGCAAATATAAAGAAAACAATGTAATCTGATACCTAATCTATTCAATAGTTAAGTTAATACATTGGAAGGGCTTGAAATGGCAACGCTACCCAGAAACTTAAGGCTTTCAAAGAGGACTATAGATGAAGCACATATTTGTGCTGAAGCTCTTTGGTATGGAATCAACTATAAGAATCTGAAAGCAACTGTGCCAGATGAGGAGCTTCTGCAGTACTTTGCTGAGCCTATGTACAGACATGGAAGAAATAAAGCAAATTTCAATCCAGATATTTTTAGAAGCCAAGTAAAAACTTTAATAAGTGTATGCGGATTGAATGCTTTGAATTTAGGTGCTAGCAGGATGGATTTGCTGAAAGGTATTGCAACAATTAAAGGACAGATTTATCAACATTTTTATGCTGTTCAAATGAATCGTCCTGTGATGCCTGCAGTTAATTTACCAATGACAGCCATTAAAGATTTAAGTAGTGGACTAGTGACGCATCCTCAATATCATCAAATCATTTTGGCATCAAGAATATTGTTCTTCAATACGCCTAACATTGAAGTCTTTAACATCAGTTCAGGAATATCAAGAAATTTAGGATTTACAGGACGCCCTTATAAATATTTGACTGCGTTAAATCTCAAAATGCACCAAGTCTATCTTGCTAATAGAACGCAATTGTCAAGATGCAGAAAACCCAAAATACTACTGCTAACAGGTGTTCTTGCTAATTCGTTTGCCAGTACCACTTGGTGGGAAAGAAGAGTATTGGATTTGGCTTTGCTACTTCACTTCAATGAAATTACTTTTGATGCAAACTTGAGACAACGAGTTCTCGCTGCAAGAAATCTTCGTAATAGATTGTTGGCAACACCATGAATAATGAAGAAAATCAATCAAAGCCAATTGCTGAGGAATCGCAGCAGTCAAACAAAGTGCCAAGCAAAGAAGCAATTGAGATTGCAGCAAGAATCTTGGCGAATAGAGCCAAAAGAGAAATCGACTTAGATAAGTTACAAAAACTCAAAGATTAAAATGAATTTATCAAATCTACTAACTGAAGAAACACCATTGTGGAAAAGAATTTGGATTTCGCTTGTTATTGTTTTTGCAATAGGATTTGGAATTTTTATCGTGACAGATTCAGGAATTGCAGAGACATGGCGACTGGTATTTGCATACTTAGTTTGCTTACTAATTTTCGCTGTTTTGTCTTTTGTACTAATCAGACTAGTCAAGTGGATTAAAGATGGGATTGGAGAAATTAAACTTGGAGCGTTTGCAAAAATAATTCTTTATCAAATTTTCACATTAGTCTTGCTGGTTGTTTTTTACTTTATTGCTTCGCCATATCAAAATTGCCTAAGACAAAATCTGAATAAAGGTTTTTGCATTAGTGAGACAAGATGGTGACGAGATTCAAGATTGAAAAAACGGTGACAAAATTTAAGAGATATATATTTTTAATACTCATCTCATTAGTAAGTTATTTTGCGAACGCCAACACCTTATTGGGTAAAGTTGTTGGTGTAAGTGATGGCGACACAATTACAGTCTTAGATGCAGATAAGACAGAACATAAAGTTAGATTGATGGGGATTGATGCCCCAGAGAAATCACAGGACTTTGGCAATCAATCTAAACAGGCATTGTCAAACTACATCTATCAACGAGAAGTCACTGTTGACTACAAGAAAAAGGACAAGTATCAACGCATAGTTGGTAAAGTCATCTTGGACAAGCAAGACATCTGTTTGGCAATGATTGAACAGGGCATGGCTTGGCACTACAAAGACTACGAAAAAGAACAGTCAAAAAAAGATAGAGATTTGTACAGTCAAGCAGAGCTCAAAGCGAGAAATGAAAAGGTTGGACTTTGGCGTGTAAATGATGCTATAAATCCGAAAGAATACAGAGCAACCAAACTATGAGAACAAGTTCAATTTGCATTAAGCATATAAAGTGCCTACTTTTTTTTACTCTTTGCTTGGGAGTAATAGCACCAAGTAAAGCAGATTATTCAATCTTGAGTAATCAATCAATGGAAGATGGATGTAAGAGAGGTGCCCAAGATGGTTCTGAAATAGCAGTACTCTATGAACAAGCTATGATAGAAATATTAAATTCAACAACCCCAGAGTCTGCAAAACGTCAGGCAGCTATAAAAAGAATTATTGACATAAGCAGAAAAAAAGAAGACACCTACAACGATAAAAATGAAAAAGTACAAGAGAGATTGATTGCAAGAGGTGAGTCTGACATTAGTGATTTTTACAAAAGACAAATATTTAAAAGCAATGTGGAAATTCATTTCATGGCAATGAAATCAGCTTTTGGACTAGCAATAAAAAAGGGAATGGAAAACGCAATAAATGACATCTCGTCAAGCGAATCAAGATACAGACGAGAAATTGAAAGTGAATGCAAGACAATTTTTAGTAGTAGGTGATTGATTCATTTAAAAAAAATACAAATCAAAGTCAGTCTAGGTGCTGATATTAGATTCAACTTTTGATGTCATTTAATCAGTTAAGTAGTTCAATTTGAATGATGTGCTAACGCACATCTGACATCGCTAGTTTGAACTGCGTTTCGCTGCGCTCAACTTGTCAAACTAGCGTGTCAATTTCATTTCTTATTTGTATTTCTTGTAATTGCATATATCATTAGTTCGTGCGGTTTTTGGCAGTCCTGCAACCCGCACGAACAGTGGCTTGCAAGGGATGCGACGATGATGCTGACAATTGAGTATGTGCCTAGTGTGCTTGCAGCACTGGAAGTAGCATTTCCTACTCCACCTAATAGAGCCAAGCAGCAACTGGACAAGTACCTTGCCTTGCTAGAACGCCTGATGCGATTAAGCCTGTTAAATCGCAGCGTCTACGCTCGCAGATTTGATGCCTATGACATTCCACTAACCAAGCTGATAAATCTCAGTCCCACTATCAACAACAAAAAGTGGCGTGTTCATGAATGGCTTGGTAAGCATGGATATGCACTTGTTCAAAACATCAATAAGAACGCAAATAGCATCACCAAAGAAATTGCCATACTAAAACCCACAGCCAACCTGATTGTCAAGAACGACAATTTGCTGAAATATCTACAAACTTTGACGACACAAGAACTAGATGCGTATCTAACTTTATTGACTCATGATTGGCAGGATTTGATTGCTGAGTATCAAAGCCATTACAACTCGCTGTCAGTTAAAGATAGGAAGTCACAGTACTTCACTTCGCCAGTGGATATCGATGCGCTCAAGCGATATATGACTGGAATAGTGCAGGGTGCAACTACGCTGAACAAATACCAACAAGAAAACTCAATAGTCCAGGCTGAGTATGTGCTGCGACTTGCTCAAGTCTCAAATGGCTTGCTGCATCAAAAGATAGACAAGAAAGCATTTGGCAGAACCTACTATGAAGGTGTAAGCGTACTCAGCACCAGAAAAGAACTGCGAATGGCATTCTTAGGCAGTTCATGGGAATACGACTGCAAGAGTTGCTCTACTGCTTGGAAGATGTCATTTGCCTCAGAATGGCATGCACAGAAGAAATCTCGCAAACTGGATGTGCGACATACATTTGCTGCAATGACGCTGTACTTGGAAGACAAGGAAGCATTCTTTGATGCTGTGATTCAAGAAGTCTATAACTCGCAACCAACTCCAGAATACAAAGCCACAATCAAGGAAGCAATGACAGCACTGGGATTTGGTGCCAAATTGAGCTTGGGCACTTGGCGTAGTGACTCAGGCGAAGAAAATCAAAGTTCATTGTTTGAAGTCTTTGACAGGGACGCAATTGTGCTGAAACGATTTGTTGAATGCAACTTGGTGAAGACGTTCAACGCAGAGCAACAGACGCTGAATAAATTCATCGTTACTAAATTCTCAGGTGATGCAGTATGGCAGGCAGAGATGACAGCAGAGCAGCAGAGAAAAAAGGTTAAGCAGTTCAGTGCTGCACAGAAGATTGTTTGGCTTTACCAACATGCTGAAACTATCATGATGGATATGGTTAGAGCAGAGGTTAAGAAGTCAGGCAACTCTGTCTTAGCAAATGTGCATGACGCTGTGGTGGTGCGTAATCAAATCCCTGCCAAGCTGCTAGACAAGATTGAACGCAAGGTGCAGCAGCGAACTGGTGTTGACTACTTCAGGTTGGGTGAGACTGGCTATTGAGACGATAGAGTGCTTCGCCTATCTGGCTACAAAATATCTTTCTTGCCGCACCATTTGCAGTCAAAGATACTTTTGAGATGTCTTAAAATTATGCGAACTAATTTGGGATACAACTACCAGTGACAATTTGTCCACCTAAATCTTCATTAGGGATTTTATTGAGTGACAAGTCACTGTTGTATAGAGCAACACCATCATCAATAAGATAAGTAAATTTCTTTCTGTCGTTTGTAACAGTAAAAACTGTAAGAATTCCATTTTCTACAAATTCATACTTGTCTGATGAATCAACTCTATGAGCGTGGGCTGTCCAATTACTCGTATTGTTGCCTCCAACATACTTGCTGATTTTTATGAGTTTTGGACTTTCAGCTTTGACTTTATAGACTGAAGGGTTTGTGTCTTTGTTAGCTACACATCCAGTTTTAATAGCACAATAAAATCTTACACTCGCTGTGCAAGTTATTTCAAATTTATATGTCTGAGCAAATAAATTTCCACAAAACATAGATATAACAATTAAAAAAGTTTCTTTTATAAATTTAAAGTTTTGAATTAATTTCATGTGTAAAACCTAACTTTTTTTGATTGTTTTTATTGAACACTAATTTGAAATCTCCAGCTTTTGACTTCATAGTCATCCTGAGTCATTATGAACCCGCCGTATGACTTTTTAGCATCGTTTAATTCAATCTCAATTTCATTTGGGCTAGCACCCCTTGCAACAAAATTAAGTAATTCATTCATTTGCTGGTGGCTGCAAAATAAGTTGAGTTCTATCCCCAAGGGTAACATTTCACAGAAGTAACCGTGTATTCCGTTCTCTATTTCAGATTCAACTATGTATACATCTATTCTTTTACCTTCTTCTTTTTCCTCTTTTCCTTTAATTAAATGAATTGTTTTTTTTGATTCATATGTTGTTATTGAAAGTGATGTTTGGGTTACTTTAAAGGAGACTGAAATTTTACGAGTGTCCCTTACACATACAAAATTTGAAGTGCAGCCTGCTAGTTCAAGTAATAAATCCATAGTAGTCTTTCTATATATAAGTGTTTATGCGCTTCTATATTTCAGTATACAAAGCACATCCACCCACATACAAGCCCTACAAGCTAATAAATACTGAGTCCGCAGCGTTGGGTAGCAGACGCTGCCAAAAACAGCGTGTAGGGCTTGCTGTGCATTTCGTGGGAAAAGCGCCACAGCAAAAACAAAGGATTTAGTTAAGAGATGTGGTTCTTGCGTATCTCGTTGTTCTTGAACAGGTTTTTGCAAAGGCAGAAAAAGGTTGTCCAAACAAAACAAAGAAAACATACTTTTACACAAGTAAACACAACATTTGGAGAAAAAGGTATGTCACAGGCAAAAGTACTTACAGAGCGAGAACTGCGTAAAGTTTTAAGCTACTGCAGCAATCAACCACATGCCACACGCAATCGTGCCATGTTGCTGTGTACGCACATGGCAGGTATGAGGGTAGGGGAAGTGGCAGCACTACGCATTTGTGATGTGCTTGGTGCAGATGGTTGCGTGATGGATGAAATTGCACTGGCAGCTAGTCAAACAAAGGGCAACCACAGTCGCACAGTTCTAGTGCCCAAAAAACTGCAGGATGAATTAACTGACTACTTGCAGCAGCGATTTGGCTTGAAGGACTTGCTGGCAGTGACACTTACAGACACGCAGCGAGCATTGTTTCCCACGCAGAAAAATCCCAAGCGTGGATTCACAGCTAACACGCTGTGTCAGTTGTTTCACAAAATCTACAAAGATGCCCGCATGACAGGTGCTACTAGTCACAGTGGACGCAGAACATTCATTACTAAACTGGCTGACAAGGGAGTAGGGGTGCGTGTGCTTATGGCACTGGCAGGACACAAATCAATAGCTACTACGCAACGCTATATTGAACTCAACCCAACTGTGATGAAAGCTGCTGTTGAGTTGATTTGATTCTTTAAACAATGCGTGGTTGCTTAAGTGCGAAAGATATCTCGTTAACCAATACGCCATTTTTATTATTATAGAAGTCATCTAAGGTTGGGATTTTTAAGTCTGACGAAGTTGAACTTAGTTCTCTAAAGTCTTGAACAATAATTTCTAATACTAAATTTTTGTCAGCGATAAATTTGTCTAGCAAGTATTGGAATGAAGAAAAATTCTTTTTACCAAGAAAAATTTCTAAGTTAGCAACATCGTAGTCTTTATAAAAAGTAATATAACCCAACGAGTCAAATTTAAGACTTCTTACTTGCTGTTCAAAATTTTCTGCACCTATACCTCTCTCTGTGCCAAATTCAAATTCTTCGTTAACTTTTACAGTCCAATCGCAATTTGATTTTTCAATCTTTCTTCGCATTTCATTAGTACCT
>Ga0214919_10012162_pt1 | contig 10623 bp, 8 predicted proteins | sample LL1503_MetaG_FD_177994 | JGI IMG/M metagenome (GOLD analysis project Ga0214919, IMG submission 177994) | Freshwater microbial communities from Lake Lanier, Atlanta, Georgia, United States - LL-1503 | ecosystem: Environmental > Aquatic > Freshwater > Lake | place: USA: Georgia | collected 2015-03-15 | reverse complement strand
TAAAAGTATTTTATAATTATTTCATTGTTAATCTTATTGTGGGTTTATGAAGAACTACTAGTTCAAGGGAAAAAACGCTATCTTTATCTGGGTGTCGCCTGCTTTGGTATGGGATATTTTACCGCTCAACTTTATTGGATTTTTTATTCCTTAAACTATATTATTCAAACGGGAATTGTAGTTGCTATAATTTCTCAATTAGCTTTCTCAGGCGTAATGGCATTCTTTATTGTTTTTTCATTCCTTCTTTTTAGTTATGTTCGAACTAAATCTACAGAAATTAACTATTTATTTATATTTCCTAGCTGTTGGGTGCTTGGTGAGTGGTTGCGCGGCTGGGTGTTGACTGGTTTCCCATGGTGTGATATTGGCTATTCGCAAGTTAGCAATACCTTACTAACTGGCTATTTCCCGATACTCGGTATTTATGGCGTATCTTGGATTAGTTTAAGTGTTATTGGTTTTTTATTTGTTGTCATCCGTAAGCGTCAAAATTTATTAGGTAATGCTCCGCAAATTACCCGGGCACAGCGTCTGTCTATTGTCTATTTTATGCTGTTAGCGCTTATTGGTTATAGCTTGAACAACAAGCAATATACTGAGCCGTATGGGCGTCAGATTAAAGTTGCACTTATACAAGGTAATATTGACCAGGAGACGAAGTGGGATAGTCGTAAATTTTTACGCAATTTGGATATGTATGCTAAAGTCATTGCTCGCACTAAAGCCGATTTAATTATCTTACCAGAAACAGCTTTTCCTATTTTTGAGAGTAATCTGCCAGCATATTATTTAAATGATATCACCGCCTTAGCTAGGGAAAATGGTGCTGAACTAGTGATTGGCATGCCGCAAATTATTAATGATGCTGGTGACTATGCTAGCGCTGCAGTTGATGTGAGTAAGCCAGGGCATCCTTACTATGCGAAAACACATTTAGTACCATTCGGTGAATTTACTCCATTAGCGAGCATTTGGGGTGGTTTGTATCGCTTATTTGGATTACCGATGGTGGGCTTTAGTGCTGGCAAACTTGATCAAGCCCCATTTGTTTTAGCTAGTCAAAAGATAGCGTTTAATATTTGTTATGAAAATGGCTTTGCCAATGAACTGGTTAATCGCGCGTCTAATTCTACAATTATGGCAAATATTAGTGATTTGGTATGGTTTGGTAATACTCATGCCAAAGATGAGCATCTACAGCTCTCGCAAGCGCGTGCATTAGAGAATCAGCGTTACTTCATTCAGTCAACTAATACTGGCAGCAGTGCAATTATTAAACCAAATGGTGAAATTCAGTCACGCTTACCTGATTATGAGTCTGGAGTTTTAATTGATTACGTTCAAGGTAGAATTGGTACGACTCCATACCAGCACTATACCAATTACCCAATTATTTGTGGAGTATTATTACTGCTAATTTTAGCTGCTATAAGCAGAATGATTACTTTTTATAGACGCAGTTAACTCTTGATGTTTTCACTAACTAAGTGAATAAATTATATACCATATAATACAATTAAATTTGTGCAAGCTTAAGCAACAAATCTAGCTAGAACATATAAAATTCTAGCTTTTTGTTTGCTTGCTAATAACCAATATTACGCCCAATTCCTTTGCATATATAATTATATTGCTGCTCTGCAATTGAAGCATTACTTATTTCGCTCCAATTGCTACCACTAAAGGAATAGTTTTTTATTAGATTACCATACACGTCATAAATGCTACTTGAATCTATGAGATATTGTTTTTGTGAACAATCAATCCGCCACCATGATAAATTATATTTGTACTTTGGCGTTAAGTTTTGATAATTAAACTTATTTTGATCAACAACAGTTTTACGATCTTGAAATTTATTAATTTTACCGCTAGTGATACTTGACTCATTTATTTCACTAGTAATCAATCTATCATCACTACTGCCTAAATAGCGCCAATTATCGCCACTGCCACCAGGCATAACCTTAGGTGGCACTTTAGGAACACTTGACTTTTTACTAGTGCCTTTATGGGTGCGACCATAGCTTGAACTGCCACCAGTAGTAGAACATGAGGTGATGGTAAAAGATAAAGCGAATATTAGGAGAATGGGAGTTTGTTTATTTATCATAATTTATTGTGAATCTAAGGAAATGAAAATAAAAAAAGATGCTGTATAAGGCAGCATCTTTTTCAAAGCGCATGATTATTTTTTTGCTACAGCTTCTTTCAGTGATTTACCTGGTTTAAATTTAGGTGTAACTGTTGCAGAGATTTTAATCTCTTTACCTGTTTTAGGATTGCGACCAACACGTGCAGCACGTTCTGCAGTAGAGAATGATCCAAAACCAACCAAAGTTACCGTTTCACCTTTTTTTAACGCAGCAGTAACGCTTGTTACAAATGCATCAACAGCTTCGCCTGCTTTAACCTTAGAGATATCTGCACTAGTAGCAATAGCCTCAATTAATTCTGCCTTATTCATAAAAAGCTCCAAGAAATAGATTAAATTTAGTATATACAGACGTAGTTATACCAAAGCCTGCTAATGCTGTCAAATTCAATTTTATAAATTTTTTTATAAAACATTTAATCCATTGATTTAATTTAATAAAAAAGCTGTGCATAAATCCTACATTTTACTGCAAAATTCGTTTTAAGCATTGATAATAGGTAGTTTCCAATGATATTTTACACTCATCATTCTTAGCGTAACCATAAACATTACCGAGATAAAACCAGCGAGCTCTTGTAACATAAATCCAGATAGTAAAATATACAAAATTGCACCAAGAAAGGATACTGTAATGTATAGCTCGCTGGAAAATACCAATGGTACGCGATTTGCTATAACATCTGCAATTACACCACCACCTACTGCGGTCCAAATACCTAAAATAATTGCGATATAAAAATTTTGCCCCATTATGTATGATTTTTCAACACCAGCTAAACAAAATACTGCCAATCCAATAGCATCAGATAGAAGAACCAGTTGTGTTAGTCTGCGATTAGCTAGAAGTTTTGGGTTGAAGTAAAATATTACATAGGTAATTGCGCCAACCCCAAGGCTTAACCAGACATAAAGGTGGTTATTTATCCAAAAAACGGTCGTGCCTAAGATCAAATCGCGGAAAGTTCCACCCGCATTAGAGATTACAAAAGCTAAGAGGAGGGCTCCAGTTATGTCCATCTTGGAGTCAATTGCTCTTAAGCATCCACTTATTGAGCAAGCAATTACGCCAATAATAAGCAGTATGTCTAATAATAAGCTGATGTGTCCAATATAAGTATTAGATGCCATAATTTGTCCTAATTTGATTAATTGTGGATAGTTGTCGAGCCTGAACCGCTTGTTGTACGGTTTGACCTGCTGGTGAATTTGCAAGATCAGAGAAATTAAGTTGGATTAGCATGAGTGATAATTCTTCTAATAAACTTAAGATTAAGCGAGCGTGATCATTTGTGTAATATGGTAATTCAGCCAGTAATTGCAATAATTGTAAAAAGCTTTTCTGATCTCGCAGGGCATTACTTTTTTTTAGTAAATTCAGAATTTGCTCATCATTTGATTGATTGGGTGACTGCTGTGCTAAAAATGCGAAAATTAAGCTTGCGTGTTTCATTAAAGTGAGTTTTTTTTTGTCAATAGAAAATTCGTTTTCATTTGTTTTAAAATTGTTGGCAGCCAAAGTGTACGCCAAAACTAAATATTTAGTTTTAGTATTTTTAAGTTGCTCCAAAGTAGAAATAAATTGATTTTGCTTATCTTCACATTCAATTGCTTTGGCGAGTGTAGGAAAGAACACCGCGAGGTTTTTTGTTACAATTAATACTTTAAAAAAGCGCGAGGTGTATTGATAACTGAGTGCTTTATCTAATTCATTTAAAATTCGTTCACGGCTTAGGGCTAATCCATCTTGGTTAATGCCCATGGCAGTTAATAGCTCTAACGTTTCATCGGCAATTTTAAAGTTAAACCTAGCGGCAAAGCGTGCTACTCTTAAAATACGTAGCGGATCTTCACTAAATGCGGCTGAGACGTGGCGAATGATGTGAGCTCGCAGGTCTTGTACCCCATTAAATGGATCAATTATCCCCCCATTCATATCTTCCGCGATTGCATTGATTGTAATATCCCGCCTAGATAAATCTTGCTCAAGAGTCACATTGCTACTACTGTCGGTACTAAACCCGGTGTGCCCAGAAGAAATTTTTTTCTCAGTTCTTGCCAGAGCGTATTCTTCCCTAGTTGTTGGGTGCAGAAAGACGGGAAAGCTTCTACCTACCTGAGTATAGCCCAGTTGCAGCATTTTTTCAGGCGAACTTCCTGTCACAACATAGTCGCAATCATAGGGTTTTAGCCCAAGTAATTTATCCCGGACATATCCACCAACGCGGTATATAGTCATTTGCTTACTGGTTTTGACCACTTGAATCACCGGAGTTATTATCATCATCAACAATAAAAGTGCGATCTTGCTTATTTATTTGATTAAGATACTTTAATATATCCACTTTGGGGCTATTATTTAATCTGGCATCGTAAACTACTTTATTCGTTAAAACTTTTTGGACATAATCACGGGTAATTTTAAAAGGAATCAATTCAATCTGAACCCTATTATCCATATTTTGAAATGCCTGTTGCCAGCGGTGAGCGCGAGCTGGTCCAGCATTATAGCCAGCACTGGCATATATTAAATTATTGCCAAACTTGTTGCTAAGATGTCCGAGATACCACGAACCAAATTTAATATTACATTCGTAATTTTTATAGCAGTTATCTGAGCCTGTTTTTTTGGCAATGTATGATGCTGTTGTCGGCATAATTTGCATTAGCCCAACGCCACCATCAAAAGCCAGTGCGTTACGATTGAAACGACTTTCCTGCCGGGTAATTGCCATTGAGAAACTCATGTCAATACCATTGCTTTGACTATACTTCTTATATTGCTGACTAAACATTAATGGGAAACTAAGGCTAGCATCTTGTTGTGTAAGGTTATTTGCGGCATAGATACTCATTTCAGTCCAGCCTAAGTCCATGGCTTTTTTACTAATAGCTGCAATATCACTATCATTGGCAGAGCTGATAATATATTTTAAACTCTGCGTTGCTAAGCGGACAAAATTGTTGCTATTAATCTGTTTACCAACTTGATATAAGTCAAAAGAAAGTTGAATGTCTTTGGTGTCTTCTGAAGAATTTATCCTCTTTTGGGATGGCGTGTTTTGTGGGTTTAAAGGTGCTCGTAATTCAGATTGTGCTAATAGTGAATAATAGTTATAGTTAACAGGTATTTTTTGTAATGTTTCCTGAGCTGTGGTTTTTTGCCCTAACTTTCCTGCAGCATAAGCCTTCCAGTATAACCAAGCACTTTTGTTTTGTAGTTTTGTAGGCATCGCGTTAATTGTTGCATAAACCTGGCTCCAGTTGCTTACGGCTAGATAAGTTCGTACCCGCCATTCGTATTCATCATCAGAAAGAAAGTCATTATTACCCTTTTCAATCGCAGCTAATGCGCCTTGGAAGTATTGTTTGATAGCCAAATTAGCAGCTATTTGATTATATAAATATTCTTTGGTAGATTGGTCTACATTTGCTTTAGCTATTTCATTATACGCCTGCTCGGGGTCTTTTACGGCTAAGTTTGAAATCCGATATACAGTTTGGTATTTATTTGCGGAGTTTCCAGATGAGAAGTTTACTTTGCTATAGTTTAAATCATCAGCTAATTGATTGAATTGAAAGGTTTGATCATTGTTTATCAGATTATATAAAAATGGAGTTAGAAGTTTTTTGTCTAAACTCTTATTATTGAGTTTTGAAGCGATTAGAGAGATGCACCACAGTGGCATTTTGTTGGCAAGAAAATAGTTAAAATCACTCTGAATTGCTTGGTGTTTATTTAGCGCAAAGTTTGCGATATCGTAGCCACAGGTTTCATTGGTGTTAACTTGACTGGATTCCATTTGCATATATATGTTTAGGTAACTATCCCAAGCTTGATTATTAAAATAGTAACTAAGTAATTGGTGATTTAAGTCGGTCCGGAAAAAATCAGTGGAGTTATTTTGAACAAATTCTAGTGCTGCCGTAGGATTAGTTCTACTTAAGTTAGCTGCGGCATTCAGGTATGTAATAACAGTATCATTTGGGTATGTTTGACTAAGTTGAGACAGGACTGCAAGGTTTCCCTGATTATAAGCTTGGTTTGCACTTGACCAGGCAATGGTATTACTGGCATTTACCAACGGTAAGTAAATGATTAACCATCCTAGCGCCTTTATTCTTTTCATCTGTTCCTCGTTAAGTTATAGCAATCCGTTACACTTTAAAACCCATAGCCAAAGTCTATACCTAATTATACCGTATTTGGAAGTCCTTAGAATATACTAGTTATTAAATTTCCGCTCAAATTAGCATCTTTTACTCAGCTTTGTCTTTTAGTTGCGTATTTAGTATGGATTTTAGTACAAAACTTAAGCATTAATATGGAGGTGTTATCTGTTATAATATACGCTTTATTTATGTTGAATTATAGAGGTAGTGCTGTATATGTCGCTTAAGGATATAAATCTTTCAGAATGGGCTTTAAAGAATCAGCCATTAATTAAATACTTTTTAGTTTTACTATTTATCGCTGGTTTTTATAGTTATACTCATCTAAATCAACGCGAAGATCCTAATTTTACGATTAAGTCTATGGTGATTACTGTTCAGTGGCCGGGTGCAACCGAACAGCAGATGGAAGATCAGGTAGTCGATAAAATTGAGAAGAAGCTTTTGGAGCTTTCTACTTTAGATAATACTTCGTCGCAAATTAGACCTGGTTCAGCGATTATTACCGTTGAATTGGGAGATACTATTCGAGGACGTGATGTAACTGATTCCTGGTATCAGGTTCGTAAAAAAATTAGCGATATGAAATCGACTCTACCGCCTGGAGTAATTGGTCCTGCATTCAATGATGAGTTTGGAGATACTTATAGTAATATATTTGCATTTCAGGCGAGTGGTTATAATTTTGAAGAGCTACGCCGCGTTATTGAAGGTGTTAAACGCGAGTTGCTTTCTGTTGATGGTGTGAAAAAAATTGATTTAATTGGAACTCAGCCTGAGCAAATTACGGTTAATATTAATAGTAGTAAATTATCAACCTTAGGTGTTAGTTTAACTCAGGTGTTAAGTGCGATTCAGAATCAAAATGCAGTTAATTCAGCCGGGAGTTTTAATACCACGGGTGATGAAATTCAGGTACGGGTAACTGGTAATTTTGAAAATCTTGAGGAAGTCAGAAGTTTACCAATTGCTGCCAATGGTAAGATTTTTAGACTCGGTGATATTGCGGATATCAAGCGCCAATTTGTTGACCCTCCAACAAATAAAGTTCATTATAATGGACAACCGGTAATTCTTCTTGGTATAGTGTTAAAAGATAACGCCGATATTATTGGTAGTGGTCAGAAGATTGTTGATAAATATAAGAGTATTAAAGATAAAATACCAGTTGGTATAAATGAATATGTAGTTTCAGATCAGCCACATGTGGTAAACAAAGCGATTGAAGAATTTGTTGAGAGTTTGATTGAGGCGGTATTGATCGTCTTAGTGGTTAGTTTTGTAAGTTTAGGCTTTAGAACTGGTATTGTTGTTGCGATTACCATTCCATTGGTGTTGTCTGTTACATTTATCATTATGCTATTGCTGGGAATTGATTTACAACGTATTTCACTCGGTGCATTAATCATTTCACTTGGGCTCTTGGTCGATGATGCGATTATTGCAGTTGAGATGATGGTGCAGAAGCTGGAAGAGGGGATGGATAAGTTTGACGCTGCAACGTATGCTTACACTTCAACTGCATTCCCAATGCTGTCTGGAACGTTAATTACGGTTGCGGGGTTTTTACCTGTCGGATTAAATAGCTCAACGACTGGCGAATATGTTTTTTCATTATTCTCTGTGGTTGCTATTTCATTAATAGTCTCATGGTTTGTTGCCGTAATCTTTACTCCATACTTGGGGTTTCATCTTTTACCAGTTGAAAAGTATCGGAAAATTGCAGCGGCTCATGCTGGCAAAGATATATTTGATAGCAAATTATATAACAAATTTAAAGCCTTTTTAGATTTGGTGCTTCAATTTAAAAAAACTGTAGTATTGGGTACGGTTGGAATATTTGTACTATCGTTAGTGATATTTCGCCTATTTGTGGCACAACAGTTTTTCCCGGCATCAGATCGACCGGAAATTTTGGTTGATATGTGGTTGCCATATTCATCATCAATCTATAATACAGAATCACAAGCTAGTAGCTTTGAAAAATTAGCGTTAAAAGAAAGTGGTATTGAAGCAGTTACAACATTTATCGGTGTTGGGGCGCCTAGATTTGTTTTATCGTTAGATGTGCAACAAGAAAACACCAACTTTGCCCAACTTTTGATTATGAGCAAAGGTGGTAAAGACCGCGAAATAGTTGCAAAAAAATTAGACCAAATTTTATCGACCAAATATCCTGATGTTAGACATAAAGTAAAATTAATGGAGTTAGGTCCTCCGGTTGGCTATCCTATTCAATTTAGGATCTCAGGAACTGACAATAAGGAACTATTGGGTATTTCTGAACAAGTTGAAAGTATTATAAGACAAAACCCATATACTAAAAATGTTAATAATAATTGGGGTGATGATCTAAAATCAATTCGACTTGAGGTTAATCAAAATAAAGCTCAGGAAATTGGTCTTTCTTCCAGTGATTTAGAGCAGCAGCTAAATACCTTGCTCTCTGGGTCAACGATGACTTATTATCTGGATAAAGACGAGTATATTCCGGTTGTTGCGGAACTTAATAAGTCAGAAAGAACTCAGCCGAGTGACTTAAGTAACCTAATGATTCAGACGGCAAGTAATGCGTTTGTTCCGGTCGGACAAATTGCTAAAGCAATCTTTATTACCGAGCCAAGTCTGAAATATCGCCGAAGTCGTGTACCGGCAATCACTGTTCGCGCTGATGTTGTTGATGGTGTGCAAGGCAATGATATAGCAAGTAAAATTTATCCAAAATTAAAAGAATTGGAAAAAACCTTGCCTCTTGGCTATCATATTGAAATGGGTGGTGGAGTTGAGTCATCACAAAAAGCCAGTGCACCAATTGCTGCATTATATCCGGTGATGTTCTTAATCGTGCTTACTTTATTAATGTTGCAGTTAAATAGTTTTAAGCGTTCATTGCTAGTGTTAGCAACTGCGCCACTTGGCATGATTGGTGTAACGTTATCATTAATTATGCTAAATGCTCCATTTGGTTTTGTGGCGTTATTGGGCGTAATTGCATTACTTGGGATTATTATGCGTAACTCAGTAATTTTAATTGACCAAATTGAAAGTGATATCAAAAAAGGTGAGGCGCCATATGAAGCTGTAAAAATGTCAGTAGTACGTCGTTTTAGACCGATCATGCTAACAGCAGCTGCTGCTATTTTGGGAATGATACCTTTGATTAGCAGTGCATTCTGGGGACCAATGGCAGTAGCGGTAATGGGTGGCTTATTCGTTGCGACTTTATTAACATTGATATTCCTTCCGGCCTTATATGCTTGGGCATTTAAGGTCACTAAACCTCAGGAAAAGGAAGTTAAGCTATGAAAAAAATATTAAGTGTTCTATTGCTAAGTGGATGCATTAACTCAGCTGCATTTGCCTATGATTTGTCCTATGCTTATCAGCAAGCCTTAAGCTATAATGCAACATATTTACAACAAATTGCAAGCAGTGATGCCACGATAGAGCAAAAGAATATCGCATTGGGCAAGTTACTTCCGCAAATTAGTGGTTCAGCAAGTCTTTCTGAAAATTACTTTAATCAAGGTGGAATTGAAGCTTACTATCATCAGCCAGTTTATTCTGCTCAGTTGACGCAAGTAGTTTTTGACTGGAGTAAGTTCTCAACCTTCTCTAAAGGTCAATACTCTGCACAGATTGGTAATTTACAGCTTGAAAATGCTAAACAACAATTATTGGTTACGGTTGCTCAGGCGTATGTGGATGTTCTTTATGCACAGGATACGTTGCTATCCATCACAAAGACTAAGGAAGCCCTTGAGAAGCAAATGAATCAAGCCAAAAAATCATTTGAAGTCGGAACCGTTACGATTGCCGATGTGAATGATGCGCAAGCTGGCTATGATTCTTCTGCAGCACAGGAAATTCAAGCGACCAACGATTTGATTTATAAGAAAAATATTTTTCAAAATATAACTGGTTTAGATCCTGAGAAAATTCAGTCTGTAGTGGATGATCTTAAATTAGTTCCTCCAAACCCACAAAGCGCAGATAAATGGTCACAGATGGGGGAGTCGGGTAATCTAAACATCAAGGTATCACTGACGCAAGTTGCGATGGCAAACCAAGATGTTCATATTGCAATCTCTGGACACTTACCGACTTTGAATGTGAATGGAACTTATCAGTATCAGGATACTGGAGGTTTGGATAATACTAATGCAACACCAGCACAAGTACAACAATTAACTAGTGTACCGGGAACTCCATTATCTAGTTACTCTAATGGTGGGATAGGTCTGCAGTTAAACGTGCCGATTTATTCTGGTGGTAGTGTTAATGCAGGGGTT
>Ga0214919_10012161_pt1 | contig 10623 bp, 14 predicted proteins | sample LL1503_MetaG_FD_177994 | JGI IMG/M metagenome (GOLD analysis project Ga0214919, IMG submission 177994) | Freshwater microbial communities from Lake Lanier, Atlanta, Georgia, United States - LL-1503 | ecosystem: Environmental > Aquatic > Freshwater > Lake | place: USA: Georgia | collected... | reverse complement strand
ATATCCTCTACATTATTACCTATTCTACCCCAATCGCGAAACATAATTGCTCTATTTAACTGCTTTTCATCATTAAACATAACCATCCCTCCACTACCGCATGCAGTAATAACATGGCTTGCATAAAAGCTTGTTGTAGAAATATCAGAAGAGTTTGTACATCTTAATGTATCAGCTGAATCCTCAATCAAAATTATATCTGTTCTACCAATTTCTTTTAATTTATTACGTATACTATCCCAATCTGGAGCATTTCCTACTAAATTTGGTATCATAATTACTTTTGTATCGGCTGTTAATTTATCAAAAATATCTTCTACTGATGGAACGTATGTATTTAGGCCAACATTACAAAAAATAGGTTTGAATCCTAACTGAATAATTGGTGCTACTGTTGTTGAAAATGTACATGCCGGTGTAATTACATGTGCTCCTTTTTCTAGATTTAAGCATGCAAGAGCAAGCAAACATGCAGATGAGCCTGAATTAAGAAAGAGTCCGTATGCTTTCCCAAAATAACTTGCAATTCTTTTTTCAAACTCTACTGAATACTTTCCAAAACCAGCCAACCAACCATCCCGTAAGCACTGTTCAACTGCTTTTATTTCCTCCTCACCGTAGGATTCAAATCCATTTGGAGCATACCATATTTTTTTTACCATTTATATTATATAATAATATTAACTTTATATCCTTATACTCTTTTATTCTATACCTAAATAAGACTTTATTTTACATACTATAAGTATGAAGCACTATTTAGCAATTCTCCTTATTATAGATTCTTCTCCACACATAGATGATGAATCTGTTAAATGGGAGATGGATACAAATGTTATATTAATGAATAAAGAAATATGGAAAAAATATTTAAATAATACTACAGAAATTCTTTCACTATTTATGCAATTAGATCCAAATTTACAAGAAAATGAATATGTACTTAATATTGAAAATAATATATTAAAAGTGAAAGGGGTTCATTCTGTAAGTCCAGGCTCAATAATATTAACTTTAAAATCAATGCTATGTTTAAAATATAATTTTACATTTGATTATATTGTGCGTGCAACAACAAGCACCTTTTGGGTTCTTCCAAAATTAAAAAATATATTGCATAATCTTCCAAAAACTAATCTTTTTAAAGGATGGATTGTATTTAATCGTTTTATAAGTGGGTCAAATATGATATTTTCAAATGATGTTGTCACTAAATTAATTGAATATACTCCTTATTTAATAAATAAATCAGTTAAAGAAGATATTCCGGATGATGTATTACTTGGGGGCATTATACCATTAATGATGGGTGTACCTTTAACAGATATGAAAATATGTAATTTTGAACAGAGGACACATACTTTAGAAGAAATTGATGCAATTATTAAAGAGTATGACGTTGATGACGTGTGTTGCTACAGAGTTAAACTTGCGCCTGAAAATAGATTAGCAGAAGATACTATTATTTTTAATAGACTATATGATTATTTTTATAATACATATAAATAGAATGAATAAGTGCGCTAAGGAATACTGCGGAAAAACGTTTTTGAAAAATCAAGAAAATCTTGCAGTAAATATCTTTAAAAAGCTATCAAAAAATAATAATAATAAAAAAAAAAATAAAAATAAAACTTTAAAGAATAGTCTAATAAAAGGAATAAGAAAATCAATGAGAAAAGATAAAAAAAAAAATATTGAGACATGTAAAAAGGCTTATTGTAATCCTGAATGTAAGGGAACAATATTTGAAAAAGGTACTTCTATACCAAAAGAAGTATTTAATCAAGATATATTTAAAAAAGGACCTTTAAAGGATATGTTAAAAGAAATGATTGTAAATCAAAGAAAAGAAATATTTGGTAAAAAAACCGATGTGTTAAAGGATAGTTTTTATGAGAAGCTAAGCCCTAAAACTATTAAAAAGTTAAAGAGTAATGGCGCTACTTCCGGTTGTTCACTACTTGTAATTTAACAAAATTGAATAATTACTTTTATATAATATATATATAATTATGAGATATAATGATAATTTATTTCGTAGTTTTAAAAGCTTTCTTGCTAAATATAGAGATGCAGATGCATTATTAACTCAAATATGCAATGAGTTTGCTACAATATATTATCAGCCAGATATTAACAAAGACTTTACAGTAGCTATGTATAAAAAGTTTTCTTTCTGTACAAGACATATTTATATGAATTCAAATCCATATTTAAGAAATATTATACTGAGAGCATATTAATTATAATCCAGAAAACGGAATTTTATTTTTCATAAGTATAATAAGCATAAATGACTACTAAAATCTTTCGCAAGAACGTATCATCTAGATCAGAAGATCAAGTTAAGAATGAAGTATGCCTACAAAGAAAAGCAGCATTGTTAGGTCTATCTCCAAAGATCATTTCAACTGACTATAAAACCTATATTGAAATGGAAGATTTAGGTCAAATGTGTATTGCAGATATGTATGGTGAAGATATAACAACTATGCCAAAGGGTATATTAACTGGTATGTATGAAATACTAAGAAGATTATATTTAGAATGTGATATTGAATATATAGATGTAACACCTTATAATTTTATTGAAACAGATGATCAATTGTGGATTATTGATTTTGGAGATGCACGTCAAGTTAATAAAAATTGGTTTCTAAAGGAAGTATTTCAACATCATAGTGTGTTACAGTGGAATCCAGATTTCCGTTAAGGTCTAAACAATTTAGTAGTTAATATAGTATAATATGCAAGAAGCACTAAATCAAATTATTTGCACATATGGAATGGAGGCAGTACATAATGCATTACAAAAAAAGATGAAAACTGAATATGCTTTTCTAAAAAAGCTCTATGGTGAGAAACCTGTTGTTGCTGAGAAACCTGTTGTTGTTTCTGAGAAACCTGTTGTTCCTGAGAAACCTGTTGTTCTAGAAGAGAAATCTAGTAATATTATTGCGATTGAAGAAACGGTAGGTGGTGAGGTAAAAGAAAAGAAGTTTCGTGATCCAAAAGAAATGAAAGAATGGCAGCGTTCTGAAGAAGAAAAGAAGCGACTAGAAAATGAATCAAAAGGTCTCAAAAAGGAAAATCTTCTAACAAAGGAAAATCTTAAGAAATGGATTGAGGATGAAAATCGTACTTATTCTTATATTTCTCGTACATATGTTGGCTGTAAGGATATTGAGGTATCTGCTGCTGCAAAGCTATATGGTATTGTGCCTACACGAAAGAATGTTATGGTTCACACAAAGAAGTAGATGGAGTTATTTCTGCCTTCTTCTTTCGCCTTTTCTTTTTTGTATCTTCAGCCCCACTCTCTTCTACAGTAGCTTCTAAAAATAATAAGCGAAACATACTTTCAAATGTAAACTTTAGCTTTTCAATATGATGTTTCATACTGCTATGCTGTTTTGTTATGCTATCAATTAAAAAATTCTTATGCACAGTTAGTTCATTAAGTATTTTTGCTACATTTGCAATTTCATGTGTTAATATAGGCTTTAGTGCATCAATTTTTGACTGTAATGATGCATCCGTTGCAAAGTTTTTAGATTTATTATATAATTCTTGAGCAATATCTACAAATGTATTTAGTACACTAAACACCGTTTCTGCATCATGCTGTAGAAACTTTTGAATATATATAAGGAGTTGATTGTTAGAATTTAATTCTGCATAAATAAATTCTTGATTTCCTCCAACAATAGCAGTATTTAACGATATAAATATACCAAATGGGCAATCCTTATGAAGTTCTAGATCACGTTTAAACTTATCAATCTCTTTTTTAGGGATACTATAAGAATAATTCTTAATTTCAAAAAGAGTTTTACATCCACGAATTGTTGCAAGTCTATCACATGAATCTGGTGTTTTAGAAGTATCAGATAGTTCCCATGTAGTAAAACTTTGGACCATATTATCAAAATTTGTTTCTCCTTGTTTTCCTTTGAGTGAAGAGTTTTGATCCTTTAATGTTTGCTGTTGATATTGTTCTAAAGATCTTTGTAATGATTCAATCTGAGTTTTATAGAGTTTTTCAAGCATCTCTACTTGTGCATTATAAAACTGATTTTGTTTATCAAAAGAAGATGACACTGATTTTTCAAGATTTGTACTCATAGATGTTTGAAGTTGTAGAAAATTTTGTTGAAGTAATTGATAAGCAGTTTGACTAGAAGATTTAGATTGTTCAAGTTCTGCAATAGTATGAATATACTGCTTTTTAACAGCCTCTAGATTATATGCATGTGTATCTTTTAAAGATTGTATTTCTCTAGTATATTTATGCTGTAGATCACCTTTTTCAAGCTCTGCAGCACTCAAGTGTTTATTTATAATATCTTGGATTTGAACGGATGTTGCAGAGCTACGTAAAGCTACTAATGACTCACTTGCTAAACGTAATATAAGTTCAAATTCTTCAGTACTACAGCACTGTAAAGGTTCTGGTATGGGATTTTTGTGTTTCCAACTAGAAATATAAAAATCCTCATTACTATGTTGTTTAATAAATGCCATCTTTCCTATATACATTACATGATACTATTTTAGGTGTTTTTAAAAGCAGACGATGATGTTAGCATTCTACCTCCATCAACATGAATAGTAGTACCTGTCATAAATCCAGACTTTGAAGAGTCTGCAAGAAATAGTACTAGCTCAGAAATATCACTTGGAACTCCTACACGTCCAATAGGATGAGTCTGTACTGAACTTGCATAGTACTGCTCAGCTTGTGCTGTGCTCATACCAGCATTTACATGAAACTCTGTTTGAATAGTAGCTGGTGCAATACATAATACACGTATCTTGTACTTTGCTAGCTCTAATGCTGCAGTTTGTGTTAGCATTTCTACTGCAGCTTTTGCTGCACAATAAGGACCTAGTCCGGTCATAGGCCTGTGAGCAAGAATAGAGGAAAAGTTTATAATACAACCACGAGTCTCAATGAGAAAAGGAATTGCATACTGGCTCATAAAGAATACAGTTTGAACATTTAATGTATATACATTTTGAAACTCTTCAAGGCTGCCATTTTCAAAAGTCTGGTGAAGTGTGGCACCACCTGCATTGTTTACAAGAAGGTTTAGCTGGCCAAAAGTATGTATTGTCTTTTCTACTGCATTTCTACAAGATTCTAGATCTTCTAGATCCGTTTCAATAAAACATAGATTCTTAGATTCAACAGTCTTATAACTCTCTACAAGCTTTGCATGATTTCTTCCAGTTACAGAAACGTGATACCCATTATTTAATAACTGTAGTACTGTCGCTTTTCCAATACCACCACTTCCAGCTGTTACAAGCGCTACTTTCATTCTAAAGAATACATATTCTATTATTTAAATAGGTAAGATGAGTGGCTTTAAAGAATAACAAACTTTTTAAAGCCACAAAAGAAAAATACTAAATGAAAAATCCAGCACAATTTTTAGAATGGACATGAATTATGTATATTGGATAATCAACATTTAAACTAGATTCTTGTATGTGAATTCTATTTAATCCACAATTTTCTTTTACAGCTACATATGTAAACTTATGCGCTTCAATACGTGCACATGTATTTGAAAATGTTAAGGGTTTAGATTTTTCTGCATCACCATTTCGCGGGTCAATACCTCCAAGCCATTGACCATATTGTGCTGGATCAAATACTCCTTTAAAGCCATCAATATCTGTAGATATATATCTCTTTTCATTTTCTGTCAATGTATTATCAATAGGAGGGATTGATGGAAGAAGTGATGTACACGAAGGATTTGCATTGAAAAACTTACTTCCTAGTCCCATTTCATTTGTATTTTCTCTATTATATAATAAAAAGCCTGTTAACTCTCCAAGTATAGCAATGTTATTCATGTAGAGTATACCAAAGGTATTTTCTGATTGTGATAAAGCTGGTGATGATAAACCATTGACTTTGCGAAATTGATCAATAAGTTCTACTGAGTTAAAATATACCATATTATCATTTTCAATATGATACGCTTCTCCAATATTATATTTAATACAAAAATCTTCAAATACAAATAGTCGCTCAGTAGTGTATTTCCAAAAACCATCACGAAATCCTTTATCAAGTCCAGAAGTATGGTTAAATAGTTGATGTTTATCTGTTTGCTGAATATCTTCTAAAAATATATGATGTACATAAGGTAAATCAATATGTTGAGCATGTATTTTATTTGAAATAAAATAAATAGGATTTGTTGGATTCCATCGGTGGCATTGTGCAAGTGATACACTCACAAATGTGGGATAGTGTGTTTCACCAATGTGTATAAATATAAACGGAATGCTACTCATTTATAATTAGTATTTATAGTCTTTTAAATCATGTATAAAGCCTAAAGATATTTTATAAATAAAAATTATGGACATTGTTATAGTATTTCATTCAAAAGATCAGCAAGTGCTACCTTACTGCTTAAAAGGATTAAATCATATTAAGGAAAAAAGAAATATATATTTAGTGTGTAATGAACCGGTTGAATATGAGGGTACAACATATATACCTGAAAAATTATATCCATTTTCAAAAAAAGATGTTGATAGTTATATATTAGAAAAGTACCACTGGCGGTCTGGTTGGTATTTTCAACAACTATTAAAACTATATGCACATCGTGTAATACCAAATTTAAGCGATACATTTTTAATAGTAGATACTGATACTGTATTTGTAAATGATGTATCATTTATTGATAATGATGGAATTCCCTTGTATGCAACAGGAACAGAATATAATAAACCATATTTTGATCACATGGCTAAAGTATTACCAGGCCTAGTAAAACAATTTCCAGATAAATCTGGCATAGCACATCATACAGTATTTCAAAAAGAATTTTTAGATGAATTTTTTGCTAAAGTAGAGGATATACATAAAGTACCTTTTTGGAGAGCAATGATGCAATTTGTAGAGCCTGAAACAGCATATATGTCAGGTATGGCAGAAAATGAAACATATTTTACTTATGTTTTTCAATATCATAGGGATAAAGTAAGACTACGAACTCTTGCATGGCAAAACCTAAATGAAGTAGATGGATATTTTTCAACTAGATTTAAATCAATTCAAGATATAATAGACTATTGTGGAAATTATTTACATTTTGTATCTCTTCATGCATATTTATTAGTTAACTTAAACCTTACATGATAAATATATTAGTATGAATGGGTTTGTACAAGAACAGGGGCGCGGTAGATTTGGAAATTGTATATTTAGATATTTAGCATCTCGTTTATTTTGTATACTATATGATTATAAATTTATTAAGGATGCTATTCCAGGGATGATACCTATTGATGATAATACTTTTAAGATATGGAAAGATCTAGTATTAAAAAAAGATGCACTAATACAGTTTGAACACCCATGCTTTTCTTTTGAAATGTACTATCAGCATGATAGTATATATAGAAAATTTAAATCAGAATTACTGGAATATATTGAAACACATACTGATGAAGAATTAATAACAGATAGAAATGAAATATATACTGCTAAAGATTTAATATCTTTTCCGCCAGCTTTGTCATACGCATATAAGACAGTTGTGCATTTACGTATTGAAGATTATTTTATTATTGATTCTGTTATTCATCCGTTATCTATAGCTAAAGTTCTTGAAAAATGTGATGGTCCTTATTTATTTATTCATAAACCTGAAGAGAGTAGTTATGATAAAAAATATATTGAGTATTTTAAAAAACAGTATCCAACATCTTTTTTTTATACTGGTAGCGCAGTAGATGCATACAATATAATGAGAACTTCTTCTGTACTAGTATGCAGTACATCTACACTAAGTTGGGCTGCCGCATTGTTAAGTTCTGTTAATCAAAAAGTGTATATGCCTCGTAATAATGGTAAAGAATCTCATAGTACATTTCAATATCCAAATGATAATACTGAAATATACGATTATAAAATAATTAAAAAAGAAGAAGTATTAATGATTTAAAATCATATCTTTATAATAATTAAAAGAAAGTTTATGTTTTATTTCATCTGTAAATGGGTCATCTAGATATGTATTCATAATTGAGTCATATGAAAAATCTTCCCATGAATCTAATAGTATACAAGGGTATACCTTTTCAATGTATTCAGTAAATGTAGTACGTAGCAATATTGGTATAGTTCCACAATTAAGACTTTCCCAAATTCTATGAGAATCAACCCCATTCCCTTCAGGGCAAATAGAAAATTTATGCAATGATAATATTTGTATATATACATGAAAAGGTAAATTTGGTATAAATGGAATACCTTTCGTTGCTAAAATATCTTTACAACTATTTCTTTTATTATTTGTATGAAGTTTAAAATTAAAATAAATTGTATATTGTTTATTTTTATTAAATTTATGTTGCTTTATTAAACTTATATCACCATGTGGCCATTGCTTATTTGCAATTCCAATCGGCAACATTGAAAGTTTTGGATGAATAATACAAGGATTTTGAGAATACCAATGGATTATTTTTTCATTATTTAAAATATAAATAAAATCATCATTTATATTAGTATCACTATTATGTGTTATTAATACAAAAGGATTTTTAAACTTATCAATATGGGACATAAATTTGTTGACGGTATGAGTATACGTAAAAACATATTTTGGATTATTATATATTTCAGGAATATTTTCAAATAGTAGGTGTTTTTCTGGTTGTTCTATAATGTAAGGGTTATAATGTAATTCATCATATCCACTTATATATACAGAGCAAAAATTTTGAAATAGTTCACCAGAAAAAAAATGAATATCCATATAATAAGTAAAAGTTATTTTTTAAGTGATTATAGAAAGAATTAAAAGTGTAAAAAATCAATGAAGAGAAAGTAGATACAACTGAAAAATCAATCAGTAGAGCTGTTTGTTGGAAGAGGCAATAATTCTTGTTTTAATTTTTCTAAATATAAAATACCATCCATTAACTCTTCTTGAGCGTGATTAATCCACTGAAGATGAGATAAATCTTTTCTATCTAAATCAGTTCCATATTTTTCTTTACCGATCTTTGCTCGGTCTAGAAATTTTTGTATAACAGATTTTACAACACTATCTATATTTTCCATTCTAAATATAATGTAAAGGTTTATTTAGATCTTAAATATTTACCATAGATTTTCATTGCCTCTTTCATACCTTGTGTTTGATATTTGTGGTATTTCGCACGATAATACATTGTCCTGGCAACTTGCTGTCCCTTTTTACGTGTGACACCACGCAAGCGTCGTATAGTATTTTGTGCCTTTTTTGCTGTTCCATAACCAGCTTTTATTTTTGGAGGATGCCTTGGATTATTAAATACTGACATTCTCTATCTAAGAATAAGTGATATTAATATAATATTCCTCATACACAACACTCACTATAGAAAATGAGTGGGAAGCTTTCCCAGAATTCTGTATAAATTCTAGTAGAAATTATTTATTTTAATATTCTTCTTGATTTTCTTCCTTTTCTTGATTTACGTCCTTTTCTTGATTTTCTTCCTTTTCTTTTTCTTCTACCTCCAGATGTTCCAACAACTGGCTCTCCAATTTCTGATTGTTCTTCAACAACACGCTCTGAATGTGTTTGACAACTTGCTTCATAATCAGCTCCAGTTAAATTAGAGAAATGAGAAAAATCATCAACACCTAGTTCAAATCTTGAATTTCCTGTTAATATTTCATTCATCTGACTAGCGACCATAGTAATATCTGATTCTTCTCTTATTTTTGCAATACGACCATTTAATAAATTAATTTTATCTTCAAATCCTATACTTGATCTAGCCCTACAAATCTTTTCTTTTAATTCAGCCATAGTAGTCAATATAGATTTATAATCAATTTCTTTATCTTCTGAAGGATTAAAGTGTGTCATAAGTAAATATCCGGGATGATTTGTTTGAATCCATTGAATCAATCTATCAATAATATTTCGTGCGTTTCTTTCTGATATTTCAGGATATAATCTTTCTAAATCATCCAAGGCTGACAAAATTTCTCTTTGAGTATTTGGATATTGACTCATATAATAATTCTGACTGTCATTCCATTCAGTAGGTGAAACATTCGCTGGAACTAAAGCCGCCATTCTTTCATACGCATATTGCGAGGTACTTACTAATTCTCTTAACGAAACAGGGACAAGACGCGGTGAACTCATTCTTAACGAAACAGGGACACGACTCGGTGAACTCATTCTAAATAGAAAATATAATTTATTTATATTATACCTCATTAATTTTCAATAAATTTAAATAAAAGATCATATATATATTTTTATATAAACGATTGCAGCTTAAATGTCCCGCAACTCTTCTTATAAATCTAGAGAAATTCTACTAGAATTTTATTTACACTATAATTATTCTATTGGAGCTTAAATGTTCCTCAACTCTTCTTATAAATCTAGAGAAATTCTACTAGAATTTTATTTACACTATAATTATTCTATTGGAGCTTAAATGTTCCTCAACTCTTCTTATAAATCTAGAGAAATTCTACTAGAATTTTATTTACACTATAATTATTCTATTGGAGCTTAAATGTTCCTCAACTCTTCTTATAAATCTAGAGAAATTCTACTAGAATTTTATTTA